>Ga0214923_10003624_pt1 | contig 19239 bp, 16 predicted proteins | sample LL1510_MetaG_FD_177993 | JGI IMG/M metagenome (GOLD analysis project Ga0214923, IMG submission 177993) | Freshwater microbial communities from Lake Lanier, Atlanta, Georgia, United States - LL-1510 | ecosystem: Environmental > Aquatic > Freshwater > Lake | place: USA: Georgia | collected...
AATGATACGGCATCAAAGAATAACTAGAAGACCTTTTCAGAATGCCCAAGGCAATTAGAAACAATATCTACAACGTCTGTGGCAATGCCTACACAGTGATCAATTTTTCCCGAGTTAACATCTATGAAGTGTTTGGCTCGCATGTAAACCTGAGACACTCTTCGGTCAGTCTCTTTGACTTCTGAATCAATGGCACGAATAGTGACAAGACGATTTCTTACAGTTACTGGGTCATCACTTTTAAACCACTCTTTAAACCGATTTTTAATCGCGGATTCACTCATACTAATCATGCCATCCGCAATCGAATCCCAGCTCGGTGGGTATTCTTCGCCTACATACCGCCCCATAACACTCGGAGCTGGTGCGTATATTAAATGACCTTCTTGATTAGCTTTGGGTAGTACTGTTAGGAAATCACCATCAATAACCGTCATACCAATTCGTGAAATCTTCACATCAACATCTAATACTAATGTGTGTTGAAATTCAAACTTACGAGAAAATAACCCCCCCCCCGCTCTGAGGAACTTTATTCTGTCATGTCCATAAGTCGCACGCACTACAAAGTCAAAATCCAATTCCATATTGTTATAATCTGTTGTGATCCATTTTCCAGAAATCAAACAAACTTTCAAAATTTCACTATTAAAACGCTTCTCTACTCTAAATTCATTCATCTCTTGAAGAAACTGTTTACGGAGATTCTCAACATTAATTACTCCTTCTTTATTACAATAAACTGACTGGACTCGGTCAGTAGCAAAATTAGAAAGTGCTGGAGTGTCAAGAGGAACTTGTGACATCTGCAAGCCCGCAGCCTGACTAAATCTCAAGAATTGTAATTGGTTTACTCTTGAGCCCACCTTTGCAAGAGCGTAGAAATTATCGAAATTTAAGTCAATCGACGCTGGAAAACGTTCTAAAAATCTTCGATAACCTAAACGACTTTGGATTGCAGTGTCTAAATCTCGTGGATAGTGAAATCCAAGATGCAGTCTAAGTACACTTCTAGAAGTTGCTCCCAGCAAGATGTCACGTTCTTTTTCTATCAGAGTAACTTGAAAGCCTCTTTTAGCAAGTTGAATAGAAATTTCACAGCCAAAGACTCCTGCACCTATAACCGCAATTTTCTTCATGTGTAAATAGGCCCAATTTCTAGCATTTCTCCATTTGCATATTTATGTCTATTTTGAATTACCTCGAAAATCGCAAGTGCAGCTTCATCTAAAGAGAGCAAACTGTTTGCAGAACGGAGTTTATGACTTTCTCTGATCTCCGGAGGCATTTCCCAATACATTCCACTATCAGTAATTAACCCGGGCAAAATTGATAAAAATCTACTTTTTGGATGTGTTTTGGCACTCAGAGACTTTAATGCAGCGGATAGCCCCGATTTTATCGCTGAGTAATAAATATCAAAGCTAGGATATTTTGCAGCCCTCGATGAAACAAATATAAAACAACAGGATGAATCTATAGCAAATCGCTGGGTCAAGCGGTCAAATAAAATTATAGTATGAAGGAAATGTGTTTCAATATATTCTTGAAGATTAATTTTTTTAGGATTAGTGATTCCTGGCAAAAAAATAATTAAATCAAAGTGCTTTATCTGAATCTCAAGCAAAAAATTTTCAATGGAAGATAATCTAGAAAGATCCAACTCCAACCACTGAGAAATTTCCCGAAATCTTTTCTCAGCTGTTCTAAATGTACCAGTTATTTGATAGTCTAAAGTTTGTGCTAGACGTGCGATTGCGGGCCCTAAACTCGATGTCGCTCCAATTAGTAGGAGATTCTTAGGTGGCCCTTGGACACTTTTCATTTGACGAGTCTACCAATATTTCTCTTTCGACGCCCGCCAAACGAAGCCTTATTCGTTCTGCACAGATTAAACTAAACCAAATATTATTTAGGCACTACACAAATGCGCCTTACATATCTGGTGATTCTATAGCTTCACTTGCAGATTACTATGTTTATGGAAAGACTGGAACCGAGCCCTTAATTCTAAAAAAACTTTTGCATTCACGTTCTGTTTTTCTAAATAGCGACAAATTAGATAATTTTTTTGCTGAATTAAAGAATATTGAAATAAGTGACCTGATACTAATTACTGGTAACAGCGATTTGAATTTTATTGATTTTGTCCCTCTGCCTTGCAAAATTAAATTATGGATTTGTCAAAATAATGGAATGCCATTTGCGCCAAATATAATCACTCTTCCACTTGGAATCGAGAATATTCGACTTGGTCGTCTAGGTCTCAAGAAATGGTACAAGCGAAGGGGTAACGAGAAAAAATCTACCAAAATACTTGTTCCTCCCATGTCACCGACAAACGAGGGAAGATTCTTGGCAGTAGAATTTACAAAAAAGAATCCAGAGCTTTTTGACGTCCATACAAGCTATCTTCATGAACGGTCGTATTTCAATTTAGTGAAAAAATACCAATTCATCCTGTGTTGCGAGGGAAATGGATTTGAGAACCATCGCACTTGGGAAGCTCTCTACTTGGGCACTTTCCCGGTAATGTTGCGAACTAGGTGGTCCATCTCTCTTCAATATCTTAATCTCCCAATATTATTAGTTGATTCATTAGAGGATTTGACAGAAGAAACGGTGAGTCAATTCGCAAAAGATAATAGAGACTTTAATCCTGATTACTGTGATCAGTTGTGGATACCATTCTGGAAAAAGGTAATCCAAGGGTAAAACTTTACTAAGGAGCCATTACTTGAAAAGCAAGAAGCTATTTTCGCAAATTTTATGTACAAGCGAGTTAGAGGTATGCATAGAGCCATTTAATGTAAACCAACTGAAAAATGTAGAAATAGTATTTAATATTCCCAATCTAGAATAGGATATTTGGACTTTTCCGAATTACCACGACAAAAAATTAAAATGCTTTGCGATTTGGTCCTATTTAACAATGTGTCTCTGTAAAAATATTGAAAAGTCATCATAGAAAGCACATCTTTAGTGTATTGAACTTGTCAGAGATTGCAAATTCAAAAAGTATTAGCATATTTGCGACATAAGAATCTAAGTAAAAATATTTAAAGTTTAAGAAATAAAATCTCATTTGTACTACTTAATTATATTATCTCGAAGCAAGAAATGAATAGTATATTCCAATTCCGTAACTCTTAGAAATAATAGTTTGAGATTCATGATATATCCTAAAAAGAATCAAAAGTTATTATGAGTCCTATACAGATACTTGCATGACTGTAAAATTGCAAAAGCCACAAGAAGATATGGACTCCTAATCTTTTTTGAGCCAATTCCTTTTGGTAGACTGAAAAGTCATACAAGTGAATAAGTTTTTGAACAAGGTTATTTCTCACTCTTATGTGGGGCAACTTGTTCAGAAAAACCTTTAAAGTGTGAGGTGTAATGTTAGAATTGCAAAGAAGACCGATATTACTCTTACTTATTTCCATCAATTTTGGAAGAAATACACACTGATCAGAGCGGAATTTCAGTAGTGTTAATTCTATTTCCAAGATAATTCCGATTGTTATACTTAGTCGAAAGAAGAATCCTCCTTACCCAATAAAAAAGCCCTGTTAATAGATTTGTCCATCTTATTCTATAAATGGTTTCACGTATCAAGGTATCTATACAATCAGGTTGTCTTAATTCCCTGGAGGTTAGCATCGTTTCACCATGAGGATGTTGGCTTATGGGCATGAATAAAGGCCACGCTCGATTAATAGTATTTCCAGCAAAAACATCTGCACCTACATTTGAAATTAGGTTTACAGCAGGAAAGATACAAATTTTTTTATTGCTAATTAGATATGTTGCAAACAAAATATCCCATGCATCTTGAAGTCCACATAAACACCTGTCACATCCTACCTGCCAAAATAATTCTTCTCTTAATTTTAGTTCCGTTAACTTGCGATACTTGTTGATGAAGAATATTTCACGTGCTTGCTGCCAGCGCTCCCTCCAGGTTGCCCATCCCCAGGTAATTGGATAGGAAGACCAAGGAGTTTCGCAATGGCTAGCGGAAAAATCCCAAAATTGAGATCCGGAAATTAGTTGGACTTTCACGTCTGCCAAATAGAAATCAAGCGCTTCATCAAAGTATGCCAATGTTTGGGGACTTATAATTAAGTCATCTTCTAGAATTATTCCTTGAGATTCTTTAGTAAAAAACCAGTCAATTGCAGTAATTACTGAGACAGCGGGACCGAGATTAGAATCACGCATCCAACAAATGAACCTCGATTCATTGTCGCGCAAAAGGTCATCGATTTGGGTTAAAAATGAATTTCTTTCTACTTGATCAATCTCACCTAATCCATCGAGAGCTAGGTAAACTCTCCTAGTGCTCATTTCAAGGGAGCTTCTAATTAATTTAACAATATTCGAATATCTTCTATAGCCGATAATCAAGACTGACGAGTTCATCGAATTCCTAGCAATTCAGTGTAAAAATGTAAGTGTTCTGTGAAAAGCTTTTCCTTGTTCCAGCGATTGCATGCAAAATTGTAAGCCGACAGCCTAATTTCATCAAGAGTATCCGACTGAAAGAAATCTTCAATTGCTCTGGAGAAAGATTCTACGGTTTCGCCACCTAAAAAGCCACTTTTCTTATGAATTATGAGCTCAGGTATTCCACCGACAGATCTTGCAATAACAACCAAGCCTCTGAATTGGGATTCAGCAATAATGTTAGGAGAATTTTCAGCTTTACTAGATATCAAGATTGCATCGGAATTTAACATAAGGTTTGATAAAGCATTTTGGTTTAATACCCCGTGCCATTTGAGAGACAAAAAATCAGGGATATTCACGTCCTGAGGTAAATTTTTTCCTACAACCTGCAAATTTATTTTTACAGTGCTCCTTGTAGCAGTAGCAAATCTTTCTAGAGCTAACAATGCAAATCTAAAATCCTTAACTTTTGCCGATAAATCTGCTGCAATAAAAAGGAATTTAACGGAATCCTTTTTTGATCTAGTACGAACAATCGGCAATTCTGGAAAGTCACTTAGAATCATATTTGGGATCACCGCATACTTCTTGGCACGAACGAGAAGATCAGATTTTATTGCTTGATTTATTAACCACTGTGAAGGTGATATCACCCCAAACTTTTCAATGTTTCTAATTGAAGCTTGAAGTTGAACCTGGCTCTTTGAAATTAGTTTATAATTTTTCTTTACGGCGGGGCATTGACGGCAACCAAGAATAAAGTTCTCACATCCTAAAGTATAATGGCATCCCCCTGTGAACAATCTTTCGTCATGTAAAGTAAAGACTAATGGAACTCTTTGTCCAAGAAATAAGATATCTTTGATCGAGAGTTGGTTGTACCAATTGTGAATATGAATTAAGTCAGGTTTAAATCTCAAAATATGAGGGACGAGCCCTTGGCTGATTGACACGGGAGTTACTAGGTCATAGTCAACCGTTAAAATACTTTTCTGGTAAAAGGTGACAATTTTACCTAAGAGATTAGATCCGATATTATTTATTCCACCAAATCTTCTGAAACTATCTCTTGTAAACAGTTTTGAATTTATCCCACCTGCGTTTAGTAGTTCATTAAGCCGTAAAGCGGCTAAACCTGCGCCCCCGGAAATCCCTGTGGCGAGCTGGATAACTCTCATCAAAGCACCAAGCCTTGGAAAAAAAAACTATTCGCCGTCAATAAAGGTTTAGCACACACAAGATCTGTGAATAAAACAAGGATGAGTTTGGATATTTGATAGTTTCTGGTGGATTCACTAGGTCGGGATTTCCCAATTTCATAGCTTCCAGCTATCAAGCGTTTTAAACTGTAGGTTAACTGCCAAGGAACCATCGAGACATTATAGCCTACAAAATACGAGAAACGTTTCGCTGATTCGGTTTGAGAAATTACCGAGCCTTTAGGCTGAGAATTTATTCTAGTTGAGGATTTTGTCTCATCTCAGTATTTAGTAACTAAAGTTCCCAATTTTGAAGGACCCAAATTTCGCTTTAGGTACTAATTATTGGTATTTATGATTTAAATTCACGTAGGTCATTGGCCAAAATCATCGATTTTTGAGGAATCCCAGTTTTCGTTACTTGTGATAATAGTTTAATAGACCTAATTCCGTTAATTAACTAAAAAAGCCAGTATTTCTGTATACTTCAAGAATGATGAACCTAACACAATACTTCGAAAAATCGGTCGAAATGACATCACTTTGGGTGAATTCCGAAGAGTTTTTGATATTTTCAAAATTTTGCGATCAAGTTGTCTCTAGTCTTAAACTTGGCAAGAAAATAATAATTTTTGGCAATGGTGGTTCTTGTGCAGAAGCTTCACATATCGCAGCCGAGTTTGTCGGGAAATGCGTAGTTGACTCTGGGCCGTTACCAGCAATTTGTCTTAATGATTCTAGTTCTGCAATCACAGCAATTGCAAACGATTGGGGATATGATTATGTTTTTTCAAGGCAATTGAAGGCATTAGCTTCAAGAGGTGACGTCGTTATTGGTCTGAGCACATCTGGAACATCTTCTAATGTTTTGACGGCTCTATCTAGTGCTCAAGTATTGGGATGTGTGACTTCTCTGTGGACTTCGAATAGGTATGTTGATAATTCCCATGATGTTGATTACGTGTTTAAGGCCCCGACTAGTTCTACGCCTAGGGCCCAAGAGTTGCACTTACTAATGGGGCATGTGTTGGCCGAGTATGTTGAATCAATTTGAGTTCCTTTCGCAGACTCAACTATTCCTTTTGGATCGAGATGGCTGCCTAAATAAAAAACCTGTGAATTCAAGGTATGTACAGAAGTCTGAAGACATCGAGTTCTTTGACGATGCTTTAAGGTTTGTAAAAACTTTAATTTTTATGAATCGCAAGCTGGCGGTGATTACAAATCAACGTGGAATCTCAATGAATCTTTTTGCACTTGAAGACGTTGTCCAAATGCACAAGAAACTTTGTAGCATTGTGGGTATTAAAGAGACAGACTTTGCTTTATTCGTATGCCCTCACGAAAAAGACACATGTGACTGCAGAAAGCCATCTCCAAAGATGCTTTTGCAAGCTTGTCAAGATTACAAAGTTAAACCGCAACAAGCAGTTTTTATTGGAGATTCAGTTTCTGATTTTCAAGCAGCAAAACACGCCAATATGAGTTACATTCACATAAACCGTAATGGAAAAAAAATAGATAGCAAATTACTCCCGCATTGTGTACCAAATTTTGAAGTTCTAAGAGGATTCTTACCTGGGAAAGATTTTTGAAAATGAAGTTAACAATTGCTCGTGCACCTTTGAGAATAAGTTTTGTTGGAGGGGGAACTGACTACCCAGAATTCTTTGAATATTCTCAAAGTGCAGGATGCGTAGTAGGTGCAAGCATTAACCAATATGTCTATGTCTCTTGTCTGAACCAACCTCCATTTGAAGAGGTGAAGTTTAGATTTACCTACAGAAAGACGGAGGCAGTCCAAAAAATCTCAGAAATAACCCATCCAGTCTTGCGCACAGTTCTAGAGCAGCGAGATTGGGACAAGCCATTAAATCTTGCAACCATGGCTTCTCTACCAGGTAGATCGGGCTTGGGTTCATCATCTGCATTTACTGTGGCAATGGTTCTACTTATGAATAAGTTGCAAAATCGTAGCCAGAATCCGTTGGAAGTTGCAATGGAAGCTATAGGGATTGAAAGAGACACTCTTAAGGAAGCTGGAGGCTATCAAGATCAACTTCATTCATCGATAGGTGGTTTTAGAATGTATCAATTCCGCCCCACTGGAATTACTGTAAGTGAACAGATAGGTTACCCAGAAGTTATGTCAGAGTTGTCTAATTCAGTAGTTTTAGTTGCCACGGGTAAGGGACGAAACTCATCAGATTTTGCAAGGCACGCCGCAAGGCGAATGGGAAACGCTCGGACCTTGGAACTAGGTGAATTACTATCAAATTTAGCCAAGGAAACTTATAAACAATTATTGACCCAATCTGACTCAAATCTGATGTTAAGCGTTCTCGCAAGTGCTATGAATGAAGGATGGGAGCTAAAGAAACGAATTTCGGGACATAATTCAGGTGAAGTAGATGATTTGATTAAGAAGGGGATGCAACATGGTGCAATTTCAGGAAAACTTTGTGGTGCGGGAGGGTCAGGCTTCGCACTTTTCTTGGTACCCGTAGAGCAATTACCTGGCTTCAAGAAGCACTTTAACCATGATGACTTAATATTTCCGAAACTCACGTCCGAAGGAGCTTCAATTGTTGAATTCTAAGACTGCCATCGTGACTGGATCTCTTGGGTTTATAGGTCAGGCTTTGATTCAAGAGCTTAAGTCGCACTCTTGGAAAGTGATTGAAATAGATCTAAAATGCAGTGAATCCTGTTTAGGTCCAGAAATCATTATTGAGAAAATCAATAATGATGAATTTGACAAAAAGAATACGATTTTCTTTCATGTGGGAGCAAGCGCAAACGCAGCCGCAAAAACCATTTCAGAGCTTCACTACACAAATGTCGAATTAACAGAGAGATATTTTGAAGTTTTGAGCATTAAGCAAATCCCTACTATTTTTATCTCTTCTGCTGCAATATATGGAAATGGTGAGGGTAATACTAATCTGTCGCCCTACGCTGAAAGCAAATTCTTAGGAGAGCGAATTTTGCAAAATAAACAACAAAAACGAAGTTGGCCTGCAATAATTTTTAGACTTTTCAATACTTATGGACCAGGAGAGGGTAGTAAAGGGAATATGGTCAGTGTCCCGCGCCAATTTATCAATTCAGCTCAAAAAATGCAGGAGATTAAAATTTGGAGCGTATCTGAAAATAAGATTCAATCGAGAGACTTTATAGAGATTTCTGATGTTGTTAAGATTTTACATGATGCCTCAATCTCACAAAATATTTATCAAGGAGGAATATTTGATCTTGGAACTGGGACGTCAACAAGTTTTTTAGCTGTCGCAGAAATAGTAAGTGATTACATTAGATCCACAATTAGACGGGTTCCATTTCCAGAGTCACAGAACTTAAAACACTATCAAATTCACACGAGAGCAACGAATTTGTATACCGCAAAATCCGAATCCAATTTCCGGTTTATTCCTTTAAACGATGGTCTAGCCAATTACATTTCCGCAATACTCGAGGGGAATGAGGTTTAGTGTGTTAAGAGTTTGGACAGACTCAATTTCAATCATGAGAATTTCAAATTTAAGTCGCTTCCGTCGATACTTACTTGAAAAAATTGAGTATTGGGCTCCTGACCAGAGTAGCCTCATTAGCAAATGTGCCATCAAGCTTATAAAGGTTAGTAGTCTTATGGGACGTCGAGAAAGTAAATATTTAAATCATATTCTAACTCGATTACTGCCTGCTGATCCGCTCCCAGGGGGTAGAGTTCATCTACCTACATTCCTCATTTGTGCCCCTAAAGATTTGGCAATTCTTCCATACTCTATTCAAAGCGTTATTCGATATTTATCAGGCGATGAAAAAATTTGGGTTTTAGTCCCCAACTCAATATCGAAGCAAGTTTTTGAAATTATTGATCATTTACAAGTTAAAGCCGAAATTGTCACAGATGAAGAATTATTAGGAAAATTTTTATTCGGGGAAAAATTTTCTTTAGACAGTCCAGTCCGAATGCAACTTCTAAAATTATTAGCCGTGCTTTCGCAAAGTCATAAAGAGATTCTCGTAGTAGATTCAGACACCATTTTTTTAAAGCAACGGCATTGGATTCAAGATAAAAAAATAGTTTTTCCCATATCTCAAGAGTTTTTGGTTAGACACGCAAATTTCAATAGAATTCGCTTAGATTTACTCTCAAATTCTGGACTTGGATATGTAACGCATCATCAAGTTGTTTGTAAGAATTGTCTTGAAGAAATTATTTTAAGAGTAGGTGGGCTCTTGCAGCTCACCTACCTTATGCAGTCTGCCTACTCTAAATTTGGTAATTGGGAATTTGAATACCCAAGCGAATGGCAATTTATGGGAGATTTTATTTTTCAGAGTGATACTCATGAGGTAGTTCCCGTAAGATTTGGAAATATTGGGATAAGCAGAGAATTAATAAAACTCCGTGTTGGCAAGTGGTTAAGTGGAACCGAGATTCTGAATGACATAGAGGAACTTTCTGCCATGCAGCCAGACATTTACTCTATATCTCTTCACTCATATAAGTAATTTCGCCAAAGAGAATTATGAACAACATGAAAACCTTAGCACCTATAGTTATAGTTTACTTGAATAACCGTTTGCCGAAATATGCAATACGAAATTTAGTATATCTAGAACTTACATTCCCTGAGCGAAATATTTACGTAGTAGTTAGCCAGCAGAGGCATGCAAAAAAGCCACACAAACTACGCCGTACAAATTTTGTTCATGTAAAAGAAATAGAAAAATACCTTGCTGATTTAAGGGCAGTTACGATACACCCTCAAACATTTCGTAATGACTTCTGGAACTTGACAATAGCAAGATTTTTCGCACTTGAGTCATTTATGGTTGAAATGGGAACAAAATCAATTTTTCACATCGAAGCAGACGTATTGCTTGCTCCATATTTCCCCTTTTCCAGGTTAGAGAAATTAGAAAAATGTATTGCCTTTCCTCGTGTGTCTAGTAAATCAGCGGCGGCCAGTGTATTTTACGTTCAGGACATAAAAGTTCTTAGAACGCTGAACCACTTTATGAAAGTTTCATTATTAGAGAACCCAAACTTAACTGATATGGGACTTCTCTCAGATTTTTCTAGCAAATATAAAAGGTTATATGTCCCCCTCTATTCTGGAGCTCAAGCACCATTGGAAGAAATTGAAGGGATTTTTGACGCCGCAACATTTGGAATTTTTTTAACGGGAGGCGATCCTCGAAACAATCGGGGTCGGATACAAACTTTCAGAGACATCGAAGATCATGATGCCAAACCAAGCGAATACGTTTATTATTTTAGTAATGATGACAGACTTATCGCAAAAAATAGTAGTCAGGAATTTGAGATTCAAAACCTTCATATACATTCGAAAAATTCAAAGTATTTTCAAAAATCTTGGCCGAGCCGTAGACTCATAATTCAGGTAGAAAAGTCAACTTATGGCCCTCGCACCGAATTTTCTGTAGCGGTTTTTTTGAACTTATCATATTATTTTATAATTAATCGTGTTAAGAAAATCAAAAAAACTTTTCAAGGATTAATTTGTCGTTATGAAAATTAGGTTAAGCAGCTGATAGATTTATAAAATGCAATTCTGATCTCTAAATTTAAGTATTAAACTGTGTGCTATCTAATAAGCATTAAATGTGTTCGCATAATAAACAGTTCAAAGCAGATTTTGCTCTCCTGGCAGCAAAAGTAATTAAAAGTTGAATAACTGACGCATGGCAATGTGTTCGCTACCATAAATCTCTACCGGCATGTCTAACTAGTCTTGTTGAGAAAAATCGAGTATAAATTCATAGTAACTTGCAATGATTAACAATGCAAAAATTCTGCTATTCTTGATTGGATTCAAGTTGGTTCTATAAACTTTTGCATATTTTGACACTTTCTTATAAATTGCCCTTGCTTCAAGAAAATTTCTTAAATGAAAGATTATCCGCCTAAAATGCAAGAAGTGATTACTTGGGCCAATAGGTCGATAAAATCCAGGATGTAAAGCGAGCAAAATAACCACCTTGTGTTTCTTTAGAGCTTGCAGTGTTTTTTCATCGTGAAGAATCGCAAATTCTGCTCCTTCAATATCCATCTTTATTAAGATTTTATCTGCAAGCTTAGCGTTAATCTCAAGCTCTTCTGCGAGGCTAACAACAGGAATTTTGGTGACATAGTCAGCGTCCAGGCCAACGCAGATGTTAGAAATAATATTAGAATTTGAACCAACAGAAAAAAATATTTCTGATTTTTTATTGGATACAGCTGCCAGCTTTAAAGAAGTTATTTTTTAAGCTCTTCATTTAAGGCTATGTTTTTAGTGCAGACTTGAAAAATCTTTGGGTTAGGCTCGTAACCTACTACGCGTGCACCAAAACTGGCTCCGACGAGACAAATAGATCCATTAGCTGCTCCAATATCCATAAGTAGAGTCGATGGTGTAATCCGTCTTGCTAAAAAGTCAATGGTGTCTGGCTCCCAATTCCCCTCTTCCAAGGATTTCCAGAATTGTAGTCCATAGTGATCCCCCTCCGTATCTATATTTAAAGATAAACCTTTGAAGGAAATAGTATTTTTTGTCATACTAGAAGGCTATCACTTTAACGTTAAAATGACTTTAAGTGCACTTGTAAACAACTTACAAGCCAAGTAGTTTTACTTGACTGTCAAAGTCAGGAATTTCTCTCCTCAATTCTTCAAAAGTACCCTGCGCCACAATTCTTCCATTTGCAACATATATAACGAGGTCAGCCTCTTTGATAGTTGCCAACCGATGGGCGACGACAAAAATAGTGACAAGGCCTTTTAACTTAAGTATAGATTGGGCAACCTCAAACTCAGTCTCTGCATCCAAAGAACTCGTAGCTTCATCCAGGAAAATCAGTTTTGGACTTGTAAATAGAGCTCTGGCTATGCCAAGACGTTGTCGCTCTCCACCACTAAGCTTTAGCCCATTTTCCCCAACTTCAGAATCCCACCCCCTAGGTAAACTTTTTAGAAGCATCTCTAAATTTGCAGTTACCAGCGCTTTACTGATTAGTGACTCATTCTCTGGAGACGGCGTGAACCCCAATTCGACATTAGATCGGATTGTTCCATTTGCAATGTAGACATTTTGAGGAACATAGCCAATGGCACCGGGCCAATTCTTAATTGCAAGCGCTGGAGGGAATCCTGAAATCAATACATTGCCTTTGTTAGGCGTTAATACTCCAAGAATTAGGTCAATTATTGTTGACTTACCACCTCCAGACGGTCCAACAATCGCCACCATCAAGCCTGGTTCGACACAAAAGCTAACATCAGAGATTGTTTCATCTATTCTACCGGGATAAGAGAATGAAACATTTTCCAAACTAACCTTCGCGGAAAAATTGTGATGTACTGAAACTGGACTATTAGGGCTTGGGGTATCAATAGTGATATCACGCAAATCTTCAATAAAATTTACCGTGGGCTCAGCAGCTCCATGACTATTCTTGACTAGGAGTGCTCCTTGTTGCACCCTTAAAATTGCAGGCACAATGCGACTCGCAGCTGCCAAGAAAACGGTTAAGGTAGCCACGGCATTTACAGCATTTTGAGTGCTGAATTGAATTGCTGCAACAATTAGGGCAGCAAGAACAATCATGGTTTCAATAATGTATTTGCTGACATATGGCATAAAGGAAATTTCAGCAGATATTTTTGCTAAGTTAAATCTTTTTTCAGAGATTATATCCGCATAACTTGCTCGTCGATCTCGCACATAAAGTTCCCGATAAGAATCCAAAACTTCAATAACTTTTTCATTACTTTCTACATTTAGTTTCGAACCAAGTTTTCCTAAGTCTTCGGCTTTCTTATGTGAAGCCTGATAAAGAATAATTGCAATACTGCTGAAAATTACTAGGGTTGAAAAAGCAATAATAGGATTTACAACAAAAAGACCAGCTCCAAGAATTATAAGTAGGGATAAGTCAGCAATTAGATTCACTGAGACGCTAATAACACCTACAGTTATAGCATTCACTCCACTAGAGATTGAAAAAACTATCTCCTGAGTAGTTTTCTTTCTTATTTCGGTTAAAGGCGAACTTAAAAGTTTACGTACCAAATCACTTGATATCATAGCGCCTCTATTACTTAGGAATAGCATCATACGTTTAGTTAAAAAAACAGAGAAAATAGTTCTACCGACCAAAAGACAAGCTGCAGCAATTCCTAAGGTTGCGACCTGAAACTGCAAGCTTTGATTTGAAAGATTTAACATTTCGAGAAACTTATTAACTTGATGACTTCTTTCCCCTGATCCAACACCAGAAACTGCAAGTGCTCCTAAAATGCCCAATATCGCAACGCCAAGTAAATCCAAAATTCCCAAAGAAACTTGTAACATGACTGTACTAAGTACTTTAACTCGATCTTTCGAAGAAATTAAATTCAAACATCGAAAAATAACAAAGTTGCCCAACCAGTTCTTTAAAGTAAAAATATTGAACTCCTTCTTAATTTCTATTTTAACCCAAGAAATTAATCCGACGCCAATTAGACGGGATTAAGTCTATCGGGTTGGTTAATCCAAGAAACCAAGGCTCCGGAGCGATAACAGGTGGATTCGGAGTGTATGAAAGATATGCCGCCCACCAACTATAGGATGAATTTCCAATTATGTAAGCGCAACCCATTCGCATAATCTCAAGTGTCAGCGCTGCCGATTCAAGTTGCTCTGGAATCCATCTAATTTGAAGAACTAGGTCTTCGTCAAAGTACTCTTTTGCAAATTCCGGTTCGTCTGAAAAAATCCAAATCTTCGAATATTTCCCAGTCGTCCAAAGCTCTTGAAGAGCTGCGTTGTAGTATCCTTTAGGTAGAGTCCCAAACTGTGGCTCATTTCTATAATCACCCAATCTGATGTGCACAATCAGTGGCTTCTCGATTTCTGCTAGATGTCTAAACTCTTCAATAACATCTAAGCCAAAACTAGGTTTTAAACTTTGCATCTCACTTCTAACTAATTCGCCCCAGCGGTAACTTTGGAAATAACCGTAAATCAGTAGGTTTCCCCTTAACTTGGGAATTTCAAAATAACCGATTCCCTCTCCTGATATGGGCCTAATATTTTTTCTAAATGATCCGCTTACAATTAGTCTCCAAGAAAATTTCAATAGCTTTGTCAAAAGAGAATCGCTCTCTTTCTTACTAGGACTCAAGCCTCGTCTAAGCATAAACCCAGAGGATTTTCGAAGAAGCCAGTTGCCGTGTAACTTCTTTTCAAATTGTACATAAGGAGGGAGTTTGAAACTAGTTAGCTCCGGCATACCCAGGGAATTGGATCGTGGCTTTCCTATTGACATATCCAAAAAAATTTCTCTACCCTCTCTGCAGTCTAAAGCCGCTGCTAATTGAAAAAGTTGATTTCCAAGCCCCCCTGTAAGGGGAAGAGTAAGACTCAAATTTTTCTTATTCTGAAACTTAAATTGGAGAATATTATTGAACGATTTCATAATTAGTTTCGAATCAACAAATCCAATTTTTATAATTAGTTGAAGAAATTTTAACAGAATGTGAATTCTTGTTAGTAAAGTTGCGTGAAATAGACCAGACATGAATTGCCTTGCAAAAAATAAAGAGGCAAGCTCCCTTTGTAATTTATTTACCTGATTTAGTAAGACATCTGTTGTGTAGGAAAGACTAATAATTAGGTGGGAAACAAATTTAGGATTCGCTGTTTGCTGTGTTTTACTGCCAGTAAAATACTTGTAAACAATTTTATTGCTAATATAAAAATCAGTTTCAAAATTTGCATTTTCCAGTATAAAAATTTGATCTTCTGCCATCTGCAAATTCTTGAAATTGTGGGACAAGAGTCTTCTCTGGAAGGCGAAACGCCAAATTCCAGGGTTAATTCCAATCTGAACTAAAACTTTTTCATAATTTTTGGTAAGCTCATACTTACTTAATGACAGATTTTGTTCCAATTTCTGCCATTCAAAACTACCTACCGCAAACTCAGAATCACAATTATCTGCCTCCCGAACCATTTCTATGCTATTTTCAATATTCGGGAGGTCATCGGCATCCCAGAAGAAGACCCACTTCCCAGTCGCAAGCTTGAGGCCGGCATTTCGTGCGGCTCCGGGAGAGCCAAAACTTCCATAAATTTTAATTGCACCCTTAGATTGTTCAATTTCTTGAATTGTGTCAGTAGTTACAATCGAATCTGCCCTGTCTAAGACCAGGATCACTTGCATGCCTTTGGAAATTGCTTCTGGAATCCAAATAGAGAGATTCATGAACGGTCCACGTTCAATAGCAACAGGCACGACTATTGAAATTAGCGGTACTAGAGGTTCACGATTAGAAACAAAATTCATCGACTTAGTGCCTTAATATTTTTTGATTGGCTTGCGAAGGAGAGGATATACGACTTCGTGTAAAGCTAGCATCAAGCCTAATATCAATGTTGATTTAACAATCTGTGAACGAGAGAGGCAACTCCTGCGCACAAAGAGCATGTCTCCAAAATAAGTGGGGTTAATATTGGCTTTTCTGATAAAGAAACCCTGTTTCTTAAGCAAAAAAGTAATCGGTTTCCAATTTGCATTTCGCGTGGGCGACATATCATGAAACTCTACTTCTACCTTTACTACAAAGATTTTTTGTAGAGTCATCAACCCGCCAATCAAGACCTTACAGGCAGCGCCTTCGACATCAAGCCAAATCATCCCATCTTTTTTTTCTGGGATTGGGAAATCATCTAGCTTGGTTGCTAAAATAGATTTTGGAGCTGAATGAATTTTTTCTCCGATTTGTGTATTGCCACTTCCAGGAGCCTCGAGATAATCAATACTCATTTCCCCTGACTTGTCCATAAGGGCCAGACCAGAAACGTTATAGCGCTTTCCGAGCTCACTTGAGAGTAAAGATTCCGCTTTTTCTCTTGCGACCTTGTCTGGCTCAAAGGCGTACAATCTTTCTACACCTGGAGTGTCAAGCATTTTCTTGCTGTCTGAACCATCATGACAACCTGCCTCAATAATCCATGAGACATTTATTCCCCATTTGCAAAGGAGTTTGAACAATTCACTCACATCGTGGGGACAATAAAATCTATTGTAAGCGTACTCAGCTATTTTAGAAATGGATACACCTTTTCTCTCAAAAAACCTACTCATAATTGTAATCGTTTTAAGATCAAATATGATCTTCATATTGGCACAAAACTCTTCAAACCTATCGAGCTTGTTTGAAGTTGGCTCTCTAAGTCTCTCAGGTTCTCGATAATCTAGTGGTTCTTCACCTTAGCCCTCTCAAACAATTTTTTTGGGTTTAACGGCAATTGGATGAGAACTTATTATCTGCCTGGAGAACGCCTTAATTCCCAAACGACCAGGTAAACTTAGAAGTGCTTTTCGGGCTTGGTTGCAGAATCTGCAGTGATGCTTGATAATAATGGAAATTTAGCGAGATATAAATTTCCATGATTCTTAGCGTAACTTAGGCGATTCAATCTTGCTGAAAGAAAAGTTACCAAGGTAGAATTTTCTTGTGATGCCGGATGTAGTGCGACTGCGTTTGACTCAAATTGTGCTTTGGACTGGAATCATCGCAACTCTAACAATTGCACCCTTTACAAATTTTGATCCCATTTCTTTACCTAAGATGACTGCAATTGCAGTTGGAGCTTTTTCCTGTTTTTTCCTCATGCTAATTTATCTAAGAGATTTTGCTAATTCTCATCGCATATTAATTCTTTTATCATCTCTATTCGTGTTGTTTATGGGAACGACGATTGTATTTTCAAAAGCTCCTCTAGAGCAGCAGCTCTGGGGGATGTTTGGTAGAAACACCGGCTTTGTTGCCTACTTATCCTTAATTATTATTTTATTTGCCTCGTGTATCGGTGCCTCAAAAAACTTTGACTTCCCCAAAAGACTTGCCTTTTCTGTCATAGGAGTATCGATTTTTGAGACTTTCTACTGCCTCATACAGATTGCCAAACGCGATCCAGTACCTTGGAGTGAAATGCAACCCTTCGGAACTCTGGGCAACGTTAATTTCTTATCTGCTTTTTTAGGCCTTTCAACTGTAATGATTTTATCTGTAATAATTTCTAAATATACTGAAAAACGATTTAGGTTTTTTCTTGGACTTCTCTTAATAACACAGTTATCTATCATAGTTGAAACAGGTTCAATTCAAGGTTTAATGATGTTTGGTGTTGGTAGTGCAGTTACACTTTTTTTCTGGTCAAACGCCACGGCACACCGAATGAAAATTCAATCAATAATTTTTGCCATCTATGGTTTGGTAGGAATTCTCTCTACTTTTGCCTTATTTAATCAGGGCCCTTTAGCTCGATTTATTTTTCAACCCTCGATTACTTTTCGCTGGGATTATATGCATGCGGGCGTAGAGATGACATCACGCTTTCCGTGGTTTGGAGTAGGTCTTGATTCATATGGAGATTGGTACCGAACTCTTAGAGGTGAAATCTCCACTCTAAGGACAGGTCCAGATCGTACGGCAAACTCTGCACATAATATTTTTCTAGATATTTCCTCTAATGGAGGATTTCCTCTCATCTTGACTTATTTAATTCTCGTATTTTGGGCTGCTGTTGGTTGCTATAAGTTATGGAAGTCTTCAAAGCAGAATTATAATTCTTGGGAAGCAGCTTTAGTTTCAGCATGGATTGCGTATCAAATTCAAGCACTGATCAGCATTAACCAACTTGGAGTTGGGATCTGGGCTTGGATTTTGACAGGAGCGCTCATCGCCTACTCTTCAACAAAATTTCACACCAGTCAAAATCTTTCGAGTGTTAGCTATGAAAAGAGTCATACTTCCAAGAGAAAGAAAGTTTCAGAAAATGCAAAAAGATTTAGAGGCGAACTTATCCCCGCTAAAGCTAATCTCTTGGGATTTGCGGGGGCAGTTTCTGGGTTAATCATTTGTCTTCCTGCTCTCTCGGCAGACTCAAAAGTCTATGATGCGATTAAATCAAATAATATGGTGGATATGATTGATTCACTAAAGGGTCCTGGCGTTACAGCTTGGCACATGGCCATAGTCCTCGATCAAGCGGTGAAGAACAATGACTCCGTTGCTGGCCAGGAAGTGATTAAATTAATCAATTCGAAGTTTCCAAGAGACTACTATGCCTACTTCATCCGATTTGCCAGTGCAACAGTAAGCCTTGAGGAACGAGACCAGGCTAGGCTTGTGCTTAAAGAGCTCGACCCCTTCAATCCCAATATTCCCTGATAGTTTTTGTCTGATTTGTCCGTTTAGCACTACAAATGGCCTCCGGATTCGTCGAAGGGGGTAGAGGCGGCGACGGTCGACTCTGTGTTACAAACCGGTATAAAAATTAAGGGGCTCCATAAACGTGGCAATTCGCAAGAAATCTGCCTCCGCAGGTCTGAAGGTCTGGACCGTAGCGGAGCTTGGTGCTTTCTACACAGAGCACCGCAGTGAACTCGTATCCCACGCCTCAAGAATCCTCAAAGATAGCGCTAGATCTTAAGAAGTAATCCAAGATGCCCTCATCAAGGTCATGCTCGCGGCCCCTGAGCTGGAATCAACTGATCACGCACTTGGCTACATGCATAGAAC
>Ga0214923_10003626_pt1 | contig 19238 bp, 15 predicted proteins | sample LL1510_MetaG_FD_177993 | JGI IMG/M metagenome (GOLD analysis project Ga0214923, IMG submission 177993) | Freshwater microbial communities from Lake Lanier, Atlanta, Georgia, United States - LL-1510 | ecosystem: Environmental > Aquatic > Freshwater > Lake | place: USA: Georgia | collected...
GTTCTAGTCCAGGGTTTGTTTCATCACCAGTAGTAAAATCTGGTCCTGGACTGAGTCCTAGTTCATAACCTGTACCCTCTACAACATTAGTTGAAAATGTCACTTGTCCTGTATTAGCAGTACCTGGATCACCTTTGTCACCTTTGTCACCTGGGTCACCTTTGTCACCTGGGTCACCTTTGTCACCTTTGTCACCTTTAACAGAAATAGGTTTATCACTTAGATCATTATAACTACCACTAAAGAGGGGTTTAATAAGATTAAACTCAATATTAACTGCTCCGGCATTTTTGTTTTCTGCTACTACTAATGAATAATCTTTAAAACTTGAATTTTGAGGATCTATTTGTGAACTAATTGAAACTACTGTGAGAGTACTAATTGATCCTACTGGCGAATCTAATACTAATTTATCGCCCTTTGTTATACTATTGGCAATGGTCTCTGCATTAGTACTAACACTGACTCTAATTGTTACAAGAGCATTTTCATATTGTGTATATGCTACTCCCACTACATTACCTGCCTCACCAAATCTAAACCCGCCCACTTCTAATTTATTACTAGTAATACTCAATGTTTTATCACCCAGATGTATGGTACTGGATTTTAGATAAAGGTCTCTAAATCTTTTTGTTGGTGATCCTAAGTCATAAGTTTCTGTAGTTGTTGGTAGTATGTTCTCTGCTACTGAGGCAAAACTAGGAATAGAGGGTTTATTCTTAATAAAATCTAAAGCAGTATTTGTACTTTGATTCCAATCACTTTGTATTTGGGCAGCTGGAATAGTTGGTTTATTCTTAATAAAATCTAAAGCAGCGTTGTTACTCTGTGTCCAATCACTTTGTATTTGGGCAGCGCCAATGGCTGGTTTGTTCTTAATAAAATCACTGGCAGTATTATCACTTTGATTCCAATCACTTTGTAGTGCAGCAGCAGTAAGTCCGATATTACTCTGTGCTATTAGTTTTTGTGGTGCTGTTAATGTTTGTACATCATCATATCTAATTCTATTACCCAGTGCTGTAGTTACTGTGCTAGCAAAGTTTGCATCGTCAGCTACTGCGGCAGCTAATTCATTTAAGGTATCAAGTAAGTTTGGAGCACCGTCAATTAGATTATTGATAGCATTTGTAACAAAAGTTTCTGTAGCATATCCAGCTAGACTTGGTTGTGGAATCCATCCTAACTCTCCTGCACCGTTTGTTGCCAACACATTACCACTGCTACCGTCTCCTGTAGGCCATTTTACAGCACCAATTTTAATTTTACCAGTGCCATTAGTACGAATTTCTAAATCGGCATTATTTGTTACTGAGCTTAATCTGTCTAATTTTACTAGGCCGTCGTACCTGATTTGAAAACTTGTTCCTACAAGGCTAATGAAGTTCCAATCAACTCCTTGAGTACCACCACCTGTATCTTGTATAATACATTGTAAACCACCTAATAATGTTGTTAAACCATTAGTGAACCCAAATAATCCTAAATTAAAAACTAAGTCTCCGCTTAAGGTATTCAAAGGTGCAGCTTGGGTACCTCTTTGTCTAAAAACTCCAATGGAATCTGTGTTCTGATTATTGTGCCTTTGATTAATTCTAAACATAGTTCCGCCAACGTAACTATTTCTTTCTATAACTAATCGACCATTACCTGTATTTGGTTGACCTATTATTGTGGAAAAATTAGGTTTAAGTATAAGGTCACTACCTACTATTTCTATTGGTAAAACACTATCCACTGCGCTACCACCTACAGTAGTTCCATCACCTACATATAGTTTTTTAGTGTCTGTTGTATAAATTAACTCACCTTGTGCAGGAGTAATTGTTAATCTTTCTGCATCTGTTCCGCGTCTTATTTTAAATGCCATTTCTAGCTCCTCAAATCAATGTACCTGCATCGTGATCAATATTTACAGGTGAAGTTATTGTTCCATTATCAATGTCTATTGATAATAATATCCATTCTAGTTTTGAATTTACATTGGTGTTTAAGATAGGTCCAAAATCAAAACTTTGAAATTTTGCTGCTAGGTTGTTAAATTCATTAACAACACCTAATATATTTGTGTTATCTGTAAGTTGACTATAGTCAAAGGGAATAAAAGGTTTATCGACTAAGCTGTTATAACTATTAGTAAATGCTACAGCACCAAAATTTGGTACATCTGTAAGGTCTGTATATCTTTTGCTAAATGGTGGTGGTACTATAATCCAACTTAAATGGCCCTGTCCATCATTATTTAGATATCCTATAGCATTGGGTGGTAGTTCTGCTGTTTTAAGATAAGGTAGTTGACTCCAAGGTGTAGTACCATTACCTATTTTCATTCTTCCTGAATCAGTTTCAATACCAGGTTCGCCCTGATTTAGAACAGGATCTACATTGTTCCAAGCAGTTGAAGTGTCCCTGCGTAATTGAATTAGGTTAGCCATTTTAATATTTACTCAAAATCACCTGCGTCGTAGGATATCAGTGCCGGGCTAGTGATATTACCTAAGTCTATATCAGCTGTGTAGAATAATAATTGTAAGGGACTAGTGACCTGATTAAGACTTATAGTGCCGAAATCAAATTCATTTAGAGTTGTTTCAGTACTAATGCCATCTACTTCAAAAGACAAATTTTCATAACTTTCGTTTAAATCTTGAAAATTTTTGTTTATCTTATCGAAGGCTATCCTTATGGGATCTCCGTTGCCTTTATCTGGTAGTCCTAAGTTTACTAAACGTATTGTCATCACATTCTTCCCACGGCTATTTCAATCATTCCAGCCTCTAGAGTATCTTTATTTTCCAATGCTTTACCTATAATAGATCCTAAAACTGGATTAGTTGCTCTAATAGCACATCCAGGACTAGCACTGGTAGTTAGTAAATCTCCTTTTTGTACACGACCTACAACACGACAAGGTACTCTTCCCTGTAGTGCAATACAAACACTTAGTGAATTATTGGCTAATTCTTTGTTCATTGTATATGCTGGATTAGTTGTTACAACTCCTGCTACTCTAGTGTCTGATAATTGATTGGTCACTGTAGTTTCTAGCAATCCACCAAACACTACTACTGTTCCTGGATCATATTTCTTATCACTAGTATACCACTCTGCCAAGTCAGCGTATGTAGCCTGTAGCGTACTACCACTAGTAAGGGTCCATGCACCTGTAATTGTCCCTGCTGTAGTTGCAGCACCAGTAGTTATAGTGGAAGTTGTGACACTGCCACCTGTACTAACAGTTGTTACAGTAAGATTTAAAGTAGCATCAGCACTACCATCTAAACTCACACTACCACTACCAGCACCACCTACACTTAAGGTTCTAGCAGTGTGCCAAGCATTTGCAGTGGTAGCTCTAAGTGTAGCATTAGTACCAGGATTCCAAGAACCCTTATATACGGTTGCTGGTGTACTACCTGAGCTAGTTATTATCTGACCAGCGTCATCATTTTCTATTGTTGATATCTGTATGTGGCCTTCACCAGTACGAAGAACAAGTGTTCCACCTGTAGCATTAATAGTATATTCTAAAGGAGCTTGGGTGCTGGCAGCTTCTGTAGATAAGTTTTGTATACTCCAAACATATTTTTTTCCATCACTAGGTATGGCTTCACGTAGACTATCATATACTGCACGTTTATAAACATCTTTTGGTGCTAGATCAATAGGACTATAACTTGTTGATCTATCCAAATTACCTAATATAGTATTTGGCCCGCTAACTTCTATATCAGTTTTAGCAATGCCTTTTTCTTTTATCCTTACATAACCAAGATTAGTCTCAAAATTATCATCACTAAACTTGGCTAAACCCAAGTCAGCCTGTGTTTTATTTGTACTTGCCCATCCTGTGACGCTGTCTGATTCATCAAATAAATCAGCTTTACGCATATTCAATTTACTTTGTAGAATACCAGCTGTAGGACTTACGTCTGCATTAACTATTATCTCAGGCGTAATCTGATAATCTAATTTTAATGTGTTAAGACTTATTACTGTGGCACCAACAGCATGTGAATTTGAAAATCCTTTTTGGAATTTAAAATTGATTTGATATGTTGATGCGTTTTGTACCTCATCTGATTCACTTAATCTTCTAATAGTGTCTAAATTATTTCCACTTTTTATAGCATAGTAAAATACTTCTTGATCAATTAATACATATCCTGATCCAGGAAAATTAGTAGCATCAGCTAGAGTAATACTATTAATAGATCCTGCAACAGGTATAGCAACAGTTAAAGTGCTAGTAGCACTACTAACCAAATTGCTTTGTATATCACCTATTATATTAGCGTGTGAAAATCCCTTTATAATTTCACTACCATTAACATTACCAAAGCTTACTAGTAAGTCACCTTTGGCTGCTGTGGTAGTTATAGTATCTAATTTCTTACTTAGACTATTAAATGTGTTGGCCAATGAATCAACATAGTTTTTATTAGCTGCATCACTGCCTAATGTAGGATCAGCTAGACTGGTTAGTTTTTGACCTCCCCAACTTATATTTGCTGTAGGTTGTAGTGCTCCATTTAGAGCAAGATATCCTGGTCCTATTTTTTGATTATTAGGTATGAGACTACCGTCACGTCTAAGACCTAATCTTCTACCTATATAACCATCTGTGGCTGTTTCTGTTGGTACAGCATCTGAGGCTAGATCAGCAAATGTTTCATCATCACTAAACTCAGCGATTTCAACACCACGTTTAAATCCAATACCATCCAAATTACTCAGTGCAATACTGGCAGAAAACTTAACAGTACCAGTACCTTGATCTACAGTAAAGAATCTGCCTACTCTAAAGAAACCATTTTGATCAGTACTAACATAAAATACACGACCACTGGTTTTTTCTACAACTTCATTAGCCTGAATACTGGGTCTAGGAGCTCCGAATATCTTGCTAGGATAATTACTGGTATTATATCCACCTGTACCTATATCTAAGAAATCGTGTCCTGTGGCTCTCAGTGTACTTATACGTACTCTAATGTTGGCCTGTTCACCAGCCTGTAACCCTGCACGTAAAGTCAATGCTAAAGTTTGATCAGTAATATTAATAGGACTTTGTATACCTATGGCCACTGGGCTGGCATTTACATTATTGCCGAATTCAGTGAGAGTAATAACTCCATATATACCATTAGCATCAGTTTGATCGACATAGCTGACCACACGATGCATTTTACCATCCCAGGCAGTGATCATTTGTCCTGTGTTTATTCTTGCTAGTTCAATGGCACTTTGTTTTTGTTTTATGGCTATGCGTACATCACCTGTTTTACTACCTAATGTTTTACCAGCATTTAAGCTATCCACTATTGTTATTCTAGGACGATCAATAGTGAACAATATATAGGCATAATTAGTATCAAAGGTTAATATTGCTTCGTCGCCAGTATATACTTTTCTAATTAGAGCACTTACAACAGTATTAACAGCAGTTTGACCAGCTAGTATGTTAGTATTAATATAGGTTGCAATGTAAAGAATACCTAATCTACAATTTAAATCTAATTGTGTATTTCCGTAATTTACTACAGTTTCTAAAATCTTAGCAGATCCGCCTCTAGTTAGATCGTTGATTAGAGCTGTTAAGATATTCCCTGTATCGTTTCGAGATTTAGTTTCAGCTGTACTATTTAAAGGAGTGGATGATATACTATTAATATAGGCTACCACTGCATTTTTAATAGCAGTTTGTTGGGCATTGATTAAATTAGCCTGTGTAGTATAGCCACCTGGATTATTAATTGTAGGATTTAATATGTCACCAATAGGGTCAGTATTTTTATAAGAGATCACTCTATATACTGGTGCATTAGTAAGATCAGGATCACCTTCAAATGTGAGTGCTGTGCTTGGTCTTATCGGATTAGTTTCAAATACATTACTAAATTTAAAATTCTGTCCTGCTCTTATAATGACATTTTGATTATTTTGTAAATCTGCTCTTAGCCCGCTAGTAGCACTATCGTTATTACCACTTGTATTAAGATTAAGTTTTAAAACAGTAGGTATATTATTAGCATTTCTTTCAGCAATACTTATATTACTAAGTTCATATCTAACCTGACCAATACTGCCACCATGATTTACTTCTATTATACTTACATTATAAGGATAGTATTGCCAATTTTTAATAAAAACTGATAGTGTATTTTCAGTATTGTCATTGGCAAAATCACCGGTGCGTACTACTTGAGCGACCTGTACAGTATTATCTGCTAGAGTTACTACATCAGGTATTTCTAAAGGGTCTGCACCTATGGCAACAAGGCCGTATTCACCATTAGCACTACTGCTATTAAGGCTACGTATTTGACCACCAAAGCCAGAGTACATACTGGCCCAACAATAGTAGCTGAATACACTGACACATTCTGCTAGACCTTTATTATTAGTGACAATTCCATAGCCTAAGTCATTAACCTGAGTATAGTCATTACTCAACATACTGGTATTACCTGGAGTAATTAAAGTTACATATGTTGGATTAATACTATTGAATAAACTATTAGGATCAAGATTAAGTATAAAGTCTGGATAATCTAAGTCATCTGCCTGTTCAATACCGTTGTTCAATACATTTATAAAGTTATTCATCAATCCAGTAACAATGGTAGTTGATCCTGATTCAACACTCAGCGTAGGATCAATTACCTGTGAGAAATCATCTTGATTTATAGTTACTAAGTTACTGGCACTATTAGCCAATATTTTTAAGTAATTGGTTTTTATATAAGCAACAACATCTTTTAATAATTGTTCCTGATTTCCTGATACTCTTAAAGATAGATCATCTAATGTGAATAATCTACGTAATGCTCTACTAGATTTAATATTGCCAACATTTTTAGTATCAAATATAATGCCATCAATTATTAAGCCAATGAATATTTTAAATTGACCTAATTTATATTTGATATTAAAACTATCTAAATAACTAATGCATTGAGCTTCCATAAATGGCTTATTCAATAACATTAATTTTCCTGCATTGACTTTACCAGTAGTATATGGAACCCAACCGTTAACTTTGAATCTTTCTCCATCAATATAAAAACTAGAAGGTATTTCTGGTTCTCTTGGAACATCTGTGACTCTTAGACGATAGTTGCTGAGTTTTTCGACTACTTTAACTTTTAAGTTACCTGCGAATCCATCAATATATTGTCCGCCTCTAAAGGCCTGTTTGTTTATACTGCCACTAAAACTACCACTTTGTTGACAATATGGACTCTTAGTTAATACCTGGCCATCTGGATCTAAAACCATCATGAATCCACCGTGACCTTGGCAAGTTACTTGTCTGATGATAGATGCATCATCACATAGGAATACATCCATTTCATTGTTATTTTTTGGAGTATTATAATCTGAATTAAAACCAAAATATATCCTATTGATCATATTGGTTATTAGTGTCTTTACTGCTACAGGTTGACTACTGAACCAAGCACTAGTATTGATATATGTTGATATATGCTGTATACCTTGCTTACAATAAGCATCTAAGGTAGTAACCTTACTGAATACTTCCTGTAAGTTAACTATTTTTTCATTGCCACCGTCTATAAGATCGGATACTATTCCATCAACGATAAACCCAACATCTCTAAAACTTTTTGTTTCTTTAATTGGTGTTAATGACGCTCCAAGTGAATTTATATAATTTATAATTCCCTGTTGAATAAGACTTTTGTTTGTAGATATTAATGCTGCTGCAACAGTATAGTTACCAGTATTAGTATATTTTGGTCCAGGATTAATTGGTTTGCCTGGTTTTCTATAGTAGTGATGACTAAACCACCCTGCTAGTTCAAAATCAGGATAATGAAGTTTAGGTTCTGGATTATTTGAATTAATTAATGTCAACCCATCAAATTCAGTATTTCTAAAAAACCAAGTATCAGCCCAAGGGCTACGACTAATTCTATCTTTAGGTCTTATTAGAACACGTCTAAATTCATCCCCTACAATAGCAGTATTAGCAGGAAGTTTGATTGGATAGTCTTCTTCATATATTCCACTTTCAACATGAATGGTAATATGTAATTTTTTAATATTGTTACCAAATTCCAAGTTTTCACCTAGGATATATGTTCCTACAACATCAACTAGTTCAAGATAGTCTACCCCTAATCCAGAACCATCGTCCCCGTAATATTTAGATATTACTCCTTTAGCACCGCTCAAACGTCCTACTAGTAGTTTACCTGGACTTATATCTTCATTGCCCAATGCACCTTGATCAACCCGTATACCATTATAATTTGTAAATTTAATTATTGCTAAATTGCCAGGAGCAGCAGGCGTATATGAGCTCACTACAGATAAACTAGCACCATTATTATAGGCAATTAATTGTCTATATGGTCCAGTTTCATTATCTGCATTTTTCATAAAGTATTCGGCAAACTCACAGGCCTTACCCACACTGGCGAATGCGTAGGCTAAGCTACGACCTTCTTTACCTGGTGGCGTGTTTGCTTGATCATCACTGCCCTTAGTGCTTACATGTAAGTTAAGCTCGCTAGTAAAACTGCTATTATCTACATAATATTTGGTAGCTGCCTGTAGATCAGCAGGTCCGTTTGGTGTACCAATACCATCAAATGGAGTAGGATGATCGTGCAGCATCAGCGCACCAGTCATGATGTCACCTTGACGACGTACTACACTGGTTCTTGGTAGCACCTCGTTACTAACATAATTTCCAGCTAGATCCAAATCTAAGTATGCATCTACTAAAGTTTCAACAGCAGTGTTATCAACTTTAGTTACTAGAATTTTATTGGTATTATTGCCTGCATCATTTACAGTATGATGTATACTAAAAGAATTAGCGTCTACGTATCTTATGAAGTAAACAGGTTTTACTTGTCCGTTGCCTGTTGCAGTAGATGTAGTAGCTACAAAAATTTCACCTACTTTATTATAACTAGCACCTAAAGTAACAAAATTTGTAGTACCCAAGCTTACGATTTTATATGTTCTTCCTAATACAAATGCACTATGTGTTACTGCTATTTGTTCCTGTAGTCCAGTTGATACAGTACCTGTAGTATTATATACATAAGTTGCTCCATCTATAGCACTATCAAATCCATGATTAGGTATTACAGCATTGCCATTAGTGAATGTTGTTATAGTAAATGTATATTCGTCTCTATTAATTGGTTCAAATCTTGCTCTGATCTGACCACCAGCACCACCACCTCCACCTGACTTACGTATATAATTTTTATCTGCATAGCCCTTAGATATAGCTACATCATTTGTAGTAATGAATACGCCCTCATTGCCATATAGATTATTAAATGCATTTACAGCTAATTGCGTAGGATTACCTAAGTTTCCTATAATATTGCCACCGGCATTTAATGGATATCCTAATGTAGGATTTGTATCGCTACTAAGTCTGCTGCCTGAATTAGTTATAATAATACGTTCTGGATCTGTAGCTATGTCAATATTAATACCATCTTCACCTACAATAGTCCTAGGTTTTACTAATTGCCCAGTATTATTAGTTGTAAGTATACGGTTAATACCTAAACCATCTTGTGTAGTACTAATGGTAAATTTAAAATTATCAACTACAGTATTAATATAATAAGTAGTACCATTAGTTACTCCGCCAAATACGTTTCCAGAAAATACAACTTTATCGTTAGCTGTCATACCTATTGTGCTAACACAGGTATATTCATCTGTTAAATTATTTGAACTGGTAATTGAACGTGTAAAGCCAGCAGTACCATCTAATGGTGTAATAGTAGCTACCATTAGTCCAGTAGCTTGAACTAGAGGAAAGATTTCTCTTTCTTCAGTAACGACATTGTCTAAATCTTGTAATTTTATTTTCCCGCCTTGACCAAAGACGGCATACATTTCTCTGAAGTTATCATTAACTTTTCTGAAAGCTTCACGAATACTGTCTCCAGTACCATCATTACCTACTATACCAATGTCTATTTCTTTTCTAGCCATATTAGTCTAAGTTATCATAAAAATCATCACCCATACTAAAACTACTGCCACAACCACAAGTAGTTTGAGCGTTAGGATTTTTAATCACGAAACTTTCTCCTTCTAAACTAGATTTATAATCTATTTCTGCACCATTTAAATATTGCATACTCATAGCATCTATAAGTACTTTGGTCACACCTATAGATATTTCAAAGTCATCTTCATTTAAATCTTCATCAAAAGTAAAACCATACTGCATACCACTACATCCTCCACCTTGAACAAAGGTTCTAAGATATAGGTTAGGATTGCCTTCTTCTTTAATGAGTTCTTCAATTTTTGAACGTGCTGATTCGCTGATGTTTATCATAATATTATTTATCGATACCTTTTTATAATCTTAATGCAAGTAAATATATTATGTTTATAGAAATATTTTACCTGACAAATACTTATACTAGAGCTAGTAAAACAGGTTTAGAACATAGTTATACTAGAGAATCAGCTTTTATTAGACTTAGATGTGATAATTGCAGTGTAATTTTTACACGGCAAAAAGGTAAAATGGATCCAAAACGATTAAGCAATAACTATTTTCATGTATGTCCTAACTGTGATCCTAAACGCTTTGCTCAACAAAAACGTATTCAAAAAAGTAAACAGTGGGACATGAAAGCCAGTAGCCTAGAAGATATCAGTAAGTTATAAAATAGGATATATACTAGTATATTGGAGAATATTATGCTTAAGAAACTTAAAGAGCTATTTGGATTTCCTACAGAACAAGAGCAGGTAGCAGCCAAGAAAAGCGCGGAACCTGTAAAAGAAGTTAAGGCTGAACCTTCAACTCAACCTCTGGTAACATTCCCAACCAGTGATGTACCTGCTACGGAAGCACCAGCAAAGGTAAAAAAGCCTCGGGTAGCTAAACCCAAGGCAGAAAAACCACCTGTTGAGAAAACACCAGCAGCTAAAAAGCCAGCAGCTAAGAAACCAGCTGCTAAGAAACCAGCTGCTAAGAAACCAGCTGCTAAGAAACCAGCAACACGTAAGGCTAAAAGTCCAGTTGTTGGAAGTGGCGATGTAAAGCAAAGCTAGCCAAGTTTTTAGCTTTACTTTCGACCATCAAATCGGCCCACTCCCAGTGAGTATAGGCCCAATCATTTACGGCAGTGTTCCACATAAAGTCACTGTGTGCTCTTAGTTTTTGACGCTTATAGCCAGACTCTAGTAATAATGCTAGGTCTGGCCTAATATCTACAGCGTGATTTACAACAACATCTTCACGACTGACGGAATAATGAGCCACAGGGCGCCTACCACGCCAACTATCAATAACCCTGTTGATGCGAACATCATTGTGTTGGATATATTCTCCTTCACGAATCCAATGGTGATGTATGTCAAGAACAATAGGCACAATATCACTGATGCCCAAACAGTCATCAAGTCCATAACTTATTTCCTCATTTTCGATTGTGATACAATTACGTGCCTCGGGACTAAGGCGTTGATAAGCACGCCTAATACCTTCTGGACCTTGCCTACCTGAAATGTGTACATTGATCTTAAAGTCTTGGAACTCTCTGCCATAGCCCATCCAACGTGCCATATCGGCGTGATATTCAAATTCTTCTATACTACGGTGGACAATCCCAGGATTATCTGAAGCCAAAACTGTGAATTGGCCTGGATGAAAAGACAGACGCACATCACGGCTGCGAGCAATGCTCCCAACTTCGGCAAAGTGTTTTTCAGCATAAGCAACAACGTCAGGCTCACGCCAAAACCAACACCAAGTAGGCTCTGTATATACTGGAAGTATATCACTTGATAGGCGAACCATTCTAAGTTCTCCATCTAAATTACCTACCTTTTCTACCAATAACTTGGCAGCATATATATTTTGTTTGACCAACGACCATAATTTTTCTACAGCCTTATCCTTTGTTTGTCTATTAAGCCAGGCCACAGTAGTAGCACCGGTATTGTATTTTTTACAATCATCTTTTGGATGAATACCATCTACTTGATCTGCTCGATCAATCCATTTACAGGCAAAGCCTATTCGTTTCATTTATATGTGCCAATAACTTCTTCAAGGGTTTCTCGGATGGGTTTGATACTATATACACTTTCCAACTTTTCAGTATTAAGTACGCAATTACTTCTTGGTGCTTGAGTAGCAGCCTTAAATTCTTCTAAGGTAAACCACTGTTTGTCCAACTTCATCATATCTACAATCTCACGAGCATTGCTGCTTCCTGGATTACTTACATTATACACGCCAGGAGCGGGTCTAGTCAATATGAAATGAACACAAATCTTGCCTACATCTTCTACGAAAGTTAAACTATTTTCAAAACTAATTAACTTTTCATATTTTTCCAACTTGGTTAAAAAGTTTTTGGGATGACGAAAGCGTCCAAAAGGCATACGAATACGAAAGAGATAACTCTTATCCATATAAGGCTCCAATAAAGTCTGTGCCAATGCCTTGCTACCACTGTAAAAACTACCAGTCTTAAAGGTAAAGTCACAGGGATCAGTCTCTTTATACCCACCTGGAGGGTATCCACCATACACACAACCACTGCTAATGTGTATGATTGGTATGTTTGGGTTATGTCTTTCCAACATTAAGGGCCAGGTTACATTACCATCAATACATTCTTGACGATATATTTCACAAGCATCTACATTGGGTGATCCAGTATAGCCAGCAGCATTGATAATAAAGGTTGTACCTGATGGTACGGGATCCTTATGGCTAATCCAAAGAAAGTCTTGTCCTGCCTTAAATAGTTCTCTGGCGATAGTTTCGCCTACATATCCGTGTCCGATTAATGTAATCATATTCTTGTCCTAAAATATTCTATAGTTTCTCTCAAACCTTGTTCCAAATCTACCTTAGGTTCCCAAAACAACTTGTCACTAGCCAAAGTGATATCTGGTCTGCGCTGTTGCGGATCATCTTGTGGTAGGTCTTTATACATTATTTTACTTGAACTTTGTGTTAAACGCAATACCATCATGGCCAATTCTTTAATAGTAAATTCACCAGGATTACCTAAATTTACAGGTCCAGTTAAACTACTCTGCATCATTGATATCAATCCGTTAATCATATCATCTACATAGCAAAAACTACGAGTTTGGCTACCATCACCATATATAGTAATTGGATCGCCTTTTAGTGCCTGTATAATAAAATTACTGACCACACGTCCATCATCTGTGCCAGTACGCGGGCCATAGGTATTGAATATTCTGACTACTTTGATATCCACACCGTGTTTTCTATTGTAGTCAAAGCATAGAGTTTCTGCGGCACGTTTACCTTCATCATAACAGGCACGTATGCCAATGGGGTTGACGTTGCCCCAATATGATTCTGTTTGTGGATGTACCTTAGGATCACCATATATTTCACTAGTGCTAGTATGTAGGATCCGCGCACCCGTACGTTTGGCCAGTCCTAGCATATTAAATGTGCCTAATATACTAGTTTTCATTGTTTGAATAGGATCCAGTTGATAATACTTGGGGCTTGCTGGGCAGGCTAGGTTATAGATTTCATCTACTTCTACATACAAGGGTATACAAATATCCTGACGCATTACTTCAAAGTATGGATTAAGCATCATACTGCGTATGTTTTCAATACTGCCTGTAAAGTAGTTGTCTACACAGAGTACGTGATTGCCCTCATCCAGTAATCGTTTACACAAATGACTGCCTAAAAATCCTGCACCACCTGTTACCAATATTTTTTTCACTGCCAATTCTCCACTATGATTTTATCTTCTACATCTTCCAAGTCTGGTGTACCGTGAAATGCTAGTACAGCAGTTTCAGGGTTAATCTCTGGTTCTCTAATATTTTTAAATATCCATTTATTGTTTATTCTAATTAGTTCTTTATTATTTCTAGCTTCCCATTTGTAGCTAATGATCCATTCTTTAGGAAAGAAATTTATTTTCTTTTTACTTAGTTCCCAAATCCAATCTTGATCTCCACCAGTAAATTTTTTACTCTGTGTTGGATCTTTAATAAATTCTGTCCAAATATTTTCATATGATGATCCTTGCCAACGCATCACAGCACTGCCTATTTTTTTTGGTTTATCAAACACCCTACCTAAATCTTCTAACCCTACAAAAAGTCCTTGTTTATATCTTAAAAATTTATCTATATTGTTAATTATTACCATATCCAAATCAAAAAATAGTTTTGTCTCAGAATTTTTAAAATGATGTGGAGCAAATATGTAGGTTTTCCACCACCATCCTGATATGTGTTCATTGTTAGGTAATGGAATTATTTGAATACGTGGGTCAATATTTACACTATCTTCAGTAAAACAAACAAACCGATAGGGTATGGTCAGATGTCTACTGACCATATTGTACAGTCTATTTACGTGAAGATAAGTGTACTTGGTTCCGTGTTTTACACAGATGACATTGAGCATAGAATCCTAAGCATATTCGTTATCGCTCCTATGTCCTACACGCATGGCCATATTGTTATTGGTTTCACGCACCTCTACTTTACAGCACCAAATACGTTCGGCTTCGCTACGGCCAAAACTGGGTAAGTAGATAGTGTTTACATATTCATAGAGAAAGTCTGCTATACCTTCGCAGCCTGTTTTCTCTACCATAGTGATCTTGGCTAATCCCTTTTTACCTAATTCTACCAGATCATCTTTTTGGGGATCATCTTCTGCTACTAATAGAGTATGATCAAACCAATCTTCTAATTTGTATTTAAGATCCTTCAATCCACCGAAGTCCATACACCAGTTACGTGCATCCAGCGTATCACATTCGAATTCAAAATGAAAGCTTAGTGCGTATCCATGTATTAATCTACAGTGACTATCAGCACGCCACTGACGATATGCTACAGGACCAAGTTGGTTATATGTTTTAGTTGAAATATATCGAGCCATCTCTTGCCTCCTCCTTTAGAGTAAGTGTGATGACATGCAGAGTATTTAGAGAGGGTTGAACGTCTTAGTCCTCTATAGATATATTATATATTAAATCTTTGTGTTGTCAAGCATTTTTTATGGCCAATCTGGAATAATACCACCAAACGCTGTCCAGCGTCCTGGGACTCCAGTTTCCAAACATACCCAACCTATATAACCATTGACTTTAGGTTTCTCATTAAAAATAATATCACCGCGGTTCCATTGTCCAGAAACTGGTGGTTCTTCACCATAGGTTACTGTATGACTATTTAGATTTAGAGCACCCTTGACCTTGATCTGTCCGTTTAATTCAACTGCACGTCTTTGATTGTCAGGATTGCCTACAATAATATCACCGTCTGCAACAATTTTAAATTCAGGAATATCATCTACTGATAACTCCATTTGGCCTTTATTAGATATCCTAGTTGCCTGTAGGTCCTGTACACTGACCGATGATAATTTACTGTGACCTTTAACATTTAATTCTCTTAGATCGCCCACCTTTTCTAAGAAACTTTCAGTAATACCAACACCCAAAGTAGAGCTACTCAAAACCATTGATCCATCAATACTGTAATATCTGTTTCTATGAAGATCTATAACTTCTGAACTAACAATTCTATCTGGGTTAAGCGCATAGGTGAATTGTCTATTTTTATTTTCGTGCTGCCATAAAAATCCAGTGTCAGCTATGGTCTTAGTTTCAGTTGATCTAAAAATGATTGGTAACATTGGTGAGTTTTCAGTTCCTGTGATTAACTCATCTACAATAAGCTTACCATTAATTTTTACATAGCCATTTTTGAATTTTTCACTACCTACAATGATGTCACCAGTTTGTTTGATAGTTATGCGTGTTCTATTATCTGTTATAATATCTAAATCATTACAGGTAATATTACCAATTTTGGTTGAGTTTTCTCTACCATCAACAATAAATTCTGCGGCATTTTCTAATAGAATTCCCATAGTACCATTTGGACTTTCAGTATTGATGCCAAATCTATTTAGATTATTATTGAAGAATACCCAATCATTAAAAGATACTGGTCCATCAACAGTGAGCTCTTTTAGTTTACCAACTCGTCTAAGATTGCTATTGACAATTCCAGAACCTAAACTTGATTCGGTTAAAACATTAAGTCCATTAATTTGATATGATTGATTCTTCTCAACATCAATAGTCATTGAGCTCCAAAGTTTGTTACCTGCTCTATAAACAAATTGTTTCGCACCCGTTGAATCAGCAAATGTTAACCCTTTACCTACAAGCAAATCCTCACTTAAAGCTACAAAGGTATGCTCTATAGGACTTTTAGGACTAACTTCATTAGAAGTTATTAGATTTTTAACTCTAAGAGTATCTATTGTAGCAGTGCCGTTTATGGCAAGATTATTGCTAATATTGACACTGCCTTGCACCCTCAGGTCATTAGTGAGGTCAACAGGGCCATCCAGTGTTTGTACACTGAGTTTTTTAATTACTAAAGCGTCATCGACAATGCTGAGTAGTTGATTCATAAGATTTCCTGGGGTTTAGATATTTATTAAAATTTAACATCAAAACCCCTATCAATCTATGCTACTTTTAACAGTATGGTATCCTCACTAATACGGCCATTCATTTTGGTATCTACAGCGTTAATGTCCTCTAGGAACTTGCGCAGAGCCACTTTACCCGCAGTTTTAAATTCTTTGAGCTTGTCCTCTGGCTTACGCACAGTTTTTTGCACACTCAAAGTCTCATTAAAGTTAGTAATGCTAGTACCCTTAATACCTAACTCTGCAAACTCTGCGGCCACGTATTTGCCCAATTTACGGGTCTTAGTATTGTAGATCCAAAGTTCCTTAGCACCAATAATGTCAGCAGGATTAATACTAACTAACTTCAGTGCCTCGTCAGTCTTTTTGTACTTGAGTCTTGCTACTACTTTTTCCTTGCTAATAGCCTTAGGCTTGCGTGGTTTCTTATTGACCTTGGCCTCTTGGTTGAGCATTTGGCAAGCAGTCTGTATGCTTTGTAGGAACTCAATCAACTTATTGATGTGCTTACGACTACGATGGCTGTAGGCTTCACGTAGTTGTGGATCCGCCTTACCACTAGCTAACTCCAAAAGTTCCTCTAACTGACGAGCATAGAACTCACGGATAAAACGTGCGTGAGCTGGCTTGGCCTGTTTGCCCCGTAGGATGCTACTGATTTTGAAAGCCTTGGGATCAAAACTATCTGGATCCACTTGCCAACTTTCAATAGCCTCTTCAATCTCTGCGGTCATAGACATACTGGCTTCACGCACCCGATTTTGAATACTGATCACAGGACCTGTCGCCTTAGCCTCTGTTTTTACCACATCGAACTTGCCCTCAATTAAGACCTTGGTGATTTCGTTGCGTAGCCAAAGAGCCGAGCTACGCCCGTTATTAAAGCCTTCCCTAACAGATGGCATACCGCGAGTAAGACAACTGGCAATACCACCCATGGTGATATGACAGCGCCAATCTTTGGTGTCTTTGAAAGCCTGAATTTGTTTCTTGTTGTAGTCATTATCTGACATCCATTTGACCACTGCTGGTTTAAGGTCTTTGGAGCTGAAGTTCAAATTGTAGTATTCTAGGGCCAGTCTAAACTTACGATTAAAATCCTCGTCAGTCCAATCTTCGTGACCATCCCAAGTTGGAGAACTATCTTTCTTTGGTGCGGCACTAGCCAATTTTTTAGCAATCTTACTACGGGCCATATCTAACTCCTGTTGTGTTACGCAATACCACTATTATATATTCATTTTTGGCTGTTGTCAAGTACTTCGTCAAGCGTAGGAGCATAGTTTCCAAGGTGTTGTACAGTCACACTGGCTGCTGAATTGGCAAAGTCAATGCTCTTTGCGAGGTCATTTGTAGCCAAAAACGCATAGGATAGAGCAGCCAAAAATGTGTCCCCTGCCCCACATACATCTGTGAGTTCGATATCCTTGGTTGGGTATAAGGTTTTTTGATATTGGGCTCCATCTTTACCCAAAGTTACTATCAAGTTTGAGTTCAAACTTCGAGCCTGTAGGTATTCATCCTTATTGATTTTGACATAGGCTCCTTCAAACCTAGCCAAATCCTGTTTTTTAGTATCAATAAATACGGGACCAGAGAATGATGCTATGATATGTTCCATAGCCTCATAGGTTAAGAATCCCTTGTTGTAATCACTTAAGACCACAGCATCTATGCCAGTGAGCTTGGGCAAACTACCACACCAAGGATCAAGGACGGGTTCATCATCCACCCTAAGTAGTTGATATCCTCGGCTGTCAATAAACCTAGTTTTGGTAATCTTCTGTGTATTGGTAAGCGTAGTTACTTGACAGCCCAAGTTAATCAAGTTTGTCTCAACGTTCAAACACATTCCAGGCTTACTGACTTCTCTTTCAGTGGCTAGTATGGGAATGGGGGCTTCTGGGCTGATACGTTTTACACTGCCATAAACATATCTGTCTGTACAACTATCCCCTATTAATAATACTCGAAATGATTTTAGAGGTGGAATAGTTTTCATCTGTATCTATAAAGACAACTTGCTTACAATATGATTCACCTATGATCATTTTATCTTTATATTCAGATCCTTTGATCATAATGTCAGGTTGATAACTGGCAATCAGAGTGATAAGTTGAACATCGGTGTCGAATATTATAACATTATCTACCCATTTTAAACTGCGTATCATATAGGCTCTACTATCTTGGTTGATGATTGGCCTAGATTCACCCTTGTGTTCTTTTATTCTCCGATCACTGTCTATGAGAACCTTAACGTGCCTATCTGGATATCGGCTACAATGTTCAAAAAGTTGGATGTGACCCGGGTGTAAAAGATCAAAGCACCCATTCAAAAGTATCTTAACCAATACTAGGTCCAAAGTTTATGGCGTATTTTGATCAGACGGATCATCATCTGCTCATCTTCTCGTTGGTATTGTTGTTCGATTTTGGTGCTTAGTTTAAGTGCCTTGTCCCGCAGTTTGGCTAGTTCCTTGTCACCGTTCTCACTGAAAAAACTGATACCAAGTTCTTTGTTCATTTCACGTTGACGATTGCAATATTCCCTCCAGCCACTGGCATCGTGTGGATCTGGACGGTTTGGATAAACTTCCTTCCACCATTTGTACAGAGCCAATACTTCCATAGCGCCTAGGGCTTGATGAGTAGGTTCTCCATAGCCCTTGTCACCAGGAGCAAGTCCATAATCCTCTTTGGCAATGAGACTACTTTGCCAAGCCAA
>Ga0214923_10003628_pt1 | contig 19230 bp, 34 predicted proteins | sample LL1510_MetaG_FD_177993 | JGI IMG/M metagenome (GOLD analysis project Ga0214923, IMG submission 177993) | Freshwater microbial communities from Lake Lanier, Atlanta, Georgia, United States - LL-1510 | ecosystem: Environmental > Aquatic > Freshwater > Lake | place: USA: Georgia | collected...
GATAACTCGCTTCATGAATTAGGAAAAGCATACGATAAATCTCGTTTACTATACTGGATAAATGAACTTCAACCTAATGAGTTTATAGTTCCGGATGTGTGGGAAAATAAAACCCAATCTGTAGTTAATGCTCGAGAGTGGGCAAGCATTAAATTACCCAAAAATGTAACCAAAGTAGCAGTAGTGCAAGGTAAAAGTTATGAAGATGTTTCAACCAGCTACCAAACATATAAAGATTTAGGCTATAAGAAAATAGCGTTCTCGTATGGTGCTAGTTATTATAACGAAGTATACCCGCATATAAACAAGGATTTTGGTAAAGCAATGGGACGCCTGTGGGTAATTAGTTCATTGTATAAAAACAAAGTTATCGCGAAAAAAGACCGCGTACATTTGCTTGGTACAGCTATGCCTTTTGAATTCAAATTCTATAAAGATTATCCATTTATCGAATCTATTGATACCTCAAATCCAATTATGGCAGCTTTAGAAGGAACTAAGTATACTGATGGGCAACATCCAAAACCAAAGCTTAACATGAATGAAGTTCAAACTTGGCCTATTGAAAAAGTGGATGTAGATTTAGTGAATTACAATGTTATTTTATTTAGAGATATAAACAATTTATAATATGCAACAAAAATTACCTTTCCCTAAAGACAATGTTGTCGTTTCACTAAGTGGTGGGATGGACAGCAGCACCTTACTTTTACGCTGTTTGAAAGAATACAAAAATGTTGTAGCTGTAAGTTTTGATTATGGCCAAAAACATCGAGTTGAACTTGAACGAGCACAATCGTTAGTAAATTATATTAATCAAAATCCCGCTCGTATATTTCACCACGATCGTGCTCCTGGTGGATTCGAAGAAATATATCCATTAGTACAATATCAAGTAATTAAACTTGATGGACTAAGCCAATTACTTAACTCAGCACTCGTAACAGGTGGAGCCGAAGTACCTGAAGGACACTATGCTGAGGAAAACATGAAATCAACTGTTGTACCTAACCGCAATAAAATCTTTAGTTCAATTATCCAAGCTATTGCCCTATCTATTGCTACTCAGCGAAGCCAAGAATGTGATATTGCTTTAGGAGTACATAGTGGTGACCACTTTATTTATCCTGACTGTAGAGAAGAATTTAGAGATGCAGACTACGATGCTTTTAGAAAAGGTAATTGGGATTCGCATTTGGTTAAGTATTTTACTCCATACTTACAAGGGAACAAATATACTATTTTAAAAGATGGAGAAGAATTATGTACAGATCTTAGATTAAACTTTGATGAAGTATATTCGCGTACAAATACTTCCTATAAACCAATGCAACATTTAATTCAATACGATAAGGATGGTAAATCATGGTTTGAAAAAGAATGGTTTAGCGACTACAAATCAGCATCATCAGTAGAGCGAGTTGAAGCATTCCTTAGATTAGGACGTAAAGATCCTGTAAGTTATGCGGATGAATATGGTCCTGTAACTTGGGATACTGTTAAAAAACACGTTGAAAAGATAATCGAAGAACATGAGAAGTAAAAAATCTCTACCAAAACCACAATATTATGTTGTGGTGGGCCAAGATGGTTTAGTATTTTCGGGTTTGCAATATGGAGAACCAAAATGGGATGCTAATTGGAACAACGCTAAACCTTTAGAACTATCATCAACCCAATATTTATTACGAGGAAACAAATATGAATTAATTAAACAAGAAGAAATTTTATGAAACAATTATGGTATTTTAGTGCCGGATGGTGTTCCGGCTGCAAACAATTAGATCCAGTTATAGACCAAATAAAAAAACAAGGAATCTCAGTCAATAAAATAGATATTGATTACACTCCGGATGTAACAACAAAGTATAGAATAGAACTTATCCCTACTGTAATTTTAGTAGAAAACGGGCAAGAAGTTAAACGTTTTACCGGAGCGCGTAGTTTTGAACAAGTAATGAGTTTTTGCAATGGGAAGTAAATTTCAATCAACAAAATTATTTGACGGGTTTTCTACTGTATTCCGCCAGTGGAGGGCCGAAGGTACTTTATGTAAATATTTACACGGATATGCTATTAGCTTTAGAGTATGGTTCGAAGGTGAATTAGATGAACGCAATTGGGTTTGGGATTTTGGAGGAATGAAACGTGCCAAAAACACAATTGACGGCCTGAATCCAAAAGCTTGGATGGACTATATGTTTGATCATACCACTATTATAGCCGAGGATGATCCATATCTAAATCATTTCAAGCAAATGCACTTTGATGGTATTATTCAACTTCGTCTTTTACCAGCGGTAGGAGCTGAGCAATTTGCTAAATATATTTTTACTAAACTTAATGAATTTACATTAACCGAAACCAATAATCGTGTTAGAGTAGCAAAAGTAGAAGTATATGAAAACGAACGCAATTCTGCTACATATGAAGATCCAACCCAAACATTAGTTATACCCAAATCAGACAGACCATCTAATTGGTCAGAACCAACATATACCTTATATTAGATTAATATTAAAAAAATATAATATGAAATTAAACTTAGTAAAAGGGGGAATATTCCCTATAAAAGACAATCTTGAAAATGATTCAACAGGATTTAAATACTCAGGAACTTTTCAAGGAGAGGGAAAATTAACAGGCACTGCATGTCTTTTTATTCGCACATCAGCGTGCAATTTAAGATGTGCTTGGGTTGGGTTAGATGGAAATGGGTCATTATGTGATACTCCCTATTCTAGTCATAATCCTGAAAAAAATCAAATGGAAGTAGATGATATAATAAGAATAGTACTAGACAATACCCTCTCTCAAAATATTTCCCATATTGTTATTTCAGGGGGAGAACCGACTATGCAAACTGAATCTCTAATTGACTTATTAAAGAAGTTAAAAAATAGAGGATATCATACTACTATTGAAACTAACGCAACTTTATTTGACAAATCTATTTCTCAATATACTGATTTAGTTTCTATGTCCCCTAAATTATCTTCTTCAACCCCATGGGAAGCCAATTTAAAAAATTCGGGAGTAATATATAAAAAGAATTGGGCAGAAAGGCATGAACGAGATCGAATTAATATTGAGGCTATCCAACAATATATTAATGGTTGTAAAGAGTTTGGTAAAGATTTTCAATTAAAGTTTGTTATTACTACTGATCAAGATATAAAAGAAATTGAAAGTATTTTATCTAAATTAAAAAATTTTGTTCCTTCTGATGTATGTCTAATGCCCGAAGGAGTAGATGTTAATACTTTAAATTCAAGAACAGGATGGATTGCGGAACAAGCAGTTATGAGGGGGTGGAGGTTTTGCCCAAGATTGCATATTATGATGTTTGGGAAAAATAGATATGTGTAAAAAGTTATACATAAATTATTTGGAATTGTAGAATAGATTCCATATATTTACATATGCTAAAAATAGCAGTTATAGCACACGATGGTAAAAAAGCAGACATGGTTGCTTTTATTATGAAAAGGTTAGACTTTTTTAAGAACAACCAAATCATTGCCACCGGAACTACCGGCACCCACATAGAGCACGCCGGTATTCAAGTCATTAAAAAGAAATCAGGCCCTTTGGGGGGCGATGCTCAAATAGCAAGTATGATAGCAGAAGGTGAGATAGATGGTGTTGTTTTCTTTATAGACCCACTTGCTGTTCACCCACACATTGTAGATGTGAATATGTTACTAAGGGTTTGTAATGTTTACAACATACCTCTTGCTACAAATTACGCAACAGCTTCCCTGTTAATTGAAGGATTTAAAAATAAAAAGTTATGAATAAAGAACAACAAGAATTATTGGATGGGGCTTATGAAAACTATCTAAAAGGAGGCCACATAAAATGGTTGAATCAGATGGAAGTTGATACTCCTACTGGTAAAATGAACATACCTATACCTTATACACAAGAAGAGTTCATCAACAAATGTAAAACCGATTCCGAGTTCTCAGAAAAATGGGGATTGAAGATTGAGGAAAGAGAAGTGTTAAATCAAGTAGACCAAACAAATCCTGTCTTGATAGGGAGTACTGCACTTTATCCTCACAAATTAATCACAATATCATATAAAAACGAAACTCTAGAAAGTCATGAATAAAGAAGAAATACAACACTGGATTAATCTTTGGTCAAAACTAAAAGGCCCCAAGAGCAGAAGCGGTAGTAAACATTTGGAAAAAACATTTAAAACAATAGAAAGTTATGAATGACAAAGACAAAATGCTATATTCAGCAAACAAATTAAGAGATGTGTTATCATCAATTGAAGATATTCTCGAAGGGTATGAAGGGATAGAAGGTAATAAAAATTATGTGAAGTACTGTTATAACAAAGCAAAAGAAGCTCACTCTGTTGATGATGAATTAGTTAAAATGATTGAAGATACTTATGCTATTGATTTATCACAACGTAGAGGTATTAATATTGCAACATTAACACATAAACTTGAATTTATGTTTAAGTTGTTAGATGATATCGACACGGCAAGTGATATGTTTAAACCTAAATGGTGTAAAATATCTAGCGTTGTATCTCACCTTCAACAACTCAGATGGATTTATTGTACCGTTGAAACTGAAAGAAATGAAAGTGGGGATATGATAATAAATGGGGAATGTTTTAAAAAAGAAGATAGAATCTTACTTCAGTTATCCTAATTGACATGTACTTTACAAAGTTACAAACTCAATGTTAAACTACGAATTAATAGAACATAGTTATAAAATCACTACCACACATAGTGGAAAATTGATAGGTTATTTTATACCTGATGTTGATGGATTTTACTATTTTGAACCCGAAGATGGAAAAGGATATTGGAGCGAACACGCTCTTTTAGAGTTGGGAAATAAACTCAAAGAGTTAAATCAAGATTTATACGATGAATTAAAAAAATTTGAAAAATAAGTTATGGAACAACAAAATTACACATTAGAACAGGCCACCGAAAAATTTGGAAAACCACATAAAATATTTGATATTCAAATAGGAGAAAGACTTTATCCCGTTTATTCAATTGAAGGATATGAACACAATTTAGGTAAATGGAATGGATGTCCTGAAACTTGGTGGTTGGACTATTCAGTTTATCATTCGGATAATGATTATGAAGCACCAACTATAAGAGAGCTTATCCCATACATTGATAAAGGGGTTCATAGAGTTTGCTGGGAAGTAAATTATAGACAATTTAACTCAACCAAATATAAGTGGGATGAGTTGAGTATTAGAAATGGTGGGATATGCACCATTAAAGCAAACGGTGAGGAAGTTTATAAATTTCATTGGAGAGATTTGGGCGGGGCATTGGCTGAAGCACACTCTCTAATAAGTAAAATATCAGAACATCCTTTTAATTTTATAAACCCAAAAGAAGAGATTGGAAGAAAAATATGGTATTATGGATTACCAGCCACAATTTTATTGGGATATCAACCCGGAGAAATTAGGATTAATCCTGATTTGAGTTATATGACATCGGATGAATGGTGGAACGAGCTAGAAAAAAGAAAATCAAATATAGAACCACCAAACTCAACACAAAACGAAGATGATTTGTTGGATGCTGAACATTTTGCAGAACACAAAGATTATGGTTCAATAAATCATGGTAGTGTTTTTTATGATGGAATGATTAACTGGTTTAGAAAAGATTAAATTAGGAGAGTAACACATTTAAAAATTAAAATTAAAAAATATGAAAAGATTCATGGGAATGATGCCCTCAAATGAAGTAGAAATCATCAAGAGGATAAAAGACAAGACCGGGATGGGTATTACAATCGAATCGGGAAAAAATGGGTGGACGATTCTTTACGCAGATTCATCATCTGAATATCAAGATGTAGAATTAACCGCCGAAGAGAATTTTAACCGGGCGTTGGAAAGATTAAAATCACACGGGTTAATTTAAAAAATAAAAAACAATTAAAATAAAAAAATATGAGTTTAACAAATTACGCAAAAACAGAATTACAGGCAGCCGGTTACTTTGATGAAGATTCCGATTACGGAGGTTTAATTGGAGAGGCTGTAATGGAACTTATTGAAGTGTTCTCTAAACAAGGACACTCGGGCATGTCTGCTCCTTATGTTGCTTCAATCTTTAACAAACTTGCCAACTTTGAACCTTTACTACCTATTACAGGTAAAGATGAAGAATGGGGAGATGTTAAGGAGTTGGGGGGTGGAAAACCTTGGTATCAAAACAGGAGATGTTCTGCTTTATTTAAAGATGGGAAGGATGGAAAACCCTACTACATAGACGCAATTATTAAAAGAGACCAAAATGGGATTTGTTGGAGTGGAGTGGCGTGGTTAAATGAAGAAGATTACAAATCAGGCGATAGAAGTAAAATGGTTGGAAAGAAGGGGTATGTTAAATCATTTCCTTTTGTTCCTAAAACATTTTACATTGATGTTAAGGATGTTGAGGTAGCAAAAGATGATTGGGAATCATTTGTTGTTGACCCATCTCAATTGGAAGAGGCGTGGGAGTATTATGATAAGGATTAAATTATGAGAATATTAGAATATTTGAAAGTTAGCAAATACAGACTTATAGAGTTTTTTTGCTATACAATATGTGGGATTAAATTTTATAGAAATTATTCAAGATTTTATTGGAAAAATAAACCTACGACTCTCCCATACCAAAAAGATTATTATTTTTAAATTACCTTTATCAAATTGATACATATTTATTAATATGGTAGCATTTCTTATTACATTACTTATAGTAATCCCTTTATCTGTTCGTTGGGTTAAAAGTATAGATTATATGAAACAAAACCATTCTGATTATAAAGGATTAGATTTGTTTGATGAAGAGGATAAAAACATGGTATGATAAAATTAGTTGATTTACTAAGAGAAAACATAGAAAGCAATATTGTCAATGATGCCAAAACCTTATCTAAAGAAGACTTTTTAGAAAAATATTCTGCTGAATTTAAAGAATTTGGCACTTATGAACCTCATGGTTATATTTCAATAAACAATAACCAACCTTACATTAGATTAAATGATAAAACCATAGAGGTAACCCCATCAGAATACGATAATTGGAATCAATTAAAACTTAAACAAGAATACGATACTAGCAAACCCGTACTACTAAAATACACAGCCGAGTATGGCGATGCTCAAGTTGTAGACGGACACCACAGAGTAAAATATATAATAGACAAAGATATTAATAGAGAGTTAGGTTATGTTTTAGACGATGAATCATTAGAAAATTTTTGGAATACTTTCAATTAAATACAAAATGCCAACAACACTATACACTGAAGCAGAAATAAAAACCATAGTTAAACAAGTAGCAGAACAAATTAAAGAACATAAACACGAACAACCTCCTGTGTTAGTTTGTGTATTAAATGGCGCCTTTATATTTTTTGCCGATTTAGTTAGAGAAATAGGAGACTGCGAAATAGATTTTATTAGAGTAAAATCATACGAAGGAATTACCCAAGGCGATCTTAAAATTACAAAACCAATTGAAATCTCTATCTGCGATAAAGATGTATTCATAGTAGACGACATATACGATTCAGGTAACACTATGAATTATATAATAAAAAAACTCGCAATCGAACGCCCCAAATCACTCATTCCTGTAACTTTATTTAAGCGTTATTCATCTGATACCCCTGAAAATTTAATTTTTGGACATATGATTAAAGATGAAGCTTGGTTGTATGGGTATGGTTTAGATGGGGAAAATGGATTATATAGAAATTTAAGCACAATAAAAGGAACACACGTTGAAGTTGATTAAAACTTGGATTTCTAAATAAAGGTTATTATATTAAATCAAAATAAGTTATATGCAAGAAATAGAAAACACACGACGCAAACAATATCAAGATATTGAATGCGTACCAATGGGATATGCTAATGGTGTTGCACCTGGTTTCCCATTTACCGACAGAGAAAAAGATAAAATGATCGAAGAAGCAACCGAAGCATTCGGTCAGTTTCTTGATGCATTAAAATGCGATTGGAGAAACGATCCTAATTCAATGGAAACACCTCGTCGCGTTGCAAAAGCATATGTAAATGATCTATGGAAAGGTAGATATACCCCGTTTACTGAAATTACTTCGTTCCCTTCAGATGGTTACGATGGTATTATTATTGAACGTAATATTCAACTTACATCAATGTGCTCACATCACCACCAAACAATTCGTGGAGTAGTACATATTGGTTATGTAGCTGGAAATGAAGGTAGAGTAATTGGATTATCTAAATTAAACCGAATTGTAGAACATTTTGGACGTAGAGGTGCTATCCAAGAACAACTTACAGCAGCAATTCACCAAGCAGTAGATAAAGTTTGTGAGCATAATAAAGGTGTAATTGTAACTATAGTTGCTACACACAACTGTGTAAGTTGTAGGGGCGTTAACCACCAAGGAGCTGCTATGGTAACTACTAAAGCTTCGGGTGTGTTTATGGATAATAATAACCTAGTACGCAAGGAATTTTTTGATTCGCTTAAAATTAATAACGGACATATTACAATTTAATATTTATGAAAGACAACAATTACGTACCATTTGTAAGCGAAGTTGAAGAGTTTAACGCTTTAATGGGGAAAAATTGGCAAAACAGAACTACACCTACAATTAATCAAGCAGATGCCGAGTTTGTAATAAATTTTATTCAAGAAGAACTTGATGAATTAAAAGAAGCAGTTAAGAATAAAGATATTGTTGAAATATTTGATGCTTTGCTTGATATTACTTATGTTGGTTTAGGAAATGGGGCATTAGTATTTGGTTTAAAAGATAAGATATTAGCCGGATATGCCGAAGTTCAAGCCTCCAATTTATCTAAAATCTGTAAAACTCTTAAAGAGGCTAAAGAAACTGTTAAAATACGTTCTAAAGAACAAGGAGAACCATGCCATTATGAAAAAATAAACGATAAATATGTCGTTTATCGTACCTCAGATAATAAGGTAATGAAAAGCCATCTTTACAAAAAACCAGATCTTAAACAATTTCTTACAAAAGAAGAAATAAATTTATGTAAAAAATAATGAGTTATAAATCGTGCCACGCACAATATGTAAATCCTAATACTTATAAAATTCATTTGTGGGATGACGAAGGTTACAAGTCATTCTCTTGGAATTTTTATGCTTATGAGGAATGTGATCCTATAGACGCTGATAGAAATATTAGAGGATTGCGACATGAAACTCTCCGTAAAATAAATAAATGGGATAAAGAAAATCCTAAATTACATTTTCACGACATTAAACCCTATCAAAGATTTTTAATTGATAAGTATGGTACTAATGACGAACCTTCAACAACCCACCGCGAAATATTTTTTGATATTGAGATTGAAATGGGGGGAGCATTAACTGAAGAATATATTAAAAATGCTCCTAAACCTGTTACCTCTATAGCTTGGTGGTATAAACAAAAAGACGAATGGGTTATTTTAATTTTAGATTCAAAGGGTGAATTAGAATATACACATGAAGGGAATAAAAAAATAATTCCACTAAAAACAGAACAAGAATTACTTATGAAGTTTTTAGAATACATTCGTACTATTAACCCCGATATTTTAGTAGGTTATAATAGTGATTATTTTGATATACCCTATCTTTATTTTAGAATGTGTAAAATATTTGATGCAGAAATAGCAGGTATGCTTTCACCTATTGGACTTGTTAGAGATGAATCTGAATGGAATGAACACCGCTGGTTAGATATAGCAGGTTTAGAATCGCTTGATTATATGAAGCTACATAAAAAGTTTAGTTTTAAAGATGAACCATCATATAAACTTGATTTTTTAGGTAAAAAATATGTAAATATAGAAAAAGTTGAGTACGATGGTAGCTTAGATAGATTATTTAAAGAGGATAAAAATAAATTTATTCAATATAACTTTCGTGACGTTGAAATCTTAAAAGCACTAGATGAAAAATTTCAATACCTCCCATTAACAAAAAACTTGGCCCATAAAGGTAAAATTAGATACTCAGATGTTTATAAGAATAGTTTTATTCACGATGGAGCAATTTCAGCTTATCTACTATCACAAGGTATTATCCCACCTTCACGAGACAAAAATCCTATAACTAAAAAGAATTATGCAGGAGGATATTTATTTTGCCCTAAAGCTGGTTTATACAAATATATGTTTGATGAGGATTTAACTTCGTTGTATCCCTCAATTATAATGTCTTTAAATATTGGTAAGGAAACACTAGTAGGTAGAATTATTATACCTGATGAAAAAGTTATAGTTGAAAATAAAGAAATATTTAATTGCAGATACGGGCTGAATGATTTAAAACAAATGGATAGTGAGTTAGTTTTAACTATTCAAAATGCAAAACGTAAAAGCACTCAAATTAAAGTTAAAGATATTATTGATTTAATCGAAAGCGAAAACCTAGCAATATCAGCAAATGGAGTAATGTATAGAACTGATTTTGATTCAGTATTGAAAACAATTCTATCAAAATGGTTTGATGAGAGGGTTATTTATAAAAATAAAATGAAACAAGCTTATAAAGCAGGAAATAAAGCAGATGGAGAAAAATATCATTTAATGCAACATACTATGAAAATCTTATTAAATTCATTGTATGGTGCTACAGCTTTGGGTTCATTTAGATACGGAAATGTAGTACTAAGTGAATCTATTACTTTATCAGGTCAACGTATTATTCAAGAATCAGCTTTATTTGCAAACACCCATATGAATCAAGTATTAAAAGGAGAAACAACATTATGATAGCAAAACAATCAATTAGAAGTGGAACTACTATTTACTGCAATGGTAAAAAAGTAGATAAAGACGAAGTTATTAGCTTAACTAGTGACTTTTCGGAACGTCAAGAAAACTTATTTAGAAAAATGTTAACCCAAGGTGGAACCCTTACTATTAAAGGTATGATATTTGAAATATCAGTAGTTGAGCCTTTATACGATAGTAAAGGTGACATTGCAACTTCATATGTAAGCCCGTTTAAAAATTGTGACGACGAATATTATGAGGAAGAAAATAACGAAACCGAAGAGAACGATTGATTTACACGGAATCCCCCACTCTAATGTAAAACAAGTATTAGAGGATTTTTACCTATGGAAAGGTAAAGGAATAGAAGAATCTGTTATTATAACAGGAAAATCAACAGAAATGCAAAAATTAGTATTTGAATTTTTAGATGCATACGATTTTAAGTATATTGTGTGGGGTGATAATCCGGGCCAAATAAATGTAACATTATAATTAACTTTTTACAAATAAATTTATTTTTATAATATTTATAATTGATATCGATATTAACTATTATGAAAAGAAGAATTGATTTAAGAAAATGGAGTAAAGATGGGTCCCAACGTAGGTGCAACATATGTGCTAAATTTTTTGATTTAAAAGAATTAAATGCAAATAATAAATGTAAACCTTGTAATACTAAGGCAAAACAAGCTTGGGTAAATGGAACTACTAAAGAATTTAATTTAATTACAAAACAAACCCACCAAAAACTAACACAACAGTATTTTGAAGAAAAAATTAAAAAATGTAATACTTGTTTTAATATTAAATCTTTTGAAGAGTTTTATCCTTCTTTTACTTCTTGGGATAAACTACAAAATAAATGTAAAAATTGTACTCAAGAATATAATAATTTAAATAATCCCTATTCTAAAGAAAGTAATAGGATAACTAGAAGAAATTCTCAAAAAAAACGTTACCATAACGATATAGAATTTAGAATATTATTAAATACTCGAAATCGTATTAATAAAGCACTTAAATGTAAAAAAAATAATTCAACCATTAAAATTTTAGGTTGTTCTATTAAATATTATATATTATATTTAGAAAAACAATTTGATGAAAACATGTCATGGGGGAATTATGGAATATATTGGGAAATAGATCATAAAAAACCATGTGCGTCTTTTGATTTAACCAAATTAGAAGAACAACAAAAATGTTTCCATTATACTAATACTCAACCTTTATCTATAATCGAAAACCAAAAAAAAGGAAGTAAAATATGATTAATCTTGAATCTTGCCCATTACATATAATAGGAGATTCCCTTAATAAGAATTTTGTAGCTTATATAGATACCGACTCAGTTTATATAGATGCCGAACCTCTACTTAAACATTTATATCCTAACTTTAATGAAATGGATGAAGATGAAAAAGATACTAAATTAGAGGAAATAGCACTTAAATATCAAGATTTAATTACGAATCACTATACCCAAATGTCTACGGATGTATTTAACGTTCCTATACATCGATTCGAAATGAAAACTGAATGTATAATCCGTTCAGCATATTTTAGAGCCACTAGAAGATACGCTCAGTGGATTACTAAAAAGGAAGGTGTAGTTAAAAACGAATTAGATATTAAAGGATTAGAGTTTATGAAAGCTAATTTTCCTCCTATATTTGGAAAGTTTTTTAATTCAATTCTAGAAAAAACACTTAAAGGAGCGAGCCAAAATGAAATCGATGATTTGGTTCTTAAATTTAGAGAACATATAATGTCTAAAGATGTTGATATTGCTATATTAGGTAACCCTACAGCTGTAAAAACATTAGACGATTATGTAGTTAAAGATAGAGGTAAACCCGTTTTATCTTCGATGTTTACCGCTATCGCTCCTAAAGCACCCGCTCCCGTTAAAGCTGCTATTAGATATAATGATTTATTAACCTTTTGGAAATTAGATAAACAACACTCAAGAATAGTTCAAGGTGATAAAATTAAATGGATTTACCTAAAAGATAATCCCTATAGAATTGATGCACTTGCGTTTTTAGACTTTGATATGCCCGAAAAGATACTTACATTATTGAATCAATACGCTGATAAACACAAATCATTTGAATCTATATTAGAAAGTAAACTTGAAGGATTTTATAGTGATATGGGATGGTCATTGAATCTTAACCCTTACCGAAACATGTTTTTTGAATTTTAATTATGATAAGCAAAAATAACCTACAAAAAATTATATCAAAATATAACCTAGGAGGATTAGTTGAATCTGTAAAATGGGTTATTAAAGATAAATCTTTACACATTATATTTAATACCCCTAACAAAGCTATGATAGGTGAAATTGAATATACGGGTATTGATTTACCCGATTCTGAAATTGCTATTTACGATACTAGTCAACTTGATAAGTTAATTTCAATTACAACCGGAGAATTAAATCTTAATGTTGTAGAACATAAATTAATTATAGAGGATATGAATTATACTTTAAGCTATCCTTTAGCAGATTCACTACTAATTCAGACTCCTAAACAAGTAAACGAATCAAATGGTTATCATATTGAATGTGCTTTAGAAACGGAGCATTTATCTAACATAATTAAAGCTAAAAATGCTTTAGCGAGTGATCATTTGATATTTACCATTACTAAAAACTTCGATGGGGATAATGTATTAACAATAATATTTGGTAATAACGAAAGTTATACGAATAAAATCGAATATATGATTGCTAATAGCAATATAGACACTAGTGTAAACCCTATGTTTAATTTACCATTTGACTCGGAAGCAATTAAAGTAGTTATGGCTAACAATAAAGACGCAGATGATATTACTATGAAATTAAATACTAATGGTTTACTTAAATTAGAATTTGAAGGAGAAAATTGGAAAAGTAAATATTTCTTTGTTAGAAAAGCCGAATAAACTTGGATATTTTCCATTTATTTCGTATATTTATAATATGAGCAACTTAAGGGCGCTTGCCAAAAAATTAATGTTTAACCCGCTGATCTTCGGACAGCACAAAATTTAATGTGATATGAGTACACTATTTTTCGAGAGGAATACCTCACCATTTGATCTCTTATTTAGAGATTTCTTCAAGTCTGAACTAGACTTTCAACCGGCAGCAAATGCCAAAATTACCCACCCTGTAGATATTTTTGAAACCAAACACGGACTTCACTTTGAAGTAGCGTGTACTGGTCTTTCTAAAGAAGATATTGAATTAAATATTGAAGGGGATATCCTTAAAATTTCTTATAATAAAGAAACTGGAGAATATGCTGAACGCAGTTATATCTATAAAGGTATAGCTAAACGTTCATTCAATCTAGGTTATAAAATCGCTTCTAAATTTGATCTATCTAAAGCAGAAGCAATAATGGAAAACGGATTGTTAGCAATTCGAATCCCATTTGCTGAAGAAGCTAAACCAAAAGTTCTAAAAATAAAATAATTACCCGCGCCCTTAAGTTGCAATTTTAAAAATAAAAAGTTATGGCAAGAAAAAAAGACCAACAGTATACTAAGTATATTAAAGACCCTGTATTAGAACCTTACTTTATTCAATTAGAGGAAAGTTGTTATACAGTTCACAAAAATGTTACAGCTGAGAGTAAAAAGGAATATTCACAAAAAATAGGCCACTATAAATCTCTTCATATAGCATTAAGTAAAATAGCTGAAGATACTGCTAAAAGTAAAAGTTATGATTCAATAAAAGGATTTATGAACGAGTATGAAACAATTATTAACAATTTAAACCAAGCTTACAACGTATGAACTTAGAAGCAATTTTCAATGCTGTAATTGTGCAGCCAATTGAACTAGAAGAAACAACATATGGCAACATTGTTGTACCCGATTTGGGGAATGAAAAAAATAAAACCGGTAAAGTAGTATCTGTAGGACCAGGTATACAATCCGTTACTGGAGAATTTCTTAAAACTGTACTAAAAGCAGGTGACGTAGTTGTATTACCAACTATGGGTTTCACTAAATTTGAATACAAAGGTGAAGAATATTGGATTGGAAGAGAAAATGAAATTTTAGCTAAAATAAATAATTAATTATGAGCAAAGTTATAGAATTTGGAGCAGACGCAAGAAAACAACTTGTTGATGGAATTGATAAGTTGTCTAAAGCAGTTACAGCAACTTTAGGACCTAATGGACGAAATGTTGTAATTGTAAATGATCAAGGACAAGTACAAAGTACTAAAGATGGTGTTACAGTTGCTAAAAATATTACACTAAAAGATAATGTTGAAGAAGTAGGTGTTAAAATGGTAAAACAAGCCGCTATTAAAACTGCTAATATAGCAGGAGACGGAACTACAACTTCAACATTGTTAGCTAGTGAAATGGTAAAAGCTGGTTTAAAACACCTTAATAATGGAGCTAATGCTGTTGAAATTAAACGTGGTATAGATACTGCTGTTAAACAAGTAGTTGATAATCTAAAATGGAATATTAAAGAAAGTATTTCAAATGAAGAACAACTTGAACAAGTTGCAACTATTTCAGCTAATAATGATGTTGAAGTAGGTAAACTAATAGCTGAAGCATTAAATAAAGTAGGTAGAGACGGTGTAGTTACAATTGAAGAATCCAATACAGGCGAAACATATCTCGAAACAGTAGAAGGTATGCAGTTTGATAGAGGTTATAAATCACATTATTTTGTAACTGATAATTCTACAATGACTGCTTATTTAGAAGATCCACTTATTTTAATTGCTGATAAGCGTTTTACTCAAATCAAAGAGTTATTACCTATTTTAGAAGGAGTATCAGCCCAAAATAAACCATTAGTAATTATAGCAGAAGATATAGATGGTGAGGCACTTGCTACACTTATTGTAAATAAAATTAGGGGTACTATTAGAGTAGCTGCGGTCAAAGCCCCTGATTTTGGTGATCGCAGAAAGTTAATTTTAGAGGATATCGCTATTTTGACTGGAGGACAAGTATTTAGTACCGACAAGGGAATGAAACTTGACAAATTCAGTTGGGATTGGTTTGGTAATTCTCGCAGTATAACAATAACAAAAGATGAAACAACAATTATCGACGGAAGAGGAAAGTCTGAACCAATACAAGCACGTATTGAAGAACTTCAACAACAAATCGAAAAAGCAAAAACCCCTTTCGAACAAGAAAAACTCCAAGAAAGACTCGCTAAATTCTCGGGAGGCGTAGCTATTGTTCACGTTGGTGGAAACACTGAAGCTGAAATTAAGGAACGCAAAGACCGAGTAGAAGATGCTTTGTATGCTACAAAAGCTGCTATTGAAGAAGGTATTGTAGCAGGGGGAGGTATTGCTTTGCTATGTGCTAAAGAGGCAATTACCAAAACTAGAGAAGAACTAGATAGCAGTGTTTATATTGGAAAAAACATTGTTTACGATGCTTGTTCTAAACCATTTACAACTATTTTAACTAATGCTGGTTATACAGAAGCTGAATGCTATGGCATCCTAAACCAACTAGATGTTACTCAAGTGTGGGATGGTTTCAATCTTAAAACTGAAACTATTGTTAACATGAAAGAAGCAGGAATTATTGACCCAGCTAAAGTAACTCGTGTTGCCTTAGAAAATGCGGCTTCAGTAGCAGGTACTATTCTATTAACTGAATGTGTAGTAGTAGATGATCCCAAAGATGAAAAGAAAGACGATTCTAATAGTCTAATGGGAGGGATGTACTAATGGAAATCCAACAAGTTGAAAAACTAGTTGAAATTGCCCACCGAGTTAAGGGTAAAGGAGATACTTGGACATTATTAGCTAATAACCAAGTATACTCCTCCTTAACAGAGGTATTAAACGCATATTACGTTTTAGCAACTCATAAACCTACAGCATTTAGGCTTGAACCTATGAATGGAATTTGTTATATTATAACAACCCAAGAAATAGAAATACCTAAACCACAACCTAAAAAATTCGATTTGTATGGAGATTATGAATAGAGAACATACATTACTAGTTGAAAAGTATCGTTCTAGAACACTAGATGAGTATGTAGGTAATGAACATATTAAAGCTACTATTAAAAAATATCTAGAACAAAATGATATTCAAAACTTTTTATTTTATGGTGGTGCGGGCTGTGGTAAAACTACTCTTGCTAAGCTTATTGTTAATAACTTGGACTGTGACTATCTTTACATCAATAGTAGTGATGAACGTGGTATTGATACTATTAGGGATAAAGTATCTGGTTTCGCTAGTACAGCCTCTTTCAAACCATTAAAAGTAGTTATATTAGACGAAGCCGATTTTATTACAATTCAGGGACAAGCAGCGTTACGTAATGTAATTGAGACTTATTCTCGTACTACACGCTTTATACTTACTTGTAATTATATTGAACGTATTATAGATCCAATTCAATCTCGTTGCCAAACTCTAAAGATTGAACCCCCATCTAAAAAAGATATAGCAAAGCATTTAGCTAAAATATTAGATACAGAAAATACACTTTATACTGTTGATGATATTAAAACAGTAGTAAATCATTATTATCCTGATTTACGCAAAATGCTTAACACACTTCAATTGTCTACTCATGAAGGTAAAATTAAATTAGATCCATCAGTACTAGTATCTTCTAATTATACCGCTGCTGTAGTTGAAGAATTAAAGCAAACTAAACCTGATTGGAAAGTTATTAGACAAATTATAGCAGACTCAGGTGTAAATGATTTTGAAGAATTATTTAGATACTTATATGATAATGCTTCTGTTTATGCCCCTAATAGAGAGGGTAGTGTAGCAATTTATATCAACGAACATTCCTATCAAGCTAATTTTCGTATAGACAAAGAAATAAATGCTATGAGTTTAATAGCTAAACTAATTGATATAAAATGAAACTATTAGCTACACACCCTATTAAAAAAATGGATTTAGGTTTTCACGGAAACCTATTTGGGGGTAAATTATTATCTTGGGTAGATGCTGCTGTAGCTGCTTACGCTATGGAAGTATGCCACTCTAAAAATATGGTTACAATAGCTATTGACAAATGTATCTTTAAAAAATCAGCTAAAGAAGGTTCATTACTTAAAATATACAGCCAATTAAACAATATAGGGAATACATCAGCTACATTTGATGTTGAAGTTAGGTCGTATAATGTGTTTAAAGAAGAAGAAGTTATTATATTAACTACATCTATGACATTTGTTAGAATAGACGACGAAGGAGGACCTATACCAATTTCGGAACAAGTTAAACGAAAATTTAATGAATCTAGGGCAACTAATAGAAGCAAATAACAATTATTATCAAATATACAGAACAATTCAAGAACCAAAAACACTACCTAGTGAAATGGTTAATGAATTAAGAGATATTTGGTTATGTTCTCACACATTTAGAAAAGACGGTATATTATATTTCTGTCGAGAAGTACAAACAATTGAATACGAACCTATAAATTAAAACAAAATGAGTAAACAACCACAACAACAACTTAACATTGACATTAAAACTACAACCCCCATTAAATCACCCGAAGGTAATATGGTGTTTCAAGAGGGCGTTATTTTGCGAAAAGTATCCAAATTTATTGCGGGTACTGCTGAAGATGGTGTTATCCCCGTACCTGTATTTTTTGATGTTAAAACAGGTAAAATACTAATTGAGTTATTACCTAAGGAACTTAGAGAAGAATTCCAAGAGTTATATGACAAAGAAGACGCAACAAAATAAGTCATTTACTATATTTGATTGGTTGAAGGAGATTACATATACTAAATCTCCTTCCTCTAAATTCAGCAATGAGGAATGGGAATCATTTAACCCCTATATGATATCTCGTTTTTTGAGTATGTCAAAAGATTATATTGAATTAGTAAATTATGTTCAAAATATCCCATATACTGAAAAGGAAAAGTATTATAAAATATATTGCGAGTTAATTCCTAAAAAACAATTCTTTCAAAAATATATTAAATCAACTAAAAAAAGCCCATCAAAAGATATAGTAGAACAAATTAGCAAATACTATGAATGTTCCCTTGGAGAAGCAGAAGAATATACTTATATTCTAGGAAACAAAGGTATACAAGAAATTTTAAATAAATTGGGATATGAGTCAAAATAAAACTAGAGAAATAGAAGTAACAGATTCTATTGTAGATACAATTGTAGATAAATTTGTTTCTAGAGCTAAATTTGGTAAAAACAAATACGGAACTGATTTAGATAGAACTGATCTATCAGTAGTAGACTGGATTACACATGCCCAAGATGAGCTTCACGATGGTATCTTATACCTAGAAAAATTAAAACAAACTTTAAGTGGCAAATAAAATACCACAAATAGTAAAAGAGGTTAAAAAATTTGTTCCTGCTAGCCTTAACCACGCTTATCAAAAACAAATTTCATTTAGCCAATTTTCTA
>Ga0214923_10003629_pt1 | contig 19225 bp, 17 predicted proteins | sample LL1510_MetaG_FD_177993 | JGI IMG/M metagenome (GOLD analysis project Ga0214923, IMG submission 177993) | Freshwater microbial communities from Lake Lanier, Atlanta, Georgia, United States - LL-1510 | ecosystem: Environmental > Aquatic > Freshwater > Lake | place: USA: Georgia | collected...
CAATTGAATTTGAGATTGGGTTTGGGGCAATACAAGCGCAAACTCTTCTCCTCCATAGCGTCCCAGAGCATCCCGCTGACGGATCATTCGGTTTTTGATGAGGTCACAGGTTTCTTTGAGTACGTGATCTCCTGCAGGGTGACCGTGAGTATCGTTAATTTTTTTAAAGTGATCGATATCAAATAAGATAAAACTGAGAGGGGAATTACGTAATTTTGCTTTGTTGAACTCTTCTTGAATAGTCTCAAGGATAGCTTTTCGGTTAAAAATTCCCGTTAGACTATCGGTCGAGTAGTCATAATTTTTTAAGCCTGCTCTTGTTTCGATTTGTCCCTCTCGAACAAATTTAAAAAGCGTGTTTCCGCAGCGGATGTGGTCTCCATCATTAAGCAAACAAGCAACTTGAGCCTCGAGTCTATTATCATTCACGAATGTTCCGTTGGTGCTTCCCAAATCCATAACTGCTACACCATTTTCCGTCATGACAAACTCTGAGTGTCGTCTTGAGATCGAGGTTTCTGGAATGCAGATGTCTGTATTGAGCTCTCGCCCTAAAAGCATTTTCTCTTTAGTGAGAAGAAAATACTTCCCTAAAGGTTTACCGGTAATAACAACAATAGCAGGGGGATTAGTTTTGGCTTCTTCAATAACGTCCGCGATGGTTTTTCCGTCTACGGCACGTGTTTTTGTGGCTTCTACTTTTTCCGGTGGAAGTGAATTAGGGTTGTTTTTCGGAGCTGACATAATAACTAAATTATATCACAAAGATTGCCTTAAAAGTCGCTTCGCTTCTTCCACCCCTGGTTGGTCAAATGCGTTAACTTGATAAAGTTCCCCAGCGATCGCACAAGCCAACTGTTGGAAAAGTATGAACGACCCTAAACTGTTTGGGGAGAGTTCATTAAAAATGAAGCGGTAGGTAGGAACTCCAGCGCTATCGAGGCTTTTAGCTGTGGCGGCGAGGGCTTTAGAGTTGATTTCCTCAAAGGTGTGCTGACATAGATATTCAAAATCGGGCGAGCGGACTGGAGCCGACCCCACTTTTAGGGGCTGGGAACTCGATGCTACGTCGATAAAACCCACCAATTTATTATTGGGGCCTTCTTTAAATAATTGCAAAAGCGAATGTTGGTCTCGTGATCCGAGAGCCCCTACGAAAGTCGGGCCTACGGCCTTGCCGTCTTTATCTTTTTTTCCCAAGCTTTCAGCCCATAGTTGAACGAACCAATCTGTTAGAAGCTTAAGATTGCTCTGATAAGGCATTAAATATTGAGTGTGATGCCCTCGTTTTTTGTCCCAGCCATAAGACGTCATCGCATAAGAGAAGGCGGGGTTGTCCTCTACTTTAGTTTGATCGAGCTTCGCTTTAAGGTTCCTTGCGCCTTCGATAAGATTTTGAATATCGATTCCGCTAAGGGCAATAGGAAGAAGTCCGACAGCTGTGAGAACGCTGAATCTACCCCCAATGTTGGGGGGAACTGGCAAATGAGAATAATTATGTTGATTGATCCATCTACGGAGCTCGCCCGTTTCGGGGTCAGTGATAATCACAACCCCTTTAGGATCCAAAAACGGGCTCAAATGAAAAAAACCTGATAGGGTTTCGGTGGTGTTTCCCGATTTGGATATCAGAAGAGTTGCGACTTTTCTTTGTTTTACGAAATGGGTAGCGCGTTCTATCGACCAGCGATCAACATTATTTAACCAAAAAAATGGGAATTTGCTCTCTTCCTCTTCGCTTCTCAAAGCTTCGACAACTGCAGCTGCTCCTAAATGAGAACCGCCAATTCCACAGATAAGAACCCCCTCAAACCGAGATCTTAGTTCCTGAGCTAGAGTCAGGATTTTAAAAACCTCTTCTTTGGATAAAGTTTCTGGCCAATCATAAAACCCGATCTTTTTTTGGTGGAATTTTTCTTTGAGAGATTGTTGGGCGCGAGAATAGAGAGTATTCGAGTTGAAATCTCCATCCGAAAAAAGAGTGTGACTCAATTCAGAAAATTCTAATCTGAACCCTGGTAATTGATAAGTTTTCAAACCATCTTCTCCATTTCTCGTGCTAGAACCAAGCGTTGAATTTGGTTAGTCCCTTCAACTATCTGGAGAGCTTTTGCGTCTCTAAAGAAACGCTCCACTTCCTCTTCCTCTCGAAAACCACGTTCGCCCAAAAAATGTACTAAATCTTGACTTGTCTCCATTGCTAATTCGGAACCCAGTAATTTGATCTGTGAAGCGAGGACTTTAATGTCTTGTTGCGAATCTTTGAGAGTTGAGGCCGTGGTGATTAAAAGTTTAATGGCTTGGAGTCGAGCGTAGTATTCACTGAATTTTTGCGAGATGGCTTCTTTAAAAGCACAATTTCGACCAAAATCTCCATTCAATTCTTGTTGCATTCTCTCAATCACAGCAATGGCAATACCGGTACCACAAGCTCCAATACCTATTCTACCCGCATCAAGTTGAGAAAGTGCAACTCCAAAGCCGTCCCCTTCCTTGCCCAAAAGCTGGCCCTCAGGAATAAAACAGTCTTCAAAAATGAGTTCGGTTAGAGCAGAGGCTTTAAGCCCTAATTTTTTTTCTTTTTTCCCAATTCGAAAACCCTTGGTATTTTTTGTGACTAAGAATGCAGAAATCCCCTTGGTTTTATGCTCTCCAGTTCTACCCATTACTAGATAGAAATCGGCGTCACCACCACTACTACACCAGCATTTGTTACCTGTGAGCGAATAGCCTTTCGGGACTTTGGTTGCCTTAAGCATCAGTCCAGAAGCATCACTCCCTGATTGTGGTTCTGAGAGCGAGAAAGCCCCCAGCCATTCTCCCGAAGTGAGTTTGGGTAAATAAGTTTTTTTCTGGTTTTCATTTCCAAAAGCCAAAATTCCGCCCATAACCAAATTAGTGACGGCAATGCTTACTGAAAAAGCAATGGGGCCTCTCGCTAATTCTTCAATCACGGCGTAGTGACAACGGTGAGAGGCTCCAGCGCCACCATAAGCTTTGGGAATGCTTTGAGAGATAAGCCCCAATTGCCCAAATTGATTGAAAGAATCCCTAGAGAAATGCTCGGTTCGGTCATCTACCAAAGCATTGGGTAAAATTAACTTGTGATAGAGATCGAGGGCTCTGTCCCGGATCGCTTTTTCATCTGGCTGAGGAGACGGAAAAAAAATGAGTGCCACGAAATTTATTTCTCCTTCAAGTTGAGTAAAGATTTCGCAAGAATTATTCGCATGATTTCGTTAGTGCCTGCACCAATTTCAAGAAGCTTAGCATCTCTCATGTAGCGCTCGACGGGGTACTCCTTCATGTAGCCGGCTCCCCCAAGAATTTGAATAGATTCCAGTCCCGCTTGGGTTCCCATTTGAGCTGTAAAGAGTTTACATTTAGCCCCTAGAGTAGGGTTCGTATCTCCTGAGTCAAATTGTCGAGCGGCGGCGTAGCATAGTGCTCGACCGGCATCGAGTGCTGTTGCCATCTCAGCGATTCGTTCTTGAATCATTTGAAACTGAGAAATAGGCTTTCCAAATTGATGCCTTTCCTGAGCGAAGCGGGTGCAATAGTTTAAGCAAGCCGAAGTTATTCCTAGCGAGATTCCCGAAATCGTAATTCTCTCAAGATTTAAGTTTTTCATCATGTGAGAGATGCTATCGTTTTCTTGGCCGATTAAATTTTCGACGGGAACTTCGCAATCGATGAAAGCTAATTCAGCAGTGGGAGAGGCCCGCATTCCCATCTTTCTCAGTTTTTTACTTACTTTAAAGCCGGGAAATGTGCTTTCCACAATAAACGTGCTGACATCCTTCCGGGACGGGCCAGTTTTGGCGTAGACCACAAAGATATCTCCACCAGGGCCATTGGTAATGTAGGTTTTGGCGCCATTTAGAATGTATTTTTTTCCTTTTTTTTCAGCTTTAGTAAGAAGTCCTAAAGCATCGCTTCCGGCCTCTGGTTCTGTCATTGCCATGGCGCCTAACCACTCCCCGGAAATCAATTTTGGAAGATACTTTTGTTTTTGGGTAGGGGACCCATTTGCATGAATATTATTCACGCAGAGAATGGTATGAGCGAGGTAGGACAGAGTGGTGGAAGCACAAGCCTCGGCTAGTTTTTCCATGACCAATGTGGCCTCCAAAGCCCCTAGATTGGCTCCGCCATAGGATTCATCAGCTGTGATCCCGAGGAGACCTAACTCGGCCATTTTCTGAAACGCGACTTCATTGAAGCCTTCTGTTTCATCAAGTTCCTCGGCTCTTGGAGCCAAGTGTTCTTTTGCCAGCGCTGTGACTGACTGAATGAGTAATTTCTGTTCATCGGTGAAAGAAAACATATTTTGTCCTAAGGTGATATTTTGGGTTCTTCTAAAGTTTGAGGATTGATTTTTTTTTGATAAGAAGTTCCGAAACGGAGTCTTCGGATTAAAAGTTCCTGAATTTCAATCTTTTTAGTAAGTTCTTTAATTTCTTGGGTGAGGGGAATAAGGTCGCCAAGACTAAGATCTCCTTTTTGTATGCGATGGAAAGCTTCTTCGCCTAGACGTTTAAAAAGTTTTTTGCGTTCAGAAGTGAGGTAGCCGCCTTTGGCCATCATGATCCCTATCCGCCAACTACGTGTGAACCAAAAACGCACGACATCCAATTGAGTAAGAAACCTCTCCAAGTGATTAAGAAAATATTCAGAACTGGGATGGGATGTTTTGGAAGGGGCTTTTTCAGGCGTTTCGTTCACGGACAGTTCCTAGTTTCTGTGTTTCAGTCATTGATACCCTACGACTATTTTTACCCCTCTTGCTAGGGCCTTTCAAATAAAAAAGGCCCTGGGATACCAGGGCCTTTCTGTAAGCTCTCACGGGTTTAAGCTGCTTTTAGGAACGGGGTTTTTTCGCCCGGATACCAATTTTTGCTGAGCTGGCGATATTTTTTAGTTTCTCTTTCTACCATTTGCTCATAGCGGCGGCTGTGCTGTGTCAAAGCTCGGTTAATAAAGTTGTAATAGTGCTTATAAAGATGGCCTCCCATAAAGCTCGTGTACCAAGAGGCGGGGCAGCTAGCTCCCACAGTGAATTTTTTATTAAATTTAGTAATTTCGTCATTCATGAGTGAGTACCATTCATTTGCTTCTGACGCATGGATGAAGTTTCCAACAAAAATGGGTTTGTTCGAACCACTGGTGAACCCAGCTTCCCAACCGGTACCTAGGTTTTTTAAATATGCGGTGTAGCCATTTTTCCCATTTTTGTATGTTTTTACTTTCATGATTGCTCCTTAATAATAAGATTGAATAAAGATTCAGCGAACCGAATCTATCCTCTTATCGGAATTTCTTTTCCAGAAGTGAGTGGAAAGTCTTTCCTGTTTAAGGAGCCTCAAATGAGTCGCAGAGTGTGTGGAGTTTCTGCGGTGTTGTCTCTTGCAATAAAGATTTCCCAATCAGTTTTTCAACTTCTTCCTCCTTCAATTTTGAAGGGGATAATAATTCCATTGTGACGGGCGGTTCTCCTGTCACATTGGGTACAAAATTTGGGGCGCCGTTTACTGGGAAGTTAAAAGTTCCGCCTTCAGTATCGATAGAAGTGGAGCCCCCGTCGCGTAAAACTCGATAGTCTTTGATCGGGATTTCCTTAAGTTGCCCAGGTTTTCCCAGAAATAATTTGTGGTGCTTTGGGTCAGATTGGTATTTGTCCCCGCTGACGTAGATCACCTCATTAGGACCCGTTCTAGCTAAGAAATTGTGTGTTCGAATCTGGGGAAGAGGTCGGAATCGAACGGCCTCTAAAGCTTTCTGTGCTTCGTCTCCTTTAAGTTCGGAGAAATCTTTAGTATTTGAACCACAAGTCAATTTCATCTTTTCTCCGTCGACTTCGACGTTCCCTGTGTTGAATTTCGAATCTTCAAAACTAAGCTTATATTGTGTTGAAGTTCCATTGTAGCCCATGGGTTTCATCTGTGAGGCTAACTTTGAATTGCCAGCAAAGATATTGTCTCCTAGCCCATCTGGGCTCGTGAAAAAGAGGTTTCCTTTATCATCTGAAAAAACTCTGAGTTTAGTTTTATCAATCGAAGCGTTGAATTGTTGTTCGTCAGTGTTGACAGGGGCTACCGGATGTTCAGTCGGACTATTGGGGCTGTCGGTGTGAGAGCCGGGTGAAGTGGGTGGGCTTTGAGGCTCCGTTGCACCCCCTGAGGGTGGATTATTTCGAGCTGCGGGAGGCGTAGAACCCCCTGTGTCGGGTGTGACACTGGGGTCGATAGGATTTTGTTGAATGGGGGGGGATTGTGAGCCGCCCAATGGGTTTTGTCCTCCCGAGAAAGGAGTTGCTAGATTACCCGAAACGCCACCCCCGAGATTGCCGGATAAAGCTCTCTGAGCGATTGCAAATTGTGAGTCGGCAGGAAGTTCTCCTGCTTCAACTCTTTTAGCCCAATTCTCATACATGGCCAAGACCTGCGATGTTGTATTGCTGTCGGCAAGAATCAATTGGCCCGTAACGCGGTCGCGTACTAGGATTTCTCCGTTATCTCCAATAAAAATAGGTTGCCCGGCTACATGAAGAAACCCACCCCGATCTTGAATGCGGGCTCCGGCAGAGTTGAATGTTGAGCCGTTGAAAGTAGGAGTGTCAAAACTTCCCGGTCCTCCTCCAAGACCTGAGACTCCGGCTAAACCGTTGGGGTTAAAATCTCCGTTGGCTATAGAGCTACCCCCTGCCAGATTCCCAAAAGGACTCTGAAACTGCGGAATGCCAGACCCACAGCGTCCGCCTTTTCGGCAGTTCCCTCCAAAAGCAGTGAACGAAAAACATAAAATGACGGGTAAAAGATAGAGCGATTTCACGGTTCCCCCCTAGTGAAAATCAAACCATTCCCTTATATAAGGGAAGACTGCACAATCAGGACCAGAATTTGAGGATTAGTGGGAGTAGGGAAAGTTGAGCGGTCTCGGGCCCTTGCCCCGAATCAGTTCAATGGGCGCAATCACGAAAACTGTCAATCTTTTTGACATTTGAAAAGAGAGTCTCATACTTGAGGATATAAGGTTCAATGATGATTAAAGCTTGCTCTCATTTGGTCATTGCTTCATCAAATGTGAATGAGATGAGGAATTTTTTTGCTTCTCTATTTCAGGCCGAGCCCCATTTTTGTAATGATGAGTTTTGTGAATTCGTTCTCCCGAGTCATTTTCGCGTGGCTTTTTTTAAACCCGTTGGCAAGTCCTCTCTCTTTTTTTCTTTGCCTCAGGACCGATCCCAAGTTGCGTATGGTGTCACAGTTGAAAATGTGGAGGAGATCTATACCAGAGCTTTGCAACTACGGCTTCAAGTGAGTGGGGCTCCGAAGGAACACCCTTGGGGCGAAAAAAGCTTTCTCTTGATAGATCCAGAGAACAATCGATGGGAGATCGCTCAATCTCCATCAAGGGATGGGATGTTAGTTAATTTAGATTAATGTTTAAGGGATTTTTCCAGCCACATTATTGAGGGACCAGTCATATTCTAAATGCTCGACAGGAGTCTCTTCTGTGATCTTAGCTTGAATATTTGCGGGCAAATATTTTTTTACAAAATCTTTAACAGAGGCAGCGTCTCTTTTGAAATCAGATGAAAACCAATCAAATATTTTCGACAGATAAAGAGTTTTAGTTTTTTCATCGTATCGATTCCTGAAAGGATCGGCTAGGAACTGCTTCCCCTGGCTGTCAAGCTGGGAAGAGAGCTCTTTTGCAACGTAAGCTTCAGATCTCAGAAAAGGACAGCTAACAGCCCCACACACAAGAGCAAAATGAACTCTGGCATCTTTGAAAAGAGGTCGTAGGTTTTCATGCTCTATCTCATCGAGAGTTACCGGTTTCCCCATCGCCTCTATCGTGAAGCGTTTTCCATTAATCTCATATTCTGAGACTCGCCATTGTTTTGAGGATTTGTTGAATAAGTTTCCTCCTACTAAGCTTCCAATCTCACGTATGGATTTGACTGGGTAAAAATCCGAGATGAGTTTTAAAGTGTAAGCATTATAGGCGTTGATGAGATAGGCCATTTTTTCAGGAGTGGGTAGTGATGCATACTGCTCAGCTGAGACAGCCTTGATCTGTGCAATATAAGCCTCAAGCTTTTCAGGAGTTTTCTTTAGGTTTTGATAGTTGACGACACCGTCTTTTACGTTAGCTTTTAAAAGCTCCGTGAATAGCAAATGATTGGGGTCAAAACCAGCGATAGCTTTCACAAAGGAGAGAGATAGGATGAATAAGGCAATGAGATTTTTCATTCTTGAGTTCCTCGTGAATGTTAATATTGCACCATGTCTGCTTCAGGCATAAAGAGAGACAGCGTGGCGGTATTGAGTTTGAGATACTTCCGTTTCAGCATGCGATTCATTGAATTTTGGGTCGCTTTTAGCAATGGGAGCTCCTCCACGGGACTTGCTTGCGCTAAGACCTTTTCAAAATGAGATTTTGCAGTTCTTATATTTCCCTGGTCAGCGTAAATCCGGGCTAAATAGTAATCTCCCAGAAGGCGATAATGATGAGATTTTAACCCCTTAAGCCTTAAGAAAGATTTTTGAGCGAGTCCGAATTTGTTAGCTTTCAAAGCCATAATCCCTTCGACGAAGCTATAGGCGGCATTCTTGGGATCGAGAGCTGTGGTCTGTTTGAGTATTTCATAACTTTTCAATGGATTTAGTTCAGATTCAAAAGCAGTTTTAGCCTCAATGTATAGCTGTTCGGCCTGTGCGATTTCTGGATAATCAATGAAGTAGTTTGAGTTTTCTATAGTTGAAAAGTCCTGGGAATTAAAATCCTCTGCAAGAAATTGGTCTACTAAGGGAAGTTCAATGTAGGTTGTCAGAGAGACAGGTGCTCGTCCTGAAGCAACAAATACACGGCCTTTAAAAGGGTCAAAAACTGAGCTCGAAAGAGTGGTGTGAACTGCCACTACATTTCCCAAACCTTTTGTTTCTTGATTGATAGAGTCCCATTTGTCTGAAAGGATCTGGACCGCATTGATGGGGCTGAAACGTCCCTTAAAGCTGTTCGCTAAGGATTCGACTCTAAGTCTCCTGGCTCGAGTGTCTTCGTTGATAGAGGCATTGAGATCTAAATTTTCGGAAAGCATCGACTCGCTCACGAAGTGATTCGTTTGGGCATGGAGGTCTTCACGGACTTCCCGCACGGAAACTTTAGAGTGGGTGAGCTCAACAGCCCCCATTCGATTTTCTCGAGTACTCACTAAAGTGTACGTCCAGCCAGCCGCGGGTTTAAATCGAGAAAAGAACTCTACAGCTTCGTCAAAAGTGGTTGCATGCTTTAAAATATGTTGACCCAGGACAAAGATGGAAGTGCCCTTTTCAGAGACATCTTTGGTGGGAATAGTGTGAACTCCCAAAAAAAGCCCGGATTCATTGTAGCCTACGACACCCGCCGAGTGAATGCCTGCAGACGTAATGGCCATATACTTTTGACCACTATCGGTAGGCTCAAAATAGATCACTGTGGGGAAGCGATCAAAGCTTCCATTGAGTGGGTAGTCTGTGTTTCGACCGATGATAAACTCACCTTGGCGAGTGTAATGGCCTCGAACCGCAAAGTCGGTGCAATTTTTTAGCATCATCCCTGTGGGAAAGCCGGAGGGTAACAGAAGCTTTCCGCTGACCTGTTTGCCTAACATCACTTGGAGCGATTCAGGTCCTAAAGCTCCACGAATGACGTCATCCAAGGGAATTTCAGCTCCCTCGGACATACCGTAGGCTTCAAGGAGTGTTTTGTCAGTATCTCCCCCAGAAAACTCAATGCCCGACTGAAGAATGCTTTCGGTATAAGTGTCCTCTAGATACTTAATAGCGAGATCGGTGACAAAGGGTAGAGAGACAAAAACATTCCTAACCGAATTTTCTACAATCTTTGCAACTTGGGGTAGAGCGCCTTGAACGATCTCTTTTTTTAAAAGCCGCCCATGTTGAAATGCCATCTCAAAGGGATCTCCCTTGAGCGAAAGAATATAGATTCCGCCCCGGCGCAGTAATTTAGCATCATGGAAACTTTTGCTTCCGTCAGCTAATGTCTCCACAGGGAGTTGATATAAGGCGCGATATCTATCTTTGATGCTGTCGGGAGTTTGATGAGCGGAAGAGATAAGTGAAACACACAAAGAGCCTAGGAAGATTGCACGCTTCATATAGAGAATTCCCTCACTAAGTTCTCTTCGGCATAATTGAAGAAATACTTGATATTGCCCCATGAGATTCCGAAAAGATTAGTATGTGCAGATTATTGAATGGGCAGTTTTCACTGGTTACGATCTTGGCTCTGGGTTTCAATCTTTCTCTCCCTCTCTTCGGTGTTTTAGTTCCTGGTGAGGAAAATTCTGCCAATTGTCTTAGAAATCTAGCCAAGTTGGTTTCCAAACCACTTGCGCCAGAGGGAAATTCCCTTCAGGAAGGCTACTTTCGAACCATAGATGAAGTTGCGGAAGAGTTTGCTAATAGTAAAAAATTTAAATCGCCAGTTGCTTGGAGAAAAAAAACGGGAAAAAGTGGGTTGCAGGCCCTAGATATGCCTGAAGAGGTCGGAGGCAAGAATTTATCGGCCTCTCAAATGTTAAAAATCTTCGAATATGCGGGCAGGTATGATCTTAATTTAAGAGATGTTCCGGGGGGAGGACACGGAAGAGCCCTCATGTATTCAAAAAATCCCGAGCATAAAAAGATCATGGAGCAAATTGCGAAAGGCAGAGGGTACATGGCTATCGCTATCACTGAGCCAGAGCATGGAACTGACATCCGGGGCATGCGAAGTGTCGCAAAAAAAGTGGAAGGGGGATATGAACTCACGGGAGAAAAAGAGTATCAAGCTCGCTTATCCACCGCTTCTCACATCATCATATTAACTCAAGCACCAGGCCAGGAAGGCGAGCGGGGAGGGAAGTTAAATGCTTTCGTTGTGCCTAAGGATTATCCGGGTTTAAAATTCAAAGAGCTTGAGACACCGGCTTTGCAGGGAAATTCTTTTGGGGGAGTCTCATTTGAAAATCTGTTTATTCCTGAAAGCTTTCGAATAGGGGAGGACGGCGAAGGTGGCCGGATCTTTAATGAACATTTTACTTACTGGCGAATGATGCAAACTTCTGCAGCACTAGGAACAGCCAAAAGAGCTCTGGAATTGATGGCAGATAGAATGAGAACTCGAGAAGTGAATGGAAGACCTATAGGGTCAATGACCCATCTGCAGCAAAAATTGGGTAGGGCAGGTGCCAGACTTGAACATGATACTGCAGCCCTTAAAGAAGCTGCTGAAGCGTATGATAGAGGAGATTTTATTGAAGCCTCGCGTTTAGCCGCTTCGGCCAAGGCTTTGGGTGTGGATGATGCTCTAGATGCGGTTGAGGTGTCGCTTGAAGCCCATGGAGCCTTTGGGATGAGCAATAAAATAGATCTCACTCAGCGAAAAATGGATCTCAGTGGTTTAAAAATAGCCGACGGTACCGCTGATGTTTTGATTAGTGATTATGTTCGTAAAACCTTTGGGCAAGAATTTTGGGATATGGGCTTTGGAGCTCGAAAACAGTGAGAGTTAACGATTTGCAGCGTTGGGTATTTGGGCTGGGTCTGTTTTTCAGCTTGAATCTTGCTTTAGGGGCCAAGTGTTCTAAAAATCTGAGTCGTCTCGTCCCTCATCAAGAGCGAACTTTTTCGGATATCTATACAGAATTGCAAAAACTCAGTCCACAGGGGGCCACCAAACTTGCTTTGCAAGATGATTTTGATGAACGCATCGATCCCGCTGGGGGCGGTGCTTGCGCCTCGACTACCGCTTTTAATATTCTCCAAGGGTTGAGACTCAAATCAGGAAAGACTGCATTGACTCCGGAACCCGTTCTCAGTGAAGCTTTTGAGTCGATACCTGAGCTTTTAGCCGGAAGAGTGACCAATGAGCAGATGACGAAGTTGTTAGCTCACTTGGGTCGCTATTTACCTGATCAAGCGCTCGAGGTCTCTTTCGAACGTGCGCCTCAATCAAAAGCGGTGGGTGATGAAGCCGTTGGCCGAGTTTGGAAACAGTTTAAAGAAAAACAACTTGAGATGCAGCCGAATGAAATCAAAATGGTAGTGTTTCAAGTCCATAATAAAGATGGAGAGCTTTTGGGAAGACATTTTGTGGTGCTTAAAAGAAAAATGGAAGGTAAAAACGCAGTAGTGATCGACCCTTCAAAACCCTCAAAAGAGCTGTTTTATGAGTTTATTGATGAACCTAGTCAAGAGGGAAAGTCCGCGGCTACCGTTCTAGTGCGACCCGATCGAGTGCCTCATGGCCGAGGTTGGAAAATGACTTTAGATACTATTTTTAGCGTGAAGATCAACCCCACGGGCCGTTGATGTAACAGTCTAGGACTGTTTGTCTTCTGCAATCTCAATGACCGATACTTTTTCTAGGGTCACTTTTTCAACTGAGACTAAATATTTTTTTGTAGCCTCTGGCAGATGTCCCCACATTTTAATGGCAATATAGATACTGAGGGCTGCAAAAGGAAGTAGAAAAACGGGCCAAAATAACCAGCTCTTAGTGACCAGATAACCTAACGAGACCGACTGAAGGCCAGTTCCTAAATAGACGAAACCGTCGGTGATCCCCGAAGCAGTCGCTGTTAACTTCCTTCCTCCGAAATCGGCTGCTGCAGTTCCGGACATGAGCGAGTGAATTGAGATGGATAGCAGGCAGATAGCGACTGCGCAGACTCCAACTCCCAAAGGTGAAGTGTTCAGAATGAAGCATAGGATGATTGAGATGAAGAGTATAAGAACTCCCGCAATGGCCACTGGAGGACTGCGACGCGAATTAAACAAGTGATCCGAAGCCCATCCAATCGCGAAGCCTCCAACAATACCTGAAACGCAAAGTAGAAGTCCCCAGTGGTGTAGGAAAAACTCAGCCCCCGGTTGTTTTACTTCTTTGGCAAAAATGAAATACCACTGCATGACTCCATTACGAATCACACCTGTGGTGAATTCCACCACAGCGATCATCATAAGCACTGGATTTTTAAAGACCAGTTTCAGAGTTTCTAACATCGTGTAATCAACATGCATCTCCCCAGAAGAGGCATCATGAGTGTCAAAGTCTTCAAAGTTGGCTTTTGAGGGAGTGTCTTTGATGAGCCAAGCATCGAGCAGAGTCCAAAGCAAAAGGATAGTCGCAGGGATAAAGAAAACCAACCAAGTGGCATCTGTAGTTTTGCCCTCGAGAGCAAAGATCTGGCGAAAGTAAATTTGGAATGGGGTTGGGTTTGAAACGGAAGTGCTCGCAGCTTCTGCAATAGCTTGCCCCCAGTCGAAAGCGAAATAGACTCCAAATGAAATGAGAGTTCCAAAAATAGCTCCGAAAATGCCTCGTTCCCTTACATGAAACCAATAGGCTTTGACTTTAATAATTGAAACGGCTCCATAGCTTTGGAAAAACATATTGAGCGAATATAAAAGAGCAAATGAGAGAGTGAGGTCAAAGGGCCATCGTTTGTTGAGAATTAAGAAAGTGACCACTCCCATCGCAATGTTGGCAATTGAGGATCCGAGAGTCGCGATGATAATGCCGCGTTTGCCGCCGATTTTGTCCACAAGGGGACCGTTGAGGAGAAATGAGAGCCCGTAAGTAATGGTGCCCGCCCCGAAAATAAGGCCAAAGGCCTCTTTGTCCATCAAGGGGCCAAGAGCGTTTTTAGTGACGTTGAGGTTATATCGAGCCATGTAGAGAAAAGCGTAGCTCATTCCCAGAGGGAACCAGTTCACAAACCTTCTAAACATAAATTTTTTGCTGTGTTCAAGAGGGTTGTATTGAAAATAGAGAACAACAACACAAATGAGCGTAAAGGCAACTAACATGACTGCCATAAAGACTCCGTAAGGGTTTTACCCGATGATTGAAATCGAACGGGTTGTATCTCGTCCTAGCTGGGGTGTAAATGGAAGATTGGGCAATTGAAAGTGAGGGAATTCAAACCAAGCTTGGGGTCAATAATTTCAGAGGTTTAGAGATCTCTTTGGTGCCTGGAGAGAGAATCGAACTCTCACTCCCTTGCGAGAATTGGATTTTGAGTCCAACGCGTATACCAGTTCCGCCATCCAGGCCTTTTTCAGATTCGCGTGAAAATGCTGTCAAGATGTACCAAGACCTCTACCAGTTTTCAATGCTTTAACTAAAAAAGTGCGCTTCACAATCTGTCCAACTCTTGCGTATTGCGAATGGTGAAAGAAAATTGCTACACTGAATCATGGGAGCGAGCAGAACGTTGGAGGCGAATGAGTTCCCAATTAGAGTATCTGTACTATCCCGGTTAATGCACAAGCATTGGCCAAAACCCTTCGCCGCTAAACCCGAAACTCGCCAAACTGAAAGGGAGGATAAAAAATCTATTAGGTAGGGTGAGTTGACATGCTCAGAAAAGGTCCTCTGGGTGGGTAAAGAGACAAGGGTGGTTAAACATAGTAATGCGAATAGAGTTCTCTTATTGAAAGCGCCCCGCGAAGAATCCTAAGACCGTAAATAGTTAGGCCAGTCGGGTACTGCCAAGGACGCTAAACTTATCGGTCAGTATAGGTATACAAAATAAAATACGGTGGGCTGTCGATAGAGAATGGTCAGAAGGGTAGTGTGGTTACTTTCCCGTGGACAGAAGACAAGCTTTCTCCCGATTTAGAACAGGCGGGGGTGTTGGGCCGGATGTGGTCTAGCACCCCCGTTTATTTTTTAAAAAACAAAGGCAAAATTGATTTCAATTTTTTTTATGGTTTGTGAATCCCGCAGTGGAGCTTGAGCTGAAAGAGTTGAGGAGACTGAACGGGATAGTTCTTGCGAAAGGGAGGCTCGGTAATAAGGAGCCGTGACCGGAATATCGATCGATGCTTTCAGTTGTTGCTCCTGCCATCGTTTATTGGCCCTGAATATTAAGTTTTCGGTGAGAGGTTCTTGTCCAAAAACAGCCGACAAAGTGCGATGATGGTATAGGCCCACTGCCATGGTCTCATCGCTATATTCCAATTTTGAATTTGAATTTTTTAGATTGACCCCAACTCGAACTGAGCAACTTTTCTTTTGTGAGCCGTCAATCGTAGAAGATTCAAAAAGTGGGATGTTGTCGGCTTGGGCTAATTTCTCTTCAAAAGTTTTCACCAAGGGAAATTGTCCGATTGTGAATTTGTGAACGTAAGAGCTAAACAAAATATTGGCCTGGTTTTTAAAAAGGGTTTCAACTCTGTCTCGGATAAATTGTGTGGCTATCCTGTTTCGTTGGCCAATCTCTTGCCAATCTCGGTTTGGAGATTCTGGGGCAGCTGTTGTCACATGAGGTTTCAATAAAGAACCCTCGTTGCTTAGGGCTACATTATGGTAGACAAAAAGCCCCAATAATATCAATCCATACCGTTTCAACACGTCCCGCACCACCCAGCTCAAACCCTCGGGAGCCCGAGGGGTCGCTCCATTAGCAATTAAGTGGCCAACGGTTGTCGGCCTGAAAAACTAGAATGTGATTGTTTAATAAATTAACGAGCCAGGGCTTTAGTGACCAAATTGGGCTCTGAACCTATGATTCGACTGTTAGGGGGGGCGGCTTTGATAGGGTGTTTAGCGATTCTATTTTGTGAACGAGAAAGTTCTGAATAGACGGTTGAAGCAAACTGAAAAATGTTTAACTTAGGTTGTCCATCTTTGTTTTTTCCCAAATAAACGAGATCAGAATCTCCGCCGAAGGTCATGGGGACGCCTCCGGGTTGCCCGCCTCCCATCATTTGGGCTAATAAGGTATCAAAAGGCGAGTTGCTATTGCTCTCTCCACTTGAACTGTTTGAGCTAGAGGTTCCACCCCCCTCAAACTCAGCTCCGTCTTTTCTAACGGATGCTCCTCGAGATGAGGGCTTAATCATCGCACTGTCATTAGGGTTAGCCCCATTTTCTGCTAAAGCTTTTTTCAAAAGATCATCGGCTGAACCTTTGCCAGCAAGGGCAGATCCTAAAGCTCTTGTGGCTTCGGATCCTGAATTTTTATCGTTTCCTGTAGAATCTTCCTTTGCGGTGATCGTGTCGGGCGAGATCAGTTGGGGTACCGATTTCGAAGCTTTAAGCTCGGGGACAGGGTTTGATTTAGTCTCTACTGTGGCTGTTTTAGTGCTTTCAGGAGCTGTGGGTTTTTCGAGTGGATCGGCTTTAGATTGAGGTTCTTTGCCATCCGAAGCTGAAGTTTTAGTTTCTTGAGCGAACTTACTTAAATCGGGAGCTTTATTGTCGTCTTCAGGTGTTTTAATTTGTGGGGCCTCAAAAGGTGTGGCTGTCATTTGCGGAGATGAATCTCCGTCCAATTTCTTTTTTTGATCACCGTTTTGAGCTGCCGAAGCTGCATTTTGAGCGGCTTGAGAACATTGTTGCATCGCCATCGATCTGAGCATTTGTTTCTGTGCTGGATCTGGCTCTTCTTGCGCCGCTTTCAGACCCTGAAAACAGCCCAACATTGCCATGCCTGCCCCCATTGCAGCCATCGCTTGGGCCGCACCTGATGAGCCAGAGCGATCACTGTCCTGTTGTTTTTGATTTACTTGATCGGTTTGTTGTTGGGTTGCCGGAGGCACAGCCGCATTTGCGCCAGAGATAGATTTTAAGGGCAAAAGAAGGGCTACTATGTTGAGCATAATAACTAGCTGGGATGTTCGATAAGATAATCTCAAACTTGCCTCTTCTTTGAAATTTATTAGTTGCAAGCAGGGGGCCAGATAATCCTCAAAGAATACAGTGACTTAGAATTGAATCTTCGAGTAACTTTTAAGCAGCCGTTTAATCCTTAGCCATTTTCGCCAAAAGTGGGGTCTGTTTGACTTTTGGGGGGGTTTTAGCTAGGGTGCAGAGCTTTTAAGAGGTGAACTTTATGGCCACTCATGCGTCAGCAGCAAAAGCAGCAAGACAAGCTGTAGTTAGAAATGAAAGAAATAACCAGGCGAGAGCCCGTTTTCGTACGGTAGTCAAAAACTTACGTACTGCGATGAAAGCTAAATTGGGCAAAGATGCTGAGAAAACTTTGCAGCCTTTACTTAACGAAGCTCAAAAAATTCTCATGAAAGCTGCGAGCAAAAATCTTATCAAGAAGAAAACTGCTTCTAGGTATGTGTCTCGCTTAAGCCAAGCTGTTCATAAAGCGACTAGAGCTTAACAGTAGGCTCCTTCATATCTGGGAATAGAGGGGTCGACTTCGGTCGACCAGCTATCAATTCCTCCCTTTAGAATATAGACATTTTTGAATCCATGATCTGCTAAAAAGGAAGCAGCATCGAGGCTTCTAACCCCAAAGTGGCAGTACAGTAGCAGGGGCTTGTCTTTATCCCAAGTTTGCAAAATTTGGTCTAATAACTCTGAATTCAATCTCAAAGAATTTGGGATCACTCCAACTTTGAGCTCCCAGTCCTCTCGGACATCCAAAATAGCAAGGGGAGCTTTTTTGTAAATAAGTGAAGTGGCTTCACGGGCACTCATTTCTCCGACTTCTCCCGATCGACTCTCCATTTGGACTTCCATAAAGACAACTTGAGCCGGTGGAAGATTGTGGGCAATAACCCACTGTTTTAATGTTTGAAGCTCTTGTTGAGAGGTGATTGTGATTCCATATCGTTTTTTGATGAAGGGGTAGAACTCTGGATAGAGTTGTGAAATCTCCTTCAATGTTGAGGTTTCAGTGATAACGGGTAACGTTGATTTTTTGAATAGGCCTATGAACTTATTGCGAAGGGTATTAGCCATTTATCGCTTGTAGTCCATGTAGTTCATGATGTGTTTATCTCTATCTAAGACTGAATATTCGTACTCTTTTGTATGATAAAGGCACTCTGTCGGACATACCGAACTACACAACCCGCAGTAACAACAAAGGCTGATATCTATTTCAAACCGTTTGAGATCTAGGGTTTTCTTGACGCCACCTTTGGTGAATTCAGCAGAGGACGTGGCATCTTTTTTATCGGCCTCGATATAGATGCAGTCGACTGGGCAAACCACAGCACACTGTTTGCAAGAGATGCAATCATCAACGTCATTAAAGAGTAGCCCCCTAGAGCCCAGTGGTAGATGGTCTCTAGTTTCTGGATATTGAATTGTGATGTCGCCTTTAGATTGCACTTTCCAAAAGACTTTAAAGGTAATGCCCATCCCTTTGAAAGTAGTGAAGGCCGCATCTTTTACCATGCCTAAATATTCGGTGAAGGTCATCGGTCTACCTCTCCTAATACAATGTCTAAGCTACCAATCGTTGCAATGAGATCGGCCACCATCACCCCCTGGCTCAGTTCATTGAGGGTACTGATATTCATGAAACAGGGGCTCTTGCAGCGAACTCGGAACGGTTTCCCTGTCCCATCTGAAATGATGTAGAAGCCTAATTCACCTCGAGGACATTCGGTTCTTGAATAGACCTCTCCAGCAGGGGGTTTAATAACTTTCCCTACTTTGGCTCGGTGAGGTCCTTCTGGAATACTATCGATCAATTGTTCGATGATTCTTATGCTTTGGATCATCTCTTTCATTCTTACAATGTGTCGATCCCAGCAATCTCCTAGAGTTCCCATTTGTCCGGTTCCTACCGGAATATCAAATTCAACTTCTTTGTAGATCGAGTATGGGTGTTCTTTTCGAAGATCCCACTTTAAACCTGCTCCACGCAGCATGACACCGGTCAAACCGTAAGTGTGACATGTTTTAAGATCAATGACTCCAATGTTTCTGGTTCGCTCAACGAAGATTTTATTGTAAGTGACTAAGTTGTTGTACTCTTCGACTTTCGGCTTGAAATATACCAAGAAATCTTTGATCTGTTGGACAATCTCCGGGGTGATATCTCTGTAGGTTCCACCAATCCACATGTAGTTGTATAAAAGGCGAGCCCCCGAGATCTTTTCGAAGATATCCAGAATCATTTCACGGTCACGGAAGCCGTACATGAATGCAGTGAAGGCCCCCATGTCGAGGCCGTAGGTACCATAAGACATCAAATGGCTCGCAATTCTCTGCAACTCAGAAATGATGACTCGAATATATTCAGCTCGTCTTGGAACTTCGATGCCCAATAAACTTTCAATGGCGATCGCATAACCCATCGAGTTGTTCATTGAAGCTAAATAATCAAGCCGATCGACGTAAGGAGAGACTGCGATGTAGTCAGACGCTTCGGCGTGTTTTTCAAAACAGCGGTGAAGAAAGCCAATTTCGGGTT
>Ga0214923_10003630_pt1 | contig 19223 bp, 30 predicted proteins | sample LL1510_MetaG_FD_177993 | JGI IMG/M metagenome (GOLD analysis project Ga0214923, IMG submission 177993) | Freshwater microbial communities from Lake Lanier, Atlanta, Georgia, United States - LL-1510 | ecosystem: Environmental > Aquatic > Freshwater > Lake | place: USA: Georgia | collected...
CCGTATAGGAAAGTAGGCAAATGAGCACCACTGGCACCTCAGTTTTTAACTTAGACGTCAATGACCTGATTGAAGAGGCATTTGAGCGTTGCGGCCAAGAGCTGCGTACGGGCTATAACTTCCGTACAGCTCGCCGCAGCTTGAACCTGTTGACAATTGAGTGGGCCAACCGTGGTATCAACTTGTGGACGATTGAAGAGGGGCAGATCCCGCTGTACCCGAATCAGGTCATCTACGCTTTGCCGAACGATACGATCGACCTGTTGGACCAAGTGACCCGCACTAATGCTGGTGTTGGGACCACTCAAGTTGACATCAATATCAACCGCATCAGCGAGTCGACTTACTCGACCATCCCTAACAAGTATGCGCAGGGTCGACCGATCCAAGTGTGGATCAATCGTCAGTCGGGTGAGACCAACGCCACGACGGCATTGGTAAGCACTCAACAAGTTAGTACCACCGATACGACCATCTATCTGGATGACGTAACCCAGATTGGCGCTGCGGGTTTTATCAAGCTTGATAACGAAATTATCAGCTATAGCCAGTTGACCCAACCTAGCCCGAGTTCAACAACTGGTTATATTAGTTACTGTGGGCGTGGTCAGCAGAACACGATTCCTGCTATCCACACGATTGGCACAGCGGTCTATGTGGCTCGTCCGCCCAACATCAACATTTGGCCGGTGCCTAACCAGGGTTCGATTGGTAATCCGTTCTACATGTTTGTCTACTGGCGCATGCGTCGGATTCAAGACACTGGGACTGGCGTAAGAACCCAAGACATCCCTTTCCGTTTCTTGGAGTGCATGGTCGCGGGCTTGGCTTACAAGATGTCATTGAAGCTGCCGGACATGGATCCTAACCGGATTGCCATGCTTAAAGCTGACTATGAACAGCAGTTCCAGCTGGCTGCTGATGAAGACCGGGAGAAAGCCAATAGCCGGTATGTGCCACGCGTTCTGTTCTATAGCTAATCATGGAAGACAAACTCTTTTTGGCATGGGCCGCTGGATTTTTTGATGGAGAAGGCTGCGTCATTGTGGAGATGTCAAAAGAAAAAGCATGTAGGCACGGTTTTAGAGCCAGTCTGCATGCCAACGTAACTCAAACAAGTCTGCCTTGTTTGCAGTTGTTTTTAGAGCGTTTTGGTGGTGGCATTACTACTGCTGAACACAAGACGCCATCTGGAAGGCGATGGGCTGTACAACACAGATGGACTGTTCGTAATGAAGCGGCTTTGCAGTTTTTGCAAACCATTGAGCCCTATGTTGTTGTTAAAAAAGAACAAGTAAGTGCCGCTTTAAAGTATCCAATGTATGGCCCAAACGGCAAAAAATATGGGAATGTTAACAATCCTATACCGGATGAAGTTATGCAAGCTCGATTGGCACTGCGTCAATTTTTGAAAGATATTCGTGCCAGTATGAAAACAATGGCAAAGCCAGCAAAGGTGTGATATGGCAGGTCCGAAATATGCTTCTGGCAAATACGCTATTGCGGAATGTGATATTTGTGGCCAACGCTACCAACTAAAGCAGCTCCGCAAGCTGACCATCAAGACCAAGCTGGTAAGCATCAAGGCCTGTCCAGAATGTTGGAATCCCGATCAACCGCAGCTGCAGCTTGGTATGTATCCGGTCTATGACCCGCAAGCTGTGCGTGAGCCTAGACCTGATACTAGCTATTACCAGTCTGGTACAACTGGTTTGCAGATTGCGCTAAACGGTGGCACCGGACCGAATGCCGTTGGATATTCTGGTGAAGGCAGTAGAATTATCCAGTGGGGATGGAATCCTGTTGGCGGATCAAGAGCCAATGACGCGGGCTTGACTCCTAACTATTTGGTGTTGGGCGTGCAAATCGGTACAGTAACGGTAGTCACGACTTAGGAGTCAACCATGGACAAATCAGATCTGAAGCAAGACAAAGCCCTGATCAAAAAGGCTTTCAAGCAGCATGATGCGCAAGAGCACAAGGGTAGCAAGGGTACTGTGCTCAAGCTGCGCAAGGGCGGCAAGACTAACGAAGAAATGAAGCGTTTGGGTCGCGGTATGGCTAAGGTCATGAACCAACGCACATCGTCGCGGAGTCGATAATGGCTAAATTCAGTATGAAGAAAGGTGGCAAGGAAGTCGGCTCTGCCGAAGTCTATGCTGAACCGCACACTATGACCGGCGGTAGCGTTCATCTTGGCAATGGATATAGCGCAGAACCGACCAAGGCAGATAAAGTGAATATGTCGGTAGGCAATATCACCCGTGATGGCTATAACCCCGATCCGTACAAAGAAAACGATGGCATTAAGATTCGTGGCACTGGCGCTGCTACCAAGGGCACCAGGGCTCGGGGACCGATGGCGTGAACTACACAGAGCTGTTTGATTCCATTCAGTCCTACACGGAAAACAACTTTCCGGCGTTCACGCTTGCCGATTCAAGCACGGACACAACGACTGAGCAGATCAATCGGTTCATTCGTCAGGCAGAGCAGCGCATCTACAACAACGTTCAGTTCCCTTCATTGCGTAAAAACATGAAGGGCGTGATGGTGTCTGGTAACAAGTATTTGTCTGCTCCTAATGACTTTCTGGCTGTGTATTCATTGGCTGTAGTCTCTGGTGTGGTTGGTGGGGATTTGGATACAGGCACTTACGAGTACCTGTTGAACAAGGATGTGAACTACATCCGCCAGGCTTATCCGCAACCAGACGATACCGGCTTGCCTAAGTACTACGCATTGTTTGGTCCAACGATCAGCGGCGCCACGATTACCACTGAGCTGACGTTCATCATGGGCCCGACCCCGGATGCCAACTACAACGTAGAGCTGCACTATTACTACTATCCCGAATCAATCACGACCGCTGGAACGACGTGGCTTGGGGATAACTTTGATACCGTTCTGCTGTACGGCTGTTTGGTTGAGGCGTACACGTACATGAAGGGCGAGCAGGATGTGATGGCGTTTTATGATGCCAAGTACAAAGAAGCGCTTGCCCTAGCTAAGCGTCTTGGCGATGGCATGGAGCGTCAAGATGCCTATCGTTCTGGTCAGTATCGTCAGCCGGTGACCTAAGATGGCATTGACTCAGACCGCTACCAATCAATTCAAGACGGGCCTGATGAATGGCTCGTACAACTTTACGACTGATGCGTTCAAGATCGCCTTGTACACCGGCAGCGCGACGCTCAATGAAAACACCAGCACGTACACCACTGACAATGAAGTCACTGGTAGTGGCTATACAGCTGGTGGTAACGCGTTAACGGTTAGCGTTACGCCGACAACAGGCGACTCTGGCAACATCGCATACATCTCATTCAGCAACGTCTCATGGACTGCGTCGCTGACGGCACGTGGCGCGCTTATTTATGACGTAACGAATGGGAATAAGACTGTATGCGTGCTGGACTTTGGCGCAGATAAGACTTCAACGACGACGTTTGAAGTGCAGTTCCCGGCAGCAACAGACACCTCGGCAATCATAAGGATCGCGTAATGGCACTTGTTACCACCACCAAAGGTGAAATGGAAGAATCCCTTCTTGAGAAAAAGACGGGGTTTGTAGACAATGACAACGAATACACGACGTGGGTTGAGTATTGGCACGAAGGCGAACTTGTTCACCGTTCGGCACACGTTCAACTGAAGCAGTCCCCAGCTTTTGCTGGTGCTGAAGCAGCATCATTTAATTAAAGGAGGCTACTGTGGCCAATACCCAATCAATGTGTACTTCGTTTATGTCGGAGCTGATGACAGCAACGCATAACTTTGGCACTGCACCCACTCGCGGCACCTCGGCAGCTGATACCTTCAAAGCAGCTCTGTATCTGGCTAGCGCTACGATCAACGCATCGACCACCGTGTACTCGTCGACTGGTGAAGTGACCGGTACCAACTACACCGCTGGTGGTGTAACGGTGACCAACGCTACCCCGCCCGCATCGACCAACACGTCGGCAACGGCTGGCACTGCCTACTGGACAGCATCGGCATCGATTACGTATACCAACGTTACTTTGTCGACCGCTTTTGACTGTGTGTTGATCTACAACTCGACGCAGACTAACAAGGCAGTGAGCGTTCATACCTTCGGTTCGCAGACCATTACCGCTGGTACGTTCACTCTGACTATGCCTGCAAATACGACTTCGACCGCGTTGCTGCGCCTGGCTACAACCTAATAGGGGCGGCGGTTAACCCGCCGTGTAGCCAATGTTCGGCATCTCCGCCTTCTCCGAAGCGCCATTTGCCTCGCTTGCGGGGCAGACGGTTGTTGTCGCCCTAACGGGCGTATCGGCTTCTGGGTCGGTAGGTAGTGTTATCCCCGCGCAGGCCGTATCAGGTGCGGCTGCGTCGGGTGGTGTTGGCACAGTCACACCAGCACATACGGTTGCCCTGTCTGGTGTAACCGCTTCAGGTGCAGTTGGTACTATTGCCGACGCTCCTCGCTTGTTGGCAATAACTGGAACTCCCGCATCGGGAGATGTAGGCACAGTATCTCCAGTCAATACACAGGCAGTTTCCGGCGTTCTGGCGTCTGGAGCAGTTAACTCCGTATCGCCCACTGCGACAGTTGAACTAAGCGGTGTTATTGCCAATGGGTTTGCGGGCAATGTTTCACAAGCCCAGGATGTTGCGATCACTGGCGTTTTTGCTGCGGGATCGGTTGGTAGCACAGGCGTCAATCCTCAGATTGAGTTGTTTAACGTTGAAGCACTGGGCACCCCTGGTGGGATTGGTGTTGGCCCAGGCACAACGCTGTCAGAAGTTCATGCGGATGGCTTAATTGGAGAGCCGGTTGCCAACATTATTGTTGCAATCAGTGGTGTAAGTGCTGATGGAGCGGTAGGCAATACTCAGTTTGCAATCCCAGCTTTCTTGTTAGGGGTTCCGGCAGACGGAGCGGTTGGTGATGTAACCGTTGCAGAGCGCAGCATTGCGCTTACAGGGGTATCAGCCGATGGTGAGGTTGGCACGGTAACAGCCAATCTTTCCAAAGAACTAGACGGAGTAATTGCTAACGGTGCGGTAGATACCGTTGGTGTTGGCCCGCATGTTTTCCCGTTGATTGGCACTGAGGCCAATGGTTTTGCGGGCACCGTATCGCCAAACAATACCGAAGAGATCACCGGCGTTATTGCAGCTGGGTTTGTAAATTCGCCCACTGCAAACAGCACAGTAGCTGTGACGGGGGTGTCTGCCGAAGGAAATGTTGGCCCGGTAGATTATGACAAGCTAGTAGCAATTACGGGCGTTTCTGCCAGCGGAGAAGTTGGAACTGTTGTTCCATCAACGGACGAGCCAGAAGATAGTGTTGTTGCAAATGGCTTTGTAGGCGACGTTGGTCCTGTTATAGCGGTAGATCTGACGGGCGTAGAAGCTGCTGGAGAGGCCGGCTCTGTTGTTGGTGGCACCATATTGTCTGGCGTACAGGCTACAGGCGCGGCAGGTAGTGTTGCTAAAGTTCTAGCTGTGGCCTTGTCTGGTGTTCAAGCGCGCGGCCAAGTGGGTAGTTTTGGTGTTATTTACTGGTCATTGATTGACGACAGCCAGACCGCTGGATGGCAAGATATTGATAATGCACAGACTCCAGACTGGCAGAACGTAGAAATGCACGTATAAGGAATCGCCATGGCCTTTGTTGTTAAAGATAGGGTTAAAGAAACAACCACCACGACAGGTACGGGCACCGTAACTTTGTTGGGCGCAGCCACTGGCTTTCAGTCGTTTTCAGCGATTGGTAACGCCAACACGACTTACTACTGTATTGCCGGTCAGACCAGCAGTGAGTGGGAGGTTGGGATTGGTACCTACACATCATCAGGCACTACGCTGGCGCGTACTACTGTATTGGCGTCTAGCAATAGCGGATCGTTGGTTAACTTTTCTGCCGGCACCAAAGATGTCTTTGTGACCTACCCAGCTTCGTACGCATCATTTGCAGCTGCTAGCGCAGTGACTGAGAATTTCACTACGTTTACCGGAACATTCACGCTGACAACAGGCAAGAATGGGTTTAGTGTTGGCCCGATTACGGTGTCTTCCGGTTCATCATTTACTGTGCCTAGCGGACAGCGCTGGGTAGTTATCTAAAGGGCGAAACATGGCCGTTACTAACTTTACTCCACTGCTAGGTCTTGCCCTACCAACTACTGGTGATTTGAACGGTACGTGGGGCACCACGGTAAACAACTCAATCACAACCCTGTTGGATTCGGCTGTTGCTGGCACGACGACTTTGAGCACTGATGTTGATGTCACGCTGAGCACAACCAACGGCTCGACCAACCAGGCGCGTAACGCTGTTATTTTGTGGACAGCTACTGGTACTACCACTCGGTACATCACCGCCCCGGCCCAGTCAAAGGCTTACATCGTCATCAACCAAACTGGTGGATCTCAGTCAATTGTGATCCGCGGATCTGGCCCGACGACTGGTGTTACCGTCACGGCTGGCAATAAGGCGCTTGTGGCATGGAATGGATCTGACTTTGTAAAGATTACGGGTGGCCCGATCAACCTGGCTTCATCTGATGTCACGGGCGTTCTGCCTTACACGAATGGCGGTACTGGCCTAAGTGCTGTTGGTACTAACGGACAAGTGCTTACGGTATCTGGTGGGGCGCCAAGTTGGCAGAATCCAAGCGTTTCTATCGGTCCGCTGGTTTATAACACCGATACGGTCAACGCCAACATCACCGTGCCCACTGGTCAAAACGCCTTTACTGTCGGCCCTGTGACCGTGTCAAGCGGCTATACAGTTACCGTTTCATCCGGCCAACGCTGGGTTGTCATTTAAGGAAATCACATGAGCACTATCGCTGCAGGAACAACATCTGGAACCGCGCTAGTTAACACTGGTGATACGACGGGTAACTTGGTTTTACAGGTCAACGGCACGACCACATCAGTTACTTTGGCTACCACGGGTGCTATTGGTGTTGGTTCATCTCCTAGCTATGGCAGTTCTGGTCAGATACTTATATCTGGTGGTTCGGCTGCTTCGCCAACGTGGACTAGCACCCTAACCACGCCAACTCTTTCAAACCCGACTATCACGGGCTACACCGAAACCACGGTCACTGCTAATACCAGCACTGCTTACACGATTAACATCGCCAACGGCACGCTGCAGATTCTGACCCTGACCGGTAACTGCACCTACACCTTCCCGACCGCCACCGCTGGTAAGTCGTTTACCCTGTTCCAACTGCAAGATGCTACTGGCTCGCGCACTGTGACTTGGCCTGCATCGGTTAAGTGGCCGAGTGGTACCGCTCCGACGATTACTAGCACCGCAAGCAAGGGTGACAAGTTTGTATTCACGGCTGACGGCACCTATTGGTGGGGTTCCAACGCAGGTCAAAATTACCTGTAAGGGGTAGCTATGTTTAGTTCAGGCGCAAGCGCAGGCGCAATCGTTCAAGGCCAACAAGCCTATACAACTGCTGGAACTTATACATGGGTTGTTCCTGCTGGGGTGACATCTGTGTCGGTCGTAACAGTTGGCGCAGGTAGTAGGGGCTGCATGAGTGGTTTGCCTCGTGGCGGCGGAGGCGGCGGTGCTTTGGCATACGCCAACAATATAGCGGTAACGCCCGGAGAATCCATTTCTGTTCGCGTTGCTGCTGGCAACACTAGTGGTGGCACTGCGGAGTCTTCAAGGTTTAGAAGGGGCTGTACGAATCTGGTTGCTGCTGGCTCGGGTACGTACGGCGGTGGTGGCGGAGCCGGTGGCACTGTAATTACTGGCACCGGATACTCTGGGGGTAATGGGGGTAACGGTAGTGCGGCCGGGTATGGAACTGGCGGCGGTGGCGGTGCAGGCGGTTATGCTGGTGCTGGCGGCGCAGGGGCGGCTTTTGCAACTGGTGGTAATGGCGCGGCTGGAACAGGCGGTGCTGGCGGCGGCGGGGGCTACGGTGCGGCTGTTGGTAATGCCCCAAACAACTATGGCGGCGGCGCTGGTGGCGGTGTTGGTATTCTTGGCCAAGGGTCTAATGGCGCTGGAGGCACCAGTAACTCTTCAACCGGCGGTGCTGGTGGTGGTGGTGGTTCGTCGGGGGCTAACGGACAAGCTGGGCAAGGGAATGCTTGCAGGTCCATTAACTCTACAGGCGGAGCCTACGGCGGCGGTGGCGGCGGTGGATGCGGTAATTTTTACTCCGGCGGCTGTGGCGCAGTCCGAATCATTTGGCCTGGTACAACTCGTAGTTTCCCATCAACAAACACAGGAAATCTATAAATGCTTATTCAAATTGAAAACGGTAAGCCTGTTAATTATGCGGTTGTTGAGGAAAACTTCCGTCAACTGTTTCCCAATACCTCATTCCCGGCCATTCTGACAGCAGATGTTGTTGAGCCGTTTGGTTTTGGTATGTATGAGTTCTCGCCACAACCGACCGCTGGTAAGTATGAAAAGGTGGTTGAGATTGATGCGGTCAAAGACGAAGGCGGTGTCTGGCGTCAGACTTGGTCTGTTGTTGCTATGTCTGATGAAGAAAAAGCTGCTGCCGATAATTCTAAGCAACAAGAAGTTCGTTGGCAGCGTGACACAAAGCTGCGCCAATCTGATTTCACTCAGTTACCAGATAGTCCTGAAACAAATAAGGCCGTTTGGGCAACTTATCGACAAGCTCTTCGTGACGTTCCTACACAGGCTGGCTTTCCGTGGGAAGTTCAATGGCCCGCAACCCCAAACTAAGCATATGAACACTCAATTGGACGTTGCTTACCACTTCCCCTGCCCAATCTATTTGATTGAGAGACCTGACTTTCTGGCATCCGTTATGGAAGTGTCGGAAGAGTCCTTGGCAAAGCAACATCAAGAGCGCCAGCTGGATGAAATTTATCCGGTGATGATGAGCGACAACTACGCTTACGATCCGCGCGTTGCAGAGTTCACGGAGTTTGTTGGCTCGACCGCATGGAACATCATGAGCGAGCAAGGCTATGCCATGCAGAACTTTGTGATGTCGTTCACTGAGATGTGGACGCAAGAGCACTACAAGCACTCTGCTATGGAGCAGCACACTCATGGCTACGGCGCACAGATTGTGGGGTTCTACTTCTTGGAAGTGCCGGAAGGTTCATCGAAGGTTCTGTTCCATGACCCGCGAGCTGGCAAGGTGCAGATTGACCTGCCGGAGCAAGACCCATCGCAAGCAACAGTGGCAAGCAAGATCATTAACTTTGAGCCGAAGCCTGGCCTGCTGATCTTTTCAAACGCGTGGCTTGCCCATGCTTTCACCCGGCATGGTTCTGATAAGCCAATCAAGTTTGTTCACTTTAACCTCTCGGCTCAGATGGCTCCGATGATGTGCCAAGCACCCGCTGCGGAGATCGTATGAACAAGTACCGAATCCGATACAACAAGAGTAGGGGCCAGCCAGGGCGTGGAACAATGGACCACGTGTGGCGTGTATTTGAAGGTGATAAAGAGTATTTGGTCAAAAACTTCAAGCTAAACGTAGATTCGTTTAGTGAGAAAGAAAACAACAGTGAAGATTGGAATGTCTGCTGCTATGGGATTTTGGATCTAGACAGAGAGACATCAACGGCAATAATTAATAAAGCGGAGTAAATCATGCCAGTAACCATCGTAGGCAATAACACACCCACAGCAGGCGGCGTCGTCTATGGCGACGGCACCAACTATGCATCTACAGCAGCTGGTTCATCTGGACAGGTTTTGACTTCGGCTGGTTCTTCTGCGCCGACTTGGGCAACGCCTAGCGCGGGTGCTATGACGTTGCTTTCAACTGTCACCGCTAGTAACAGCGCGACGGTGGATATAGAAACAACATTTAGCTCTACATATGACACATACGTAATATTGGGCAGCGGGATAGGAAATGATGGAACAGCTTCCCCTTATTTTCAAGTTCGTTTGAAACTTGGCGGCTCTTATTCTTCTGCATCATATTATGCTCAAGTATTAACAACAAGCGCCGGCTCTACGGCGGTTACAAACTCAAACGCCACAAGTCGAATTATCTTCACCAGTGCGGCTATTGTGGTTGCTTCAAATTCTACTGCAAATCTTTCATTTGTTTTGTACATAAATAATCCATCAAGCACATCAATAAACAAAAATTTGAATTGGACTGGCTCTTATCAAGCCTCTGCGGGCGGGGCCGCTCTATTTAGTGGTGGTGGGTATAATGACAATACGGCCGCTCTTACTGGCGTGAGGTTTTTTCAAGACTCCGGAAATATTATTCGCGGCACATTCCGTTTGTACGGTATTTCTAACAGCTAAGGATTAAATCATGGCACGACATCATATGACTGTAGACGGCCCGGTTCCGTTTACCGCTGAAGAAGAAGCTGAATGGGATGCAATGGAATCGGCCGCTGCGCAAGTACAGCCTGCACCAGCTCCCACCAAAGAACAACTTATGGCTGAACTCGCGGCCCTAACTGCAAAAATTCAAGCCTTGGAGTAAGACATGGTCACCACAGTAAATGCGGACACAATCGTAGGCGGCGCAGTCGTCACGGCTGATGCTTCAGGTAGCTTGGGCTTGCAGAGTGCTGGCACTACGGCGATCACACTGACGTCGGGTAACACCACGATTGCACAAAAGCTCACCGCTGTTGGCACGTCCAGCATTGCAGGCATGAAGATTGCCGACGTTCTGGAAACAGCAACCATCTCGGCTACGGCTGCTACTGGCACGATCAACTACGACGTAACCACCCAGGCGGTTCTGTACTACACAACCAACGCTTCGGCCAACTGGACCGTTAACTTCCGTGGCTCGTCGGGTACTTCGCTGAATACGCTCATGGCTACCGGTGAGTCTTTGACCGTTGCGTTCCTTGTTACCCAAGGCGCTACTGCTTACTACAACAACGTAGTGCAGGTTGATGGCTCTGCCGTCACCCCGAAGTACCAAGGTGGTACTGCATGGTCGGCTGGTAACGCATCGAGCATTGACGTGTACTCGTATGTGATCGTGAAGACGGGTAGCGCTGCGTTCACCATCTTTGCTTCGCAGACCAAGTTCGCCTAAGGAGTAAACCATGCCGTTACTCGGTACTCGTGGAGCAGCATCAGCTAGAGGGTTTGGGTTTGGGGGTTTGGTAGTTGCAATTTCGGGCCAACAAGGTTACGTAGTTCCCGGATCGTATACATGGGTTGCCCCTGCTGGAGTGACTTCAGTTTCTGTTGTCGCTGTTGGTGGTGGTGGCGGCAGCGGTAATGGTCCAAGCATTATTTGTGGTACCTGGTATGGTGCAGCGGGCGGTGCGGGCGGCGGCTTGGGTTACAAAAATAACATCACCGTCGTACCCGGAAACAGCTACACAGTTGTTGTAGGCGCGGCAGGTCCAGCAAATACAAGTGGTGGGTCTGGTGGTAACTCTTATTTTTGTGCTGTCGGCGTCGTAAAAGGCGGTGGCGGCGGTTCTGGTTATCTCTATACCAGAGGCTCTGCAGGAACATACACTGGCGATGGCGGCGGAAATGGAGGATTGGGTGCCAGTGGTGGCGGCTATGGCGGCGTAACTTGCACTCGCGGAACGGGCGGCGGTGGCGCCGGCGGTTATTCTGGAAGTGGCGGCGCTGGCTCCAATAGTGGTAATGGAGCAGCGGGTTCTGGTGGTGGCGGTGGTGGTGGTGGCTACTCTGTATGTTTTACGCAATATGGCGGCTCGGGCGGTGGGGTTAATGTTTTTGGGCAAGGCTCTAATGGCGCTGGCGGTGTTGGCGGTAGTTCTGGCGGCGGTGGTGGCTCTAATGGCTCTCTAGGTTTTATTTGTGGAGGAATGCCTGGCCTATGGGGTTCGGGTGCTGGCGCTCCAAGTTACAGCGGAAACGGTGTGGTTGGAATTGGAGGAATTGTCAGAATTGTGTGGCCCGGCAACACGCGCAGCTTCCCGTCAACAAATATTGGTTTTTGTTATACCCCTTACGGAGAGCGTCAGTATCTAAATCCAGGCACCTATACATGGGTTGCGCCAGCCGGAGTAACAAAAGTATCTGTTGTGGCTGTTGGTGGTGGCGCGAACGGCTCTTCACCTTACGGCGGCGGCGGCGGAGGTTTGGGTTACAAAAATAACCTTACGGTTGTTCCGGGCAACTCATACACAGTTGTTGTTGGTTCCAACGGCGCAGATTCTTATTTTTGCTCTACAAGCGTTGTAAAAGGCGGTGGCGCCGGCGCTAGTGGTGTTGGCGGTACATACACGGGTGATGGCGGGGGCAACGGAGGTAGCGGCGAAAATAACACTGGCGGTGGGTATGGCGCTGGTGGTGGTGCGGGCGGTTACGCAGGCAACGGCGGAAATGCGGCAACATATAGTTCTTCTGGCGCAAATGCTGGCTTTTCTGGTAGCGGCGGCGCTGGTGGTGGTGGCGGTACAGGCGGATCTGGTGGTTATGGCGGCCCAGGCGGCGGGGTTGGCATGTTTGGCCAAGGCTCTAGTGGTTCTGGGGGCGCGGGCAGTGGCTCAAGCGGTGGATATGGCACTCGCGGCACCGGCGGTTCTTGTGGCGAAACAGGCATTAGCTTTGCCGCTGGGACCCCTGGTAGAGCTGCCCGTTTTGGTGGCGGGGGCGTGGGCCCGAGCAATCTTGGCAGAGGTGGACATGGAGTTGTTAGGATTATTTGGCCGGGATGCACTAGGTCTTTCCCATCAACTAATGTTGGAATGTCATAGGCAAAACAAATGAACTTGTATATTGAAATTATTGATGGCCAAACCATTAACCACCCAGCATTTGAGGATAATTTGTTAAATGCTTTTGGTTCAATCCCCGCACATTGGGAGCCCTTTGTTCGCGTTGAGCGTCCCACTCTGGGTGTTTATGACGTGCTGGAATCCAATGAGCCGACTTATGAAAAAGTAAATGGCGTTTGGACCGATGTGTGGTCAATTCGCGCTATGACTAATGTGGAAAAAGCCGCAAAGCAGCAAGAAGTCAAAGATGTCTTCAATGCCCGCGAGCAAGCCGAAAACTGGTCTGCTTGGACTTTTGATGAGGCCACCTGCAGTATGCAGCCCCCCATTCCGCGACCGGCACCGGATGAGGCCAAGATTAGACAAGGCATCATGACTTTCTGGTGCGGTGCTGATAACAATTGGAAAGACACCCCCGTTAAACCCGAAGGCAATTACAAGTTTGACTTCCTTGCATGGGCGTGGGTAGCGGCATAACCAAAGTAGTTAATAATTAATAAATAATAAAAATCATGGAAGACTTGCTAGCCGTCATCAATACTCTGTGGCCGATTGCGGTTGGTTTTACAGCGCTGGTGTTTTGGTTGGCTAAGTCTCACTCCGACATTGAGCAGCTAAAAGATAAGGTCCGCGTACTGTTTGAGTTGTTCAACGAGAAGATGAGGGGGAAAGAATGAACTGGGCAAACATTGTTCCAATGGTCTTTCCAATCCTTGTGGCAGCGGTGGGTTGGATGATTACTTCAGTCAACTCCCTGCAGTCTGACCTGATCGACATCAAATCCAAGATGCCCGCTTTGATCTCTCCGCAGGGTGTGCCGACTGATTCGCCGATATCTGCGGCTGCTAGAGCGCAGATGAAAGAAGATCTGGTAACCCGTATCCAAGAGCTAGAGGTACGTGTTCGTCTGTTGGAAGAGCGCACAAAGGAGCATCGCTGATGTTTACCATCCTCTCTACCATCCTAGGCTTTGCATCCTCGGGCCTGCCCAAGATTCTTGATTTCTTTCAAGACAAGTCAGACAAGAAGCATGAGCTGGAGCTAGCCCGTATTCAGAACGAGCGTGAGCTGGCCATGGCAGAGCGTGGTTTTGTTGCTCAACAGAAGATTGAAGAGATCAAGCTGGAAGAGGTTCAGACCGAGGGCTACTACAAAGAGCGTGAAGCCCTGTACCAGCACGACATGAAAATTGGCGAAGGCGCCTCTCAGTGGGTGATCAACCTGCGCGCTTCTGTGCGTCCCGTTGTTACTTACTTGTTCGTGGCGCTGCTGGTCGTTGTGGATATCTCTGGTATCTGGTGGGCGTGGTCGACCGGGGTAGATTTTGCCAAGGCGATGGAGCTTTGCTTTGATGACCAAGAGATGCAGATCCTGGCCACCATCATTGCGTTCTGGTTTGGTAGCCAAGCATTTCAGAAGAAATGAAATCTTCTGACAAATGCAAAGCCATGATCAAGCACCATGAGGGTGTCCGTGCAAAACCCTACAGGTGCCCAGCCCAACTTTGGACGATCGGAGTTGGGCATGTCATTTATCCAGAGCAGGCCAGGCTTCCCGTATGGACTGGCGGAGCAGCTGAAGGAACGAGAATGGCATGGGCGCTACGTCACGAGCACAACCGCACATTCTCGCCAGATGAGGTTGATCAGATACTTGCGGCTGACTTACGACGTTTTGAGAACGGTGTCGTTCGTATGTGCCCTGGTGATCTTACTCAAGGGCAATTTGACGCCTTGGTCTGCTTTTCGTTTAATCTGGGGCTAGGCGGCCTGCAGCGTAGTTCGGTGCGTATGTGCACCAATCGTGATGACAAGGAAGGCGCTGTTCGCGGTCTGATGAAGTACACGAAGGCGGGCGGCAAGGAGCTTCCGGGACTTGTTAAGCGCCGCAAAGATGAAGCCTCTTTGTATATGAGCTGACCATGGCGCTACAAAAAATTCTTTACAAGCCGGGCGTTAACCGAGAGAACACTCGATACACCACCGAAGGCGGCTGGTATGAGTGCGACAAGATTCGCTTCCGTCAGGGCAACCCTGAAAAGCTTGGTGGCTGGACCCAGTTCAGTAGCAATACCTTTCTAGGCACATGCCGGTCTTTGTGGAACTGGGTGACCCTAGCCAGCAATAACTTGGTTGGTGTTGGTACCAACTTAAAGTTCTACATCTGCCAAGGCGGCGCGTACAGCGATGTTACGCCTATCAGAGATACAGTCACTCTGACCAATCCTTTCTCGGCAACCAACGGCTCGTCGGTCATCACTGTTACCGATAGTGGGCATGGCTGCGTTACTGGGGACTTTGTTACTTACAGTGGTAGCGGGATAACCGGTCTGGGTGGAAACATCACAGCAGCTGTCTTGACTGGCGAGTTTCAAGTCACCGTTGTAGATACCAATACCTACACCATCACAGTAAGCGCTACGGCTACTCCGACAGACGTATCGGGTTCGCCGGGTGGTGGAACTGTGGTCACGCAGTATCAGCTCAACACCGGCACTGCATACCAAATTCCTTTGGTAGGTTGGGGTGCTGGTACGTGGAGCTCTGGTACGTGGGGTTTTGGTGGGTCTACGGCTACATCTATCCAACTGTGGAACCAGATGAACTTTGGCCAGAACTTGCTCTATGGACCGAGAGGCCAGGGCTTGTACTACTGGTACGCAGATGTGGGCGTTAACAACATTCAGTCGACCATTAGCGTGGCTGCACCTGCAGTGATCACCATGCCGATTGAATTTAGTATCCCTGACGACACGCCTATTTCGTTTGTCACGACTGGCGCGCTGCCAACTGGTTTGACAGTAGGCACTGTGTACTACGTTGTTAATTCCTCGGCTAACACGTTCAACGTCTCCGCTACTCTTGGTGGCTCGCCGATTACAACCACGGTGGCTGGGTCGGGCCTTCACTACATTTCATCACGTGGTATTGATTTGCTTGATTTGGGCGATGCAGATACGCCCTTGTATCAAGACTACTTGATGGTCTCTGATGCCTCTCGTTTCGTGATTGTGTTTGGCACCAATGACTACGGCAGTGATATTTTGAATCCCATGCTTATCCGTTGGTCGGACCAAGAAGATCCGTTTACGTGGACTCCTTCGGCGACCAACCAAGCCGGTAGCGTTCAGCTATCGCATGGCTCACAGATTGTGATGGCGGTACAGACCCGGCAAGAAATCGTGGTGTTCACCGACCAGTCTTTGTATTCCATGCAGTACCTTGGCGCTCCTTTGGTTTGGGGCGTCCAACTACTTGGCGACAACATATCCATTATCAGCGCGAACGCAGCAATTGTGGCGTCTGGTGTGATTTATTGGATGGGCATCGACAAGTTCTACAAGTATGACGGCCGTGTACAAACACTGAACTGCGATCTGCGTCGTTATGTGTTCCAAGACTTTAATATCCTTCAGGCCCAGCAGGTTTATGCAGGCACCAATGAAGGCTTTAACGAAGTGTGGTGGTTCTACCCATCGGCCGATAGCAACACGACCGATCGCTATGTGGTTTACAACTACGTTGAGAACGTCTGGCACTACGGCACCATGGGGCGCTCAGCGTGGCTGGATTCTGGTCTGTTGCCGTATCCTGTTGCAGCTACTTACAACGGCTACTTGGTTAACCATGAAGATGGTGTTGATGACAACGAGACCGGAACCCCGGTAGCGATCAATGCGTACATCTCATCGTCTGAGTTTGACATTGATGACGGCCATAACTTTGGTTACGTATGGCGCGTTCTGCCTGACTTGACGTTCTCTGGGTCCAGTGCAGACCCTGATGGCAACCAACCGCAAGTCAGCCTAACTCTCTATCCAATGCAGAACTCAGGCTCGGGTGTTGGTAATCCTGAGACCAAAGCGGTGACCTTAAGCACTACGTATAACGTGACTGAGGAATACACGGGCCAGGTATACACTCGGGTTCGTGGGCGCCAGCTCATCTTTGAAATTGAGTCAAACCAGCTTGGTACGACGTGGCAGCTGGGTGCGCCGCGAATCGATATCAGGAAAGATGGTAGGAGGTAAGCATGCCGCTATTGCAAAACCAAGCCGTACCGAACCTGCCGCTGGCCCCAAAAGATTACAGTCAGCAGTACCAAGACCAGCTGAACAACATTATGCGGTTGTTTTTTAACAGCATTAACTCTGTGCAACAACTTAGTATTGCGAATCTGAATATTAATGTTAATACACTGCCTACTCAGGCTGACCTTGCCAACTTGCGGGTTGGAGATGTGTACCGTGATTCAGCGACTAACACGTTGAAGATAAAAGTTTAAGACCATACAATGTGCAAAATTTGCAGGGGGATATATGGCTGGTGGCGGAATAGGTGAAGCAGCGCTTATTGGCGCAGCCGTAGGCGGTGGCACCGCGGCCTTGACGGGCCAAAATATGCTTGAGGGCATTGTAAAAGGCGGGTTGCTTGGTGGTGTTGGTGGCGCTGCTTTTGGCGGTGCTGGTGGTGGCGCCGGTGCTGGTGCTGGTGGCGGGGGAGCTGCGGCCGCTGGTCCAATTTCGCAGGGTGCCGCTGCAAATGGCATCGTCACTAATGCCTTGGTTGGCGGTGATGTTGCCAAAGGTTTGGCACTCAATGGATCTTTGTTGGCTGGCTCTCCTGGGTTTGCTCTTGCTCCAGAAGCCATGGCGGCTCCTACGATTACCAGTGCTGCTAATGCCGTGCCTTCGGTGGCAAACATTCCGGGTTTTGCAGCAAACACGCCCAGTTTAATGAGCACTGCGGCTAATGCAGTTACCGAACAGCCGGGGTTCTTCGGCGGCCTGATGGACAAATACAAAGCCCTGTCGATTCCGGAAAAGATTGGCGTTGGTATTGCCGGCAGCACCTTGTTGAGCAAGTTGATGGAGCCGAACTACCTTGATGAAGGTGGTGGCTACCAACCGCTCAAGCGCTTTACGTACGATCCGCGCAAGTTCCGTCCGACTGTGGCTTATGCAGATGGTGGTATTACCAATCTGCCGGGCGGCAACATTTCTGTTGGTGGTGATCCGCGTCGCAACATCCCGCCTATCAATCAAACCAGCAACTTCCAGCAAAGCTCTTTCCCCGTTAACTATATGGCTGACGGTGGCATTACCAATTTGGGCCACTACTCCGATGGTGGTAGTTTGCTCAGAGGTCCGGGCGATGGCGTGTCGGATGACATCCCTGCAATGATTGGTCGCAAGCAGCCGGCTCGTTTGGCTGATGGTGAGTTCGTAGTCCCGGCTCGCATCGTTTCAGAGCTGGGCAATGGCTCGACTGATGCTGGTGCGCGCCAGCTGTACAAGATGATGGACCGCGTTCAAGCTCGTCGCGGCAAGACCACCGGCAAGGACCGGATGGCCGTAGACAGTAAAGCCCGCAAACTGCTGCCGGCATAAGGAGATCAAAATGGCTGGAGGCGGATCACTTGGTGGAATGGGGCAACCAGCATCCAATATGCTGAGCAGGCAGGGTGGTTACCAAACGCCACGTTCATTGGACGTTAACTCTCCCGAAAACATGGCCAGCCAACTTGCCTATGCGCAGCAAGGCGGAGGCATGATGCGCTTGCCGAGCGTTCAACAAAGCTCACAAATGGGTCCGTTTGTTTCTGGCGATCAGCCAGGTCAGTCACCGCAATACATCACCAACCAGCAAGCCCAAATGATCCGTCAAGGCTTTGGTCGACTGGGTTTGGCAGGTGTTGGCATGGGTCCACAACAGATCAACCCGATGATGTATGACCGTCTGGCACAAGGCTTTGCATCTGGTCAGATCAATCCGGGTAATTTCCAAGATCAGCTGTACAACGTAGCGCAAACAATGAATCCTGCTGCGGCTACTCCGACCCCGACGCCTGCCCCAACGGCTGCACCTAGGGCTCCAGCAAATACGTACTCCAACCCGTTTCAGCAAAACTATGCGAATCAATACGTGCCGCCGTACATGATGGGCACGCAAACACAAACTCAATCAAGTGCTTCAAAAGGCAGCCTGCCGGGTAGCGACCAAGTAAACCTTGGCCCTTCACAAGATACGATGGTCAATCGTTTGCAAGACTTGCAGCTATCGCAGATTAGCGGCGCGCGGCCTTCTGGAGAGCGCCAGTTCTTCCAGCCGGTGTATCAGGCTCAGTATGAAAACTACGCCAGCCCGATGACGGCGTTTAACGTAGCTTCGTATGGCACTAACCCGTTCATGGCACAAGACATCATGAACCGGGGCTATCAACAATTTTATGCGCCGCCGCCATCTTTCTATGTGCAGAACCCGGCGTATGTAGAGCCCACGCCTATTAACATAACCAACGATACTTCTATGATGACCACGCCAAGAAACGTTCCAACGAGAAGCGTTCCTGGCAGTGCTATGCGTGGCATTACTTCGTTGTTGAGATCAGGCAAGCGATGAAGCTGCACTATGTGGATGCAAATTACATCCAGCAGATGTGGCCGGCAGCAGAAAAGTATTTGGCAGATGCGTTAGAGAAAGACCCAGGGGATGCGGAGTACAACATCCACCATGTCAGACAGTTTG
>Ga0214923_10003631_pt1 | contig 19222 bp, 12 predicted proteins | sample LL1510_MetaG_FD_177993 | JGI IMG/M metagenome (GOLD analysis project Ga0214923, IMG submission 177993) | Freshwater microbial communities from Lake Lanier, Atlanta, Georgia, United States - LL-1510 | ecosystem: Environmental > Aquatic > Freshwater > Lake | place: USA: Georgia | collected...
CGCAACGGAAAGCGCACCGGGGTGGCCGCAGTCCGTATCGCGGTCGACATGGTGAAGGAAAAGCTGATCAAACCCGACGACGCCATCCGCCGCATTCCCGCCGACTCCCTCAGCCAATTGCTGGCTCCGGTCTTTGATTCCCGCGCGCGGAAAACCGCCGAGGTCATCGCCCGGGGTCTTCCCGCAGGCCCGGGGGCGGCTTCCGGCCAGATCTATTTCCAGGCCAACGAAGCCGAAGCCGCCGCCCACAAGGGAGCCAAGGTTCTTTTGGTCCGCGTGGAAACCAGCCCGGAAGACATCCGCGGGATGCTTGCCGCCGAAGGAATTCTCACCGCCCGCGGCGGAGTCTCTTCCCACGCCGCCCTGGTGGCCCGCCAGATGGGCAAAGTCTGCGTCTGCGGAGCCTCCGACCTCCAGATCGACTACTCCACCGGCACCCTTCACGTGCGCGGCAAAAACTACCGTAAGGGCGATTTCCTCTCGATCGATGGAACCACCGGGGAGATTTTCGCGGGAGAGGTTAAAACCTCCCCTTCCGACATCGCCCGCGTCCTGATCGACAAGGATCTGCAGGCCTCGGAAAGCTACACCTATCGCCTCTTCGCCCAGCTGATGCAGTGGGCCGACCAGCGCCGGAAACTGGAAGTCCGTGCCAACGCCGACCAACCCGATCAGGTGGAACATGCCGTCGCCTTTGGCGCCCAGGGCGTCGGACTCTGCCGCACCGAACACATGTTCTTTGAAGGTGCCCGCATCGACTATGTCCGCCAGATGATCCTGGCGGAGAACGCCGAGGAGCGCGGTCAGGCCCTGGCCAAACTACTGCCGGAACAACGCTCCGACTTTGCCGGCATCTTCCGCGCCTTGGGCGGCCGCCCTGCCACCATCCGCCTTCTCGATCCTCCCTTGCACGAATTCCTGCCCCACGACGAGGCCGCCCAGCGGGATCTGGCCGATAAGCTGGGTATCTCGGTCGATCGCGTCTCACGCCGGGTGAAGGAACTCCATGAGTTCAACCCCATGCTCGGACACCGTGGTTGCCGACTCGGCATTGTTTATCCTGAAATTTCCGAAATGCAGTCCCGCGCGATTTTTGAGGCGGCTGCCGAGGTGCAATCCTCCGGAGTGAAGGTCCGCCCTGAAATCATGATTCCGTTGGTGGGCTTCCCCAAGGAGTTGGAACTGCAACTCGCCCTCGTTCACAAGGTCGCCGCCCAAGTCCAAAAAGAGCGCAATATAAAACTCTCCTACCTCGTTGGCACCATGATTGAGGTTCCTCGCGCCTGCGTGGTGGCCGATGAAATCGCCAAATCCGCCCAGTTCTTCAGCTTCGGCACCAACGATCTAACCCAGACCTCTTTGGGCATGAGCCGCGATGACGCCGGATCTTTCCTCCCCCGCTATCAGGAGGAGGAAATCGTGCGTCAGAATCCCTTTGCCGTCCTCGACCAAACCGGGGTTGGTAAACTTATGGAGCTGGCCGTCAAACTGGGCCGAAGCACCCGCAAGGACATCAAATTGGGCATTTGCGGTGAACACGGCGGCGATCCCGACTCGGTCAAATTCTGCCATCGGTTGGGCTTGGCCTACGTTTCCTGCTCCCCCTTCCGCCTCCCGATCGCTCGGTTGGCGGCCGCCCAGGCCGCCCTCGAAAAATAACCCCACCCCCGGGCGTTCCGGTTCGCCTTTCCCTTTTCGTTCTTTCCGCGCATTCTTGAATGATGCGCGATGACCGCGAAGGAGCGCTGGGGGCTTACCTGAAGGAAATCGGGGAGATCCCCTTATTGACCCGGGCAGACGAGGTTCGGCTAGGAAAAAGGATCAAAAAGGGTGATCGGGCAGCCCGCGAGCAGATGATCCGCGCCAATCTGAGGTTGGTGGTCAAGATCGCCCACGACTATTCCGGCCTGGGACTTCCCCTTCTGGATCTGATCAGCGAGGGGAACATCGGCCTGATGAAGGGGGTGGAGCGGTTTGACCCGAATCGTGGAACCAAATTCAGCACTTACGGCGCTTGGTGGATCAAACAGGCCGTTCGCCGGGCCCTGGCCAACCAGTCCAAAACCATCCGGCTTCCGGTTCACCTGGTCGACAAGCTGGCCAAAATGCGCCGCATTGCCATGCAGCTGTCTGACGAACTGGGACGGGAACCCACGGACGAAGAACTCGCCAAGGAGATCGGCGTCACCGCCCAACGGGTGGCTCAACTCCGCCGGATTTCCATGCGACCCACCTCCCTCAACGCCATGGTGGGCGATGAGGCGGATGCCGAACTAGGCGACCTGATTGCGGATGAAACCGCGGTCATGCCGGGACGCGAACTGGAAAGCCGCAATCTCATCAAGGAGCTGCGCAGCGTCCTCCATGTCTTGGATGCCCGCGAGCAGGCCATCCTTTCCCTCCGTTTCCCCCTCTCCGACGAGACGCCGCCGACCCTGGAACAGATCGGCAGGAAGTTCAAGGTGACCCGGGAACGGATTCGTCAGATCCAAAACGTGGCCCTGAAGAAGCTTCGCACGGCCCTCGATACCCTCCCCAAGGACGGACAAAGACCGTCTGAAGAAGAGGAATGAAATCTCCCGCCCTTCGCAGCGCGCGGGACCGTCTTCTCGGAGCGGTTCGAACCATTGAAAGCGCCCGGCGCGCCGGGGAACCGCAATACGTCACGGACGGAATCTACCGGGATGGACAGTTTTTCCGCTTTGCCTGTGCCGATCTCAATGAACGCTACCAACGACGCCGGATTGAACTCGTGGTCGCCTACGACTCCGCTGCCATTCCCCTCGCCTCCCCCCTGGCTTATTTCACGGGTTGCGGTCTGGGAGTCCTGCAACCCTCCGGGCGGGGGCCGGTTCTCGATCTGCAATCCGTCCCACCGGCTTGCCGGATCCTGATGGTGGCTGATGTGCTGGATCGCGGTTCTCAGTTGGCTTCCGGGGCAGCCCTCCTGCGTCAAACCAAAGGGGAACTGGTTGAAATCGTCACCTTGCTGGAAATCGCCGCTTCCAACGGATCCAAGAACCTGGCCCCGATCCCCACCTACTCCGTCTGCACTCTTCGCTGATCCTTTACTTTTTCCGCCGCACGGGTTTCTTGCGGTAGCTCACCAGCTTGGTTTTCTTGGATTCCGCCAAACCCTCGAGTCCACTGGCTTTTTTCCACTCCTCGATCTGGTCCCGTAATAGCGCCGCCCTTTCATATTCCAGTTTTTCGGCCGCCTCCCACATTTCCGACTCCAACTGGTTGAGCACTTCCCGGGCATCCGCCGTGGTCTGCCCCCCGACCACTTTGTCGTGGATCCCCCGGGCCGAACGCACAATGGTCTGGAGACTTTCCTGCACCCCGCGAATCACGGAGCGGGGAACCAGATTATGCTGGCGGTTATACTCCTGTTGCTTGGCCCTCCTTCTTTCCGTCTCGCGTAGCAGGGCTTGGATCGACTTCGTCATCTTGTCGGCAAAAAGCACCACCTCCCCGTTGAGGTGCCGGGCCGCCCGACCCGCTGTCTGAATCAGGGAAGTTTCCGAGCGTAAATACCCCTCTTTGTCGGCATCCAAAATACAGACCAAGGAGACTTCAGGCAGATCCAACCCCTCGCGTAGCAGGTTGATTCCCACGAGAATATCGATTTCCCCCGACCTCAATTCCCGCAGGATTTCGACCCGTTCGATCGCATCGACCTCGGCGTGCAGGTAACGCGCCTTCAAACCCGCCTCCTTGAGATACTCTGCCAAATCCTCCGCGGTTCTCCGGGTTAACGTCGTCACCAGAACGCGTTCCTGGCGTGCCACCCGTTCACGACAAAGGGCAATGGTTTCGTCCACCTGCCCTTTCAACGGGAGGACTTTGACGGGGGGATCCAGCAGTCCCGTGGGGCGAACGACCTGTTCGACCACCTGCCCCTTCGCCTTGAGGAGTTCAAAGGGCGCCGGGGTCGCGGAGACATAAATGACCCTCGGGAGGGATGTTTCGAATTCCTCGAACTTCAAGGGTCGATTGTCCAACGCCGAGGGAAGTCGGAACCCGTGCTCGACCAGTACGGTCTTGCGGCTCCGGTCCCCCGCATACATCCCTCCCACCTGGGGCACCGTGGCGTGGCTCTCATCCATCACCATAAGAAAATCCCCCCGGAAGAAATCCAGCAGCGTGTTGGGCTTCTCCCCGGGCTTCCGTCCCGTGAGGTGACGGCTGTAGTTCTCAATCCCACTGCAGGTTCCCATCTCCTCCATGAGGTCGAGGTCGTACTCGGTCCTCATCTTCAGCCGCTGGGCCTCCAGTAGTTTTCCGCCCAACTCAAATTCAGCGATCCGCTCGGAAAGTTCGGTCCGGATGGCGGTCACCGCTCTCTTCATTTTTTCCCCGGGGGTCACATAGTGACGTGCCGGGGTCAGGATCTCCCGCGTGGGTCTTCCCAACTCCTCTCCGGTCATCGGTTCGTATCGGGTCATCCGTTCGATCTCGTTTCCCAACAACTCGACCCTCACCCCTGCATCTTCGTGCGCCAAAAGAATTTCCACCGCATCCCCCCTCACCCGGAACTGCCCGCGTTCCGGGGCCAGGTCGTTGCGCTCATACTGAATCTCCACCAACCGGGCCAAAAGTTCTTCCCGGGAAATCCTCATTCCGGGCTCCAGCGCCAGAATCATCCGCTCGTAATCATCCGGCGAGCCCAACCCGTAAATGCAGGAGACACTGGCCACCACGATGACGTCTTTACGGGTCAATAGGCTGGTGGTCGCCGATAAGCGCAACCGTTCGATCTCCTCGTTGATCGACGAGTCCTTCTCGATGTAGGTGTCGGTGCGGGGGATGTACGCCTCCGGTTGGTAGTAGTCGAAGTAGCTGACAAAATATTCCACCGCGTTGTGCGGGAAAAAGGATTTCAGTTCGCTGTAAAGTTGGGCCGCGAGGGTTTTGTTGTGACTCATGACCAGGGTGGGCAAACCCATCTGCTGGATCACATTGGCGATGGTGAAGGTTTTTCCCGAACCGGTGACTCCCAATAGAACGTTGTGCTTTTCCCCTTCGCGTAACCGCCGCACCAGGGCCTCAATGGCCGCAGGCTGATCCCCGGCGGGCGCGTACGGGGACTCGATTTGAAAGTTCATGGGAAGAGTGGGTCGTGTAGGACTCGAACCTACAACCTACTCCTTAAAAGGGAGCAGCTCTACCATTGAGCTAACGACCCCGATTTGAAAAGGTAGCGGATTCCCCGTTTCCGTCCATCCCTGCGCGGGAGGTTCGGAAGGGGCTTATTTTTCCTTCATCACCCAGACCCCGTCCCACTTCTCCCCGGGGGGATTCTTTTGGAAATAATCGCAACGTTCTGTATAGATCTTGCTCAGCTTGTCACCGGCATGGGCCTTGAGGGCCTCTCCGAACGCGGCTTTGGCTTTATCCCACTCCTGCTTCCGGTACTTGGCCAAGCCATCCTTGAAATGATTGATGACCTCCATTGGGTTCGGAAATGTCGCCTCCGTGTGGTAATCGAGACACTCGTAAATCACCACCGGTTCGGTTTTTCCCTTCACGATCACCCGGTCGGCCTCGCGCATCCGGTAGGTGCCCTTCAACTTCTTCACCGTCGCATCGCTCACCAGCATTTTGACGCCGTACTGTTTGCAGGCCGTCTCCAGTCGCGCGGCTAGATTCACCCCGTCCCCGATGACAGTGTAGTTCATCCGTTTGGGGGAACCGATGTTGCCGCTGACGATTTCATCGGTGTTGATCCCCAACCCCATATCGATGGCCATCATGCCCCGTTCTTTGCGGGCGGCATTGAACCGGTCCAGCTCCTGCAACATCCCGATGCCCGCCCGGACGGAACGGTCGGCATCGTCTTCCCTCGGCAAAGGCAATCCAAAGACCGCCATGATCGCGTCCCCGATGAACTTGTCCAACATCCCTCCCTCTTTCTGTAGGCAGTCGACCATGAGGGTGAAATATTCGTTGAGCAGACCCACCGTACCCTGGGCCCCCAGGCTTTCCGTCAGGGTGGTAAAACTGCGGACGTCGGAGAAAAGCACCGAAGCCTCGCTGATATTCCCCCCCAGAACTTCTTTTCCGGTGGCCATGAGTTGATCGGCGATCGCCGGATCCATGTAACGTGCCATCGTGCCTTTCATTCTTTTTTCGTCGCTGATGTCCTCGACCAGCAGCAAGGAACCCAAAGGCTTGTCCTTCACGCTGATCAGCGGCAATACGCTCACGTTTGCAGAAGTCTTCTCTCCGCCCCACTCCATCTCCGCATCCATGACCAACGCAGGTTCCTTGGATTCCGCGGTGGAACGGATCTTTTCCTCGATCCATGAGTTTTTCCCCAGAAAAAACTCGCTGGCCTTCTTTTTCAGGATTTCCTTGGCGTTGGTTTTGAGGATCCGATACCCCGACTTGTTGCAGGTCTGAATCACCCCCTCTTCATTCAGGGTCACGACCGCATTGGACATGCTCTCCAGCATGGATTCCGCATAGTTTTTCATGTTCTGGACATCATCGAAGAGCTTGGCGTTCTCGAGGGCCACCGAGACCTGGGCGGTAAAGGCCTTGAGCTTGGCTTCATCCTCGTGCGTGAACGCCCCCCCGCGTTTGTTTAAAACTTGGGTCGCCCCGATCACCTTGCCGGCCTTGTTGACGACGGGAGTGCAGAGAATCGACCGGGTGAAGAAGCCCGTCTTTTTGTCAAACCCCGGATTGAATCTCAGGTCTGCATAGGCGTGCTGGATATTGACTGCCTGGCCGCTCGTGAAGACGGCTCCCGCAATGCCCAGATGGTTGGGAAACCGGATCTGGGTCGCCCCCAACCCTTCCCCCACCTCGGTATAAAGTTCGTTCGACTTCTCATCGTTGATGAACAGGGTCGAACGCTCGGCATGCAGCAATCTCGTGATGGTTCGGATGATCTTGGCCAGTAGGTTGCCCAACTGGATCTCCCCCGAAATTTCCGACACCACTCCCAGGAACTCCGCCTCTTTCTCTTTCTCCTTTTCCGCCAATTCCAGCAGAAGGCTTCGTTGGAGGGAGACCGAGGCCTGCATCGCCATGGCCTCCAGGAGTTTGAGGTCTTTCGGCGTGAAGTGCGCGGCTTTTCCCCCCTGGCGATTCAACACCTCCACCGCTCCGATCAACTCCCCCCGCACGGTCCGGATGGGGGCACAGGCAATCGACCGGGTGTGGTAACCGGTTTGCTCGTCCACCGACTGGTTGAAGCGTTCATCCTTGTAGGCATTCTTCACCAGAAGCCCCTTCCCCGATTGGAACACGTGGCCTGCGATGCCCGTCGTATTAAGAATCCGTATCTCCCGCTTCAGCCCCCCCACCGTGACCCGGCTGTAAAGCTCCTGGGTCGAGGGATCGTTGACGAAGAGGGTTCCACGATCAGCCCCGGTTGCCTCCGTCACCAGCGACACCAGGGTCTCCAACTGCTCATCCAGCGTCTGGCCGTCCGCCACCTTCCGGGCGACCTCCAGTAAGATTTTGGCCTCGGAGAGCGTCAGACCGTCGATGGGACTTTTATTTTTGCCCACGGGTCGACTCCAGTTCTGCGCGAAGTTTCTGGATGGTTCTCTCCAGCTCCGAAATTTCGTCACGGTGATTCCGGCGCATCAACTGCTCCGCCTCTTGGTGACGTGCTTTTCCCAGCTCCAGCTGGTCCCGCAGGGCCTGCACCGAGGATTGCAGCTGCCGGCCCTCCTCGGCGGATTGGGCCAGGATTTTCTGCAGGGCTTCCTCCCCGGCCGCCTTGCGACGCTCCAGTTCAATTCTCATCTCGGCAATGGTGGCTTTCAGATCCCGGATCTCCGTGTGGGCCTCAGCCAGGGCATGGGACACTTCCTCGGCGGTGCCGGCACGTTGCCTTTCCAGGGCGTCCCGCAGGGCGGTCACCGTTTCCTTGAGGTTGCGAATCTCGTGTTCCCGCTCCATCTCCTCCGAAAACCTGGCATCCGGAGAGTGGAGGGTCATGGGCAAGGGATAATCCAGGTGGCCGGGCACAAGAAATCGGGTTCGGGGGACGGCTTCCTTACCAGATGAAAGACTTCTCTTGGGCTACGATTTTTCCGTCCCGCACGATGGAGATGCGCCAGGAATTCACCACCCCTCCACGGAGATAATCGTCTCCCACCACCTTGAGAACCGTCTTCTCGAAGCCGTCGAAATCCTTGTAATCCTGGGTTTTGGTCATCACCTTCTCCCGGGTGTTGGCTTGGCGGTAGTCCAGGCGCACCGTGAAATCGGCGGGCTTTCCATCGTTTTGCCAATTGATCACGAAAATGTTTCCCTTCCGATCTTGGATCTCCTTTCCGGTGATTGCCCCATGGTCCCAATACTTGGGCTCAAAAACCATCGAGGCGTTGTTCGGCGGGGGCAGATTCTTGCCTTTCTGCGCATCGTTCCAGTAGGTGTATATTTTGTTCAAACTGATTTCCTTGTCCAAGGCCACCGGGAGATCACTCGTCATGCCATCGGGCGGTCGCGTCGCCGCCACCGTGGGAGCCACCGCTCCGTTGGTCGTTGGTTCGACTTGCGCCGGCCGAAAGTTGGGAATGACGGTTGTCTCCTCGCCCAAAACAGGCCAAGCCAATAAACCCAAAATTCCCGTGATCAACAATTTACGCATTAAGACGTATTTAATACCCGCCGCTTTTATTCGTCAAGCTAACCCCCAACCGGGGCCTGAATATCCTTGGCTATCGAGGCTACTTACTTAAGGTCAGTGTTTTATGTACGACCCAGAACGCACGGTGGAGTTTGAATTTGTCCGGGCCACCGAGAACGCCGCCCTCAATGCCATGCGTTTTATCGGAAAAGGGGACAAAAATACCGCCGATGCCGCGGCCTGCGATGCCATCCAGGGAGTCTTTGACTTGGTGGACATCCGCGGGGAGGTCGTGATCGGAGAAGGGATTAAGGACAAGGCTCCCGGAATTTTTTTGGGGGACCGCCTCGGGAAGTGGGGTGCGGATTCCCCCCGCTTCAATATCGCTCTCGACCCGGTTGACGGCACCACCAACCTTTCGAAAGGCTCGCCGAATGCGATCTCCGTCATGGCCGCCGCGGAACTACCGCCGGACGCCAAACATCCCGTCATGCGCAACATCCCCAGCTACTACTCCCACAAAATCGCCTACGGGCCCGAAGTTGCCCGGGCCCTGCACAAGGAGGACCCGGAAGCCAATTTTCTCGATACCCCCCTGGAGGAGACTCTCCAGCGTCTGGCTAAAATTTTACACAAGCGGGTGGGCGACATGGTCGTCCTCGTGCTCGACCGCCCCCGGAACCAGCCCTTTATCGATGCGATCCGAAGGGCGGGAGCCTCCCTGCGCACGATCGCGGATGGCGACATCACCGCCGCCGTTGCCCCCTCCCTGCCCGATTCCGGCATCGATCTTTACGTCGGCATTGGCGGCTCGCCGGAAGGCGTCCTGACGGCCACGGCCTTGCGTGCCCTCGGCGGCGAAATTCAACTCCGCATGTGGTTTCCCAATGCCGAGGCCAAGGCCCGGGAAGTTTCAGGAGTGCCGGAAAGTGAAATTCAGAAAATCTTCCGCTCCAGCACGATTGTCACCGGGGATAGCGCCATCTTCTGCGCCACGGGCATCATCGAAAGTCCCCTCCTGCCCGGGGTCAAACTCATCGGGCACAAAGCCATCACCCACTCCATTCTCATGAGGGCGCGCAGCCGCACCGTGCGCTACATCCGCGCCGTGCATGACCTGCAGCACAAGACCATTCATCTCCGCAGCACCGCGAAGGAAAAATCCGTTTAATCCTCTTTGGGCCTCGAATCTTCCGCCGGCCAAAGAAGGTAGATCAGCCCATACCCTGCCAGGGACACCACCACCCCGATCACCGTGCAACCGACGGTCAAAGGGACCGCCACGTTGGCCAGATCCCCGGCCAGCATGCGCAACTTGGCCCGGGCCCCGTCCGCCGCATCCAATTTCTTCATTTTCTCCGGAAGCCCCCCCTCATACTTGATGGGTCGTCCCAGGATGATCTCCCCCACGTGGTAAGCCGCCGTATAGTAGATGGGGATCGTGAATGGATTGTTGGCCATCTGAACCACGATGGCCGTGGGAACGTTGGCCCGTAAAAAGACGGCAAAAACCACCGCCAGAATGTGGTGCAATCCCAATAAGGGGCTGGTGGCCGGAAGCAGCCCCGCCACCATCGCCCGCGCCACCGGACCCCGGCGGAAACTCCAGAGATCGGGATTCACCCCACGGCGTCCCAGCCACTTGCCCACTTTCCCCGCCTGAAGATGTTCCGGACTGAGCCGCAGTCGGTGGAGGAGGTTTCGAAAACGGTGCTGCATCCCGCTCAACATAAGGTTTTTTGCCGGCAGACCAAGTCTGTCATTTGTCCCCACCCGGAATCGGGCTAGCCTTCCCACCCCATGCAAGGTTCCGGATCCATTCGCGTCGAAGGCGCCCGCCAGAACAATCTCCGGAATCTGACCTTCGACCTTCCCCTCGGGATGTTCCACGTCCTGACCGGACCCTCGGGTTCGGGCAAATCCTCGCTCGCTTTCGACACCCTTTATGCGGAGGGGCAACGCCGTTACGCCGAAACCTTCAGCCCCTACACCCGCCAGTTTCTCGAAAGAATGGATCGACCGCAGGTCGACCGCATCGAAGGCATTCCCCCTGCCATCGCGTTGGGCCAAGCCAACCCCGTCCGCTCCTCCCGCAGCACCGTGGGCACCGTCACGGAAATTGCCGACCACCTGAAACTGCTCTTTCCCCGCCTGGCCGAGTTGACCTGTCCCGACTGCTCTCAACCCGTCCGTCCATGGACGCCACACTCCATTCTGGCCGATCTCCTGTCGCGATACCCCGATCAGGAAGCCTGGTTTCTTTTCCGCATTCCCTTCCCCCAAAAAACCCCGGCGGACGAAGCGGCCGCCTTTCTTGCCCGCCAAGGATTCCGGAGAGTTCTTCTTGAGGGTCACCCGTATCGGCTGGATGAACCCACCGGTTTGGAGGCCTTGGCTCAGGCCCTCCAGCGCACTCCCAAGGACAAGAATCTGCTCCTGCACGTCATCCAGGATCGTCTCGCCCTCTCGAAATCGGGACAATCTCGACTGGCGGAAGCCATCACCTCGTGCCTGCGATACGGAAAAGGCGTGGCCGCGGTCGCCTTGATCAAAAAACCCGAAGCCCTTCTTCTTTACTCCGACCGCTACTTCTGTCCCCGTGATGAGCGGGACTTTCACGATCCCGCCCCCGCCCTCTTCTCCTTCAACCATCCGTTGGGAGCCTGCCCTGTTTGCCGCGGATTCGGGCGGGTCATCGAAATCGACGAGAGTCTGGCTCTGCCGGATCGCCAGCTCACCCTTGCCGGAGGTGTCGTGAAACCTTGGCAGACGGCCAGCTTTGAAGAGTGCCAGCAGGACTTGGAGCGGGCCTGTCGCAAACACCGGATCCCCCTCGAGGTCCCCTTCCGGGAACTCACCCAGGAACAGCAGAAATTTGTGATCGAGGGACAAGGGGGCATCACGCGGGATCTGCAGGAATTATGGGATTCCGGGGACTGGTACGGTGTTCGCGGCTTCTTTCGTTGGCTGGAGACCAAAACCTACAAGATGCATGTCCGCATTCTCCTGGCCCGCTACCGCGCCTACCGCCCGTGCCCCGAGTGCTCCGGACGGCGCTATCGGCCCGAAACCACTTTCTGGCGGATGGCTGGCAAAACCCTCCCCGAAATCAATGCCCTGCCCCTCAACCAACTCACGGACCTTTTTTCCAAAATCAAAACCAAGGATCCATCCGCCCAGACTCCGCTGGAACATATCCGCAAACGCCTCCGTTACCTTGAGGGAGTGGGCCTTGGCTACCTGACACTCGACCGTCCCACCCGCACCCTCTCTGGCGGCGAACTACAGCGCGTCAACCTTACAGGTTGTCTGGGCACGGGTTTAACCGGAACCCTGTTCGTCCTGGATGAACCTAGCATCGGACTTCACCCCCGCGATACCGGTCGCCTCCTGGACCTGCTGCGGGAACTCCGTCACGCCGGCAACACCGTTCTCGTGGTCGAGCACGATGAAACCGTCATTCGTTCCGCGGAGAACATTTTGGAACTGGGCCCCGGCTCCGGGGGGGAAGGCGGTCGGCTTCTCTATGCGGGGCCCCCGGCGGGCCTGACGAAGGTTAAGGAATCGCCCACCGGAGCCTATCTCTCGGGCCGTGCCACCATTCCTGTTCCACCAACCCGCCGGCCCTGCCCGGACAAGGCGCATCCTTGGCTGAAGATCCGTGGCGCCACCTGCCACAACTTGCAAAACCTCCATGCCGCCATTCCCCTGCGAAGGTTGGTGGCCGTATCCGGGGTGAGCGGATCCGGCAAAAGCACCCTGGTTCATGAAATCATCCACAAAGCCCTTCTCCACCGGATGGGCCGGGCCGTGGAGGAGCCCCCTGCGTTGGAATCGCTCTCCGGCGCCGAACTCATCTCGGATGTGGTGCTGGTGGATCAATCCCCCCTCTCCCAAACCCCGCGTTCCACTCCTTTGCTCTATCTGGATATTTACGATCTCGTCCGCGAACTCTATGCCTCCACCGAGGAAGCGCAGAGTGCCGGTCTTCCCGCCTCTGCCTTTTCCTTTAATGCCGGCGGGGGACGCTGCGAGCGATGTGGTGGCATGGGTTATGAAAAGGTCTCCATGCAGTTTTTGTCCGATGTCTTTGTCTCCTGCCCGTCCTGCGAGGGACGCCGCTTTCAGCCCCACGTCCTCAAGGCCCGTTATCGGGGTTGGACCATCGATCAGCTCCTTGCCTCCACCGCCGCCGAAGCTCTTTCCTTCTTCTCCACCGCCACGGATCTCACTCCCCGGGCCCGTGAGTGCCATCAAAGGATTGTCCATGCTCTCACGCTTCTGTCCGAAGTGGGCCTCGGCTACCTCCGTTGCGGCCAACCGCTCAGCCAGCTTTCTGGCGGGGAAGCCCAAAGGCTCAAGCTTGTCGCCCACCTGGCCCCGCGAAACACGGAATCCGAACCCCCCAAACCCGGAAAGAAAAAAGGGCCCAAAATCTCGCCCCATTCCTCCCCCCTTCTGATTCTCGATGAGCCCACGACGGGTCTCCACCTCGACGATGTGGCTCTGCTCATCAAATTATTGCACCGGCTGGTGGACCAAGGCTCGTCCCTGCTGGTGATCGAGCATCACCTCGACGTCATCAAAAATGCCGACTGGCTTCTCGACCTCGGTCCTGAGGCGGGATCGGAGGGCGGAAAACTGATTTCGGCTGGCACGCCGGAGGCCGTGGCCCAATGCCGCAGTAGCCATACCGCCACCTATCTCGCCCCCCTGCTTTCCCCCAAACCGTCCCGCTCCCTCAGGCTGCATGAAGCTCCCGCCTCCCATGCCAAAACCCCTCCCCCTCGGGAAGAAATCACGGTTCGGGGCGCTCGTCATCACAACCTGAAGAATTTCGACCTCACGATTCCGCGCAACCAGATGGTGGTTGTCACTGGCCTCTCCGGATCGGGGAAAAGCACCCTCGCCTTCGATCTGCTATTCTCCGAAGGGCAACGCCGCTATCTCGATTGTCTCAACACCTACGCCCGGCAGTTTGTCGAGCAGCTGGAAAAACCGGACGTCGATTCGATTCTCGGACTTCCACCCTCCGTGGCCATTGAGCAACGCACCACACGCGGAGGTCGCAAGTCCACTGTGGCCACGGTGACGGAGCTCTATCAGTTTCTGCGGCTCCTCTATGCCAAACTTGGGGTGCAACACGACCCCAAGACGGGGGAAGCCGCCATCCGCCAATCGCCCGCCGATATCGTCAAACGGGTTCGCCGCCAACTCCGTTCCGCCAAGCGCCTCGATCTCCTGGCCCCCCTGATTCGCGGACGCAAAGGGTTCCATACCGAGGTCGCCCGTTGGGCCGTCAAAAAGGGCTTCAAGCTGCTGCGAGTGGACGGCAAATGGATCGAACCGGAGAAGTTCCAACCCTTGGATCGATACAAGGAGCACCAGATCGATCTTCTCGTCGACCAAATCACCCCCAGGAGAAAAGATCTTCCCGCCCTCATCTCCCAGGCCCTCTCCCTGGGCAAGGGCACCCTGTACGCCGTGGATCCCCAGGGAAAATCCACCATCTACAGCCACCACCTCTTTTGTCCGGGTTCCGGGCGGTCTTTTGATGAGCTCGATCCACGCCTCTTCTCCTTTAACAGCCCGCATGGTTGGTGTCCCGAATGCCAGGGCTACGGGACCGTCTTGGCCCAACCCCCCGAAGTCGATACGGAGGACGAGGCCGAAAAGGAGCAGAAACTGGAATGGGCCCGGGAGGAACTTTCCGAGGGGGATCTTCTGCCCTGTCCTTCGTGCCAAGGGGCCAGGCTCAACCCGGTCGCCTGTGCGGTCCGTTTTGGAGGAAAAACCGTTCCGGAAATCAATGCCATGTCCGTCCAGGATTTTGAGAAGTTCTTCCAGAAACTTCGGTTTACCCCCCGCGAGGCCGCCATCGTCCGGGACATCGAGCCCGAAATCAAACAACGGCTCCACTTCCTGCGACATGTCGGCCTGCATTACCTCAATCTCGACCGCTCCGCCCCCACCCTCTCCGGGGGGGAATCCCAGCGGATCCGCCTAGCCGCCCAACTCGGCTCCAATCTTCAGGGGGTCCTCTATGTTTTGGATGAACCGACCATCGGACTCCATCCCCGCGACAATGAAAAACTTCTGGGAATTCTCCGCAACCTCCGCGACCGCGGGAACTCCCTCGTGGTCGTGGAACATGATGAGGACACCATGCGGGCCGCCGATCACATCATCGATCTGGGCCCCGGGGCGGGCGTCCATGGCGGGGAAATTGTGGCGGAGGGAACCTGGAAGCAGATCGATGCCAAGGGGCGATCCGCCACCGCCCGCCTCCTGGGGGATCCCATCCAGCACCCGGCACGCGGGAAACGGCGGCCGATCGACTCCTCGACCTCCTGGATCAAGATCCGCGGGGCCACCGCCCGAAATATCCACCAGCTGAACGTCTCCCTTCCCCTCCACCGTCTCACCGCTCTCTCCGGAGTCAGCGGTTCGGGCAAAAGCACCCTCGTCCGCGAAATCCTTCTCCCGGCCGCTTCCCCCGAAAGAAAAAAGAAGGATCCCCGATGGAGGTCCGTGCACGGGACCGAATCCATCGATCGGGTGGTGGAGGTGGATCAGTCTCCCATCGGAAAAACCCCGCGTTCCACGGTGGCCACCTATCTGGGGTTGATGGACGACCTCCGCGCTCTTTTTGCCCATCTCCCGGCCGCCAAACAGTCCGGCTTCACCGCCTCGCACTTCTCCCATAACGCCGGGCCGGGCCGCTGCCCCGCCTGCGATGGGGCCGGCACCGTCCGCGTGCAGATGAGTTTTCTTCCGCCGGCCGATGTCCGGTGCGAGGAGTGCAACGGCCTTCGCTGGAAACCTGAAATTCTGGCCATCCGCTACCGGGATAGTTCCATTCAGCAGGCTCTCTCCCTTTCCGCCGAACAGGCGGCCGAATTCTTCAGCGCCCACCCACGCTTGGCGACTCCGTGCCGCCTTCTGACCGAAACCGGCTTGGGGTATCTGCAACTCGGCCAGACCAGCCCCACCCTGTCCGGCGGGGAAGCCCAACGCCTCAAACTGGTCACGGAACTCGCCTCCGCGCAGATCGCCGCCGATCACGCTCATGCCAAGGGCCGTGCCCGCCGCCCGGCCCATCATCTCTTTCTTCTCGAGGAGCCCACGGTGGGCCTGCATCTGGCGGATGTCCGCCGCCTCCTCAATCTGATGCACCGTCTCGTGGATTCCGGCCATAGTGTGGTGGTCATCGAACACCACTTGGATGTTTTGGCGGAGGCGGATTACCTCATCGATATCGGCCCGGAAAGCGGTGAAGCTGGGGGAAAGATCATGAGTGAGGGCACTCCCGAACACGTGGCGTCCTCCAAAACCTCCCGCACGGCCCCCTTCCTGGCCAAACACCTGTCAAAAGCCGCCCTTCGTTCTTCATCTTCATCTTAATCTTTATCTACCCTCACCCCTCTACACTCGCTTCTTGGCAGGTTTTCATCATAATTCTTCCCTATGCTCAAGCGTATTGGCGTCATCACCTCGGGGGGGGACTCTCCCGGCATGAACCCGGCGATCCGTTCGATCGTCCGGACTGGCATTAGCCTCGGCGTCGAGGTCATCGGCATTCAGAACGGGTATCAGGGAATTTTCGACAAGGAGTTCATGACGTTGGGAACGGTCGAGGTCAGCGGACGAATTCGTGACGCCGGCACAATCCTTTCCACCAGCCGTTGCCTGAAGTTCAAGGAAAAGGCCGCCCAGTTGGAAGCCATCGAAATCCTCAAGAAGGAAAATATTCAGGCCCTGCTCGTGCTGGGTGGGGATGGCTCCTTGGCTGGAGCCAACGCCCTCGCTGGACACGGCTTCCGCGTCATCGGGCTCCCCTGCTCCATCGATAACGACCTTCCGGGAACGGAAATGTGCATCGGCACCGACTCCTGCCTCAACACCGTCCTTCACCTGATCGACATGATCAAGGCCACCGCCGCCTCCCATAATCGTTGCTTCATCATCGAGGTCATGGGTCGCAACCATGGTTACCTCGCCTTGATGAGCGCCATCGCCTCCGGCTCCCAAGTCGCCGTCATTCCCGAATTTCGTTATGACATGGAGAAGATCATCGACAACCTCACCCGTCGCCGGCTCCGCCGCCACAACAACAGCGTGGTCGTGGTGGCCGAGGGGGTTTGCACCGGACAGCAGTTCTTGGAGCGCCTGAATTCAGCCGCCGGGGACCGTCTCCAACAGGAAGTTCGGTTGACCGTCCTCGGTCACGTCCAGCGGGGCGGGTCTCCCAGCTTTGCCGATCGCTTCCTAGCCAGCCGCATGGGCGAGTTTGCCGTCCTCGCGCTAAATCAGGGTGAATATGGGTCGATGGTGGGACTGATCCGTAATCGCATGCACCTCACCGATCTAAAGGAAATTCAAGGCCACCGCCCTCCCCTTCCCGCCGACGCCATCCGATTGGCCCGAAATTTGGGGATGGAAATCGGCGTCCCCTCAGAGGCTTAATTCGGCAGACTACAGTCTGTAGGCTGTAGTCCGTAGTCTCTCTTAGCGAATCAACCTCTCCACCACCGCTTTCCAGTCCAATTCCGGGGTCAGGTGACACCAGGAAAACCGTACCGCCCCGACAATCTCATCTTTTCCGAGTCCCATGGCCGTCAGCACATGGCTCGGCTGGTAGCTCGATGAGGTGCAGGCCGACCCGTTGGAAACGGCCACCAGCTCGCGCAGTTTCAGCATCACTTCCTCGGCGCTGAACCCCGGAAACGATGCATTGACCGTATGAGGAAGAACCCTGCCTTCCTGCCCGTGGAGGTGGGGCTTCAGCGGGGCGATGGCTTGCAAAAACTTTTCTCGGAAGGTCCGACATTGGGTCTCCCGCTCACCATGGTGCTTAAGCCCCAGCTCGGCGGCCTCCCCAAATGCGGCGATCAAGGGAACAGGTAGCGTCCCCGGACGTAGTCCGTGCTCTTGGCCTCCCCCAAACACCAAAGGGGTCAGCGGCACCTTCTGTTTTCCGCGCTGCCGCACCACCAGCACCCCGATTCCCTTGGGACCGTAAATCTTATGTCCGCTGGCGCTGATCAGGTCGATTCGATTGCTTCGCAGTGGTTCGATCAATTTGCCGAACGTCTGGGCGGCATCCACATGGAACCACGCCGGATGATGGGCCATGGCCTCTGCCAGCTCCCCGATCGGCTGAATCACACCCGTCTCGTTGTTGGCGTGCATGACGGAAACCAACATGGTGGTCGGCCGCAGCAATCGCATGATTTTCTCCACCTGCACCCGGCCGTCCTTGTCGGGCGCCACCAGATCCACTTCAAACCCGTCCTTGGCCAGATGGTCGATCGGCTCCAGCACGGCCTTGTGCTCGATTCGCGTGGTGATGATGTGTGTTTTGCCGTGCTGTCGGCCCCAATTTCCCAAGCCCAGAATGGCCAGGTTGTTGCTCTCGGTCGCCCCGCTGGTGAAAATCACCTCCTCGGGCTTGGCATCGACCAATTGGCCGACCTGCTTTCTGGCTTTCTGCACCGCCTCCTTCGCCCGGGCCCCGAACGCATGGGTGCGACTCCCCTCGTTCCCGTACTCCTCCTCAAAAAAATGGCGCATCACTCCCGCCACCGCCGGCTCCAGCGGGGTGGTTGCATTGCAGTCCAGATAAACGGGCTGGGGGGCTGGCATAAAGATGAAAGAATGCCCGAAATTCACCCCTTTTCCAATCCTGCTTTCCGCCATGACACAGGGTTTGTCTAACCGGCTTGCCCTGCCGTAAAGTGACCTGATTGCCGGAGTAGCTCAGTGGTAGAGCATCTGTTTCGTAAACAGAGGGTCACGGGTTCAATCCCCGTCTCCGGCTCGGATTTACCCCTTCGAGTAATCCTCCCATTCCACCCCGGGGAGCCCCGAAAATGCCGGTCGATCCCTCGATAAAATGACCTCACCCTGGGTCTTGGCCAGTGCCGCAATCCAAAGGTCGTTCTCCCCCCGTAGGGATCCTTTTTGGCTCGTCCATCGTTGTAGACGCGACCAGTTCCAACGTACGGCCTCGTCTGCTTCCAGAATCGCGTAAGTTTCCAGTACCTCCTCGGCTTCTCTTCTTCGATCGTCGGAAAAGCCGGCCAGAAACTCCCCGGCGGTCACCCAGGCAATTTTCAAACGCTCCCCGGCATGTTTCGTGGCCCAAACGGAAGCCACTCCCGGACGCCCCCTCCGTTGCTCCCGCTCAAGGTCGATCAGAAAAGTCGTGTCGGCAATCACGACGTCCTATTCCCTCCAATGATCCATGGAGCGAGCTTTCTTTTTGTGCAAATCCTCCACCCGATCCAGTTCTTGCAGGCTGGGACCCCGTCCCGTCCGGGCCCTTTCCTCCGCCCTCCGCAGAATCTCTCCCGCTGTCGCCCCCGATTCCCGTGGCCCCAAACGGCGAATCACTTGGGAGAAGGATTCGCCGGGTCCGGACTTGAACGACTTCAATCGCTCATAGGCATCCAGCTCGATGGTGATTGTTTTTACAGCCATGCACTTACCATACACGTATGGGAGGCCACGGCAATACGCTTCATGAGGATTGGTGTCTCCCACCCCCTTGCTTATGTTTGACCTATGCCGAAAAAATCGGCCCCAACCAGACCAGTCGAAACACGGCTCCTCATCGGCGGGAAGCTC
>Ga0214923_10003632_pt1 | contig 19214 bp, 13 predicted proteins | sample LL1510_MetaG_FD_177993 | JGI IMG/M metagenome (GOLD analysis project Ga0214923, IMG submission 177993) | Freshwater microbial communities from Lake Lanier, Atlanta, Georgia, United States - LL-1510 | ecosystem: Environmental > Aquatic > Freshwater > Lake | place: USA: Georgia | collected...
TCATAAAAAAGAACTTCCCCAGATCATATTCAATCGGAAAATGTTTCTGGCCCCAGGCATACGATATAAGCATCATTGCCCCATAACAAACCAAAGTGGTATAACTTGCTCCCAAATAACCCAGTTGAGGTATCCATATCCAATTTAAGAAAAGGGTGAGAATCGCACCAAAAATAGACATATACGAACCATATATCGGACGATCTGTCAACTTGAACCAAATAGCTAAATTGTAATAAACACCTAAACATAAATTGGCCATCAAAAGATAAGGCACCACAGGCAAGCCCTCCAGAAACTGACTTCCTGTTTTACCTATAAAGAATTTTATGGCATCCATATACAGCATGGTTCCCAAAAATACCAAACAACAACCGAAAACAAAATAGGTCATGACCTGGGCATAAATTTTTCGACCCCCACCTTCCTGGTGGCGACTGAAGAAAAAAGGTTCGGCTGCATACCTAAAGGCCTGCACACAAATACTCATAATAATGGAAAGTTTATAACAAGCCCCGTATACACCAATTTGATGCATGATATCCTCCGCAGGCAACGGCAAAAGGTACTTCATCATGATTCGGTCAAAGGTTTCATTAACCATTCCTGCCAAGCCCATAATCAAAATTGGAATCGCGTATTTTATCATTCGATTCCAAAGAAGCTGATCAAAATCTTTGAACGAAAATCGCAATTCGGGCAGCAGCATAAAGAGGGTTAAACTACTGGAAATCAGGTTGGAGAGAAAAATAAAATTTACCAGCTTCTCCTGCTCAAAAAAGCCTGTCAACCAAGTAAGGTAGCCATGGGATTTTAGGTAGGGAATCCCTAAAATAAAAAACAAATTGAAAAACACATAACTAAAAATATTCACCAGTTTTATCATGGCAAATCGAATTGGTCGATTGTTGGCTCGCAATCGGGCAAATGGAATAGCGGTAATAGCATCTATGGACACAATCCATGCAAACCAAACAATATAGGAAGCATAAGCAGCTGCCATTTCTGGATTGCCCGAGCCATTTAAAATTGTGGCCAGTGGTATTCGAAAAGCCCAAATCAATAAAAGAAACAAGAAGGAGGTAGACAATAAACTCACTAAGGAGGTAGCGAAAACCGATTTTTTGTTGCTTTCCCCTGTGTAAAATCGAAAAAAGGCAGTCTCCATGCCATAAGTCAATATTATTCCGAGGAAAGTCACATAGGCATACATCTCTGTCACCACACCATATTCTGAAGGAATTAGATTGTACGTGTAAAGGGGGGTAAGCAAATAACTCAACAAGCGACCAACAATACTGCTTAATCCATAAATAGCAGTTTCAGAAAATAACTTTTTGAGAGTTGACATCGATACTACAAAGAAACGACATTCTATGCAAAAGCACACAGGCTTTCGACCACAGATTTCAACCTTTCTTTCTTTGAAACTCAATTTACATTAGTTTTGTCCTGCTATGGATTCAGCTCACATTAGACCTGCAGAAGAAAACGATTTAGCCGGAATTCTGGAAATATACAACCATGCCATAATACACACCACCGCAGTATACAATTACAATGCCCATACCTTAGCCATGCGCAGGCAATGGTGGGAAGAAAAAAAACTAGCAGGCCAGCCCATATTGGTCGCTGTTTTAAACAATCAGGTGTTGGGTTTTGCCTCCTATGGACCTTTCCGGGCTTGGGCAGCCTATAAATATAGTTTTGAAAGTTCGGTATACATACATCCCAATTTTCAAGGAAAAGGGTTGGGCAAGAAATTAGTGCAACAATTAATTGAAGTTGCTAAAAAAGACAAGGTGCATACCCTGGTTGCAGGGATAGATGCCGAGAACCAGGCCAGCATAATTCTTCACCAAAAACTTGGATTCGAGGCAGTGGGCCATTTCAAACAAGTTGGATATAAATTCGGACAATGGCTAGACCTTGTTTTCTACCAATTGCTGCTGGATGGGCCTGAAAACCCTGAAGATTTTTGACTGTAAGAAAATCTAAAACCTGAGCACAAAATCTTCTTTTGTTTTCCCCTTTTTAAAAAATACTAATCCTATAAAAAACAAGTCGACCGTAATCGAAACGTCCGGATGATTTTTTATTTCTTTCCAGGCTTGTTCCATTTCTTTGCTCCAATAGATATCATCAAAAATAAATAGACTATCCTCAGTCGCTAAAGGCAAAAAAAGCCGGAAATAATCCATGGTAGGCGCATATCGGTGGTTCCCATCAAAAAACACCAAATCAACCTGTTTCAGCTCGGCCAGTAGTATTGGCAAAGTGTTTTTAAAATCACCTACTCTCAGATTTATATTTTTTAAACCTAATTTATCGAAATTCTCTCTCGCTAAGGTTGCCGTTTGGGCGCATCCTTCCAAGCTGTATATTTGTGAATGACTGTTGGCCGAAGCCATATAAGCGGTGGTAATCCCCAGTGAAGTACCTAATTCAACGACCGTTTGGGGCTGAAAATAATTCGCCAGCCTAAAAATCACCTGGCTATATTTACAAGGTTTTGCTGCTCTTTTGGCAATAGTTGAAACTAGCTTTTCCCTGGTATTGCCAAATCCTGATCCAGCGCCTAAGTCTTCCACAGTAATTCTTCGCTGATCTTGTTCCAGCGAATACCTTAAAACTTCTATTCTATCGTAACAGTAAAAAGGGGTATAGTTGTAGATAACCGATTCTGCAAGGCTGTAAACAAAAGGCGAGTGAAGTCCATGCAGATTTACACTTTTCCAATAGTACCTGGCGTATTTCAAAGCCAGCTGAAACGGGTTGTACATCTATTCCTCTCCTCCTTCTCCAATTTCTTCCAATCCAATGGCTTCAGACGGAAGACGTTTAGCGGCCTTGACTCCTAATTCTTTTAAGGATTGGGCCCTGCTCGATAAGCCTCCTTTTCCTTGTAATTTAATCATGGCATCATCGTAAGATTTGGAGGTCTGATCCATGTTCTTCTTTATTTTTTGCATGTCTTCATAGAAGGCCACGAACTTATCATACAAGGCCCCTCCTTGCCGAGCTATTTCAAGAGCGTTTTGGTTCTGATGTTCGTGTTTCCAGATTGAAGCAATGGTCTTTAAGGTAGCCATTAGGGTGGTAGGAGTTACTAAAACTATTCGTTTATCCCAGGCAAAACCAAACAAATTTGGATCATGTTGTAAGGCCGCACTGAAACTACCCTCTAAGGGAATAAACATCAGCACAAAGTCCAAGGAATTAATCCCTCCTAGGTTGTGGTAATGTTTTTCATATAAACCGGAAATATGACTTTTAAGGGATTTAACCAATTCCGCCTTGGCTTGTTGCCTTTTTTCTTCCGTTTCAGCATTTATAAATGAATTCCAGGCAATCAGACTTACCTTGCTATCAATCACCAAATGGCGTTTTTCGGGCAGATTAATGATAACATCTGGTTGATAGCGGTTACCCTCTTCATCTTGCAATTTCAAGCCTTCGGCCTGAACAGTATACTCCTCCCCTTTTCGCAATCCACTTTGTTCTAGGAGTTTTTCCAGAATAAGTTCTCCCCAATTACCCTGAAGTTTATTTTGACCTTTCATAGCATTAGTAAGGTCACTGGCGTCCTTGCTTATCTGCTGGTTAAGCTCTGCAAGCGTTTTAATTTCCTTTTCCAATGCAAAACGTTGCTTGGATTCTTTTTCATAGGTCTCATCGACCTTTTTTTCAAATTCCTTTATTCGGTCTTTCAGAGGACTTAAAATATCACCAACAGCCTTTTCATTCACCTTAGTAAACTCTTCGGAATTCTGTTTTAGCAATTTGTTGGCAATATTCTCAAACTCAGTTTGAAAACGCTTTTGTAGATTTTCAAATTCTACTTTCTGTTCAGCCATGCGGATTTCCTGTTCTCTGAATTTGGCAACAGAATCAGATAGCCGCCGATCTAAGTTGTCGCGTTCTAATCGGATAGTTGCTATTTCTGATTTGCGCTCTTCTAGGTCCTTTTCCAATAAAATCGCCTTTTCTTGAAAACGAGCCAAATTTTCTTTATCACTGCGGAGTATGGCAATGGTAGCCTTTAAGTCTAGCGATTCTGATTCCATCAAACTCAATTTTTCCTGGGCTTTAGCATGTTCCAATTGCACTTGAGAAAGAGTCTGATTCAATTGCTCCAGCTGATTCTGCAGAACTGGATTTGGTCTTGATTTAAGCAAAAGAAAAGCAAGCAGTGCTCCTAATACAAGACCGACTAATAAGTAAAGTAATTCCATCATTTTAAAACACGAAGATAGGTGAGAATATAGTATGCTCATTCATACAAAGACCCTGCTAGGCAGTGATGTCTGACGCAAAAATCAACTATTAAGACTTCGAGATTACCTTTTGCCTGATAGTTTATGCAAACAAACGGTACTTACCTGAAATTAGCATCAGCTAAAATTCCACATAGGGTCGATGCCAATTTGTTTGCAGCTCAATTCCCAGCATTTTTCCTTTAAACCAGGTGTTTGAGAAAATCTACTTTGCCATTTTTGCCTACACTTATCGAAATACATCCCGCTCTGGCCTTCTACCTCATTGGAAGTGGCCAAAAAAATCGATGTTTCAGCTCCTTTTTCAACAGTAATAGCTATAAAATTCTTAACCATTCCCCAAAATAAACGGACATACCAAGCCCCGTTTTTAATTGCAATATCTGTTTTTACTACCCCCGGATGCAAGGCATTAACGGAAATAGTGGTCCCTTTTAATTTTTCAGCGAGTTCAAGAGTAAACAATACATTGCCCAATTTGCTCTGCTCATAAGCCTTATAGCCATTCCAATTCTTTGAAAGCGCTATATCTTCAAAATTAATTTGACCTTTGTAATGGGAGTGGGAGGCTACATTCACAATTCTGGCCTTTTCTGCCTTCAACAATAAAGGCATCAATTCGTAGGTCAGAAGCATATAAGCAAGGTGATTGGTTGCCCAGGTCATTTCAATAGCATCTTCCGAGAATTGTTGATCAGTAAAATAGGCTCCTGCATTATTAATAAGCACATCGATCTTGGAAACAGACGATTGTATCTCGGCTACCACCTTCCTTATCTGGCCCTGCGAACTTAAATCGGCTGTAAATCCTTTGTGATTTCCGGCAGGGAAAATAGATTTTAACTCGTTCAATACCGCGGTAATTTTTACAGGGTCTCTCCCAATTATGAGCAGATTATTTTCTTTTTTTGCCAATGTCCTGGCTGTTTCAAGCCCTATTCCAGAAGTTGCGCCAGTGAGTAGTATATTTTTCATTCTATTTTGATTAATATTATTCAAGGTTTTTCTTGAGAAGATGAGAAGAAGTGCTATTACCCATCAGGAAAACAGCCTTCCTTTCAAGGGCTATTTTATCCAAACGATAAGAGTACTCCACCAATATGGGGCTAAGCGTATCCTTTAATGGAATTAACTCCTTTATTTTGTTGCTTATTAAGTGAGGATTATCATTAAATGAAACGACCAACATGTTCTTTAATTCGGGAGATTCATCAAATATAGCATTGTTATCACTGCTCAGGCATGGAATTCCTAAAGCCAGACATTCAGTAACGATTTGCCCCCAACTTTCACTAAAAGATAAATATAGAGCAATATCACAGGAGGCTAAGGTGCTTAAAAATTCCTCGTGATTAGCATGTGAATGATTCACTATTCGTTGATTCAATTCCCACATGTCAAAATTATGACTATTTCCCCACACATGTACCTCTGAATTCTCAACCATTAAAGCCGCAGCAACCTGATTATTCAGATTTTTATTAAAACCAATGGAACCGGGGATGGCAATTTTTATTACACCAGAGGCCTTTTTTTCTTTCCTACTATCAGATGGAATAGTACACCTTAAATTCAGGCTATAACACTTGGCTTTGGTCAAAATAGATACTGTTTCTGCCAAGCCTTTCTTAACAAAGCCTATTTTATCTATTTTACCTTCGTTGGCCAAATGTATCAGTCGGGAAAAAGCTATTACCCGCTGATTGTCCTCATGCAATTCGGTGAGTGCCCCATGAAAAATGGCTCCTGTAATCTTCCCTGTTTGTACTTTAAATTCAGAAAGCAATTCCAGAAAATACAGATGAATTCCGCTGGCAATAAACTGATTAAACTGTAATTCAATTATCAACTTTAACAGTTCTAGGTTTTGTTCTTTTGTTAATACAGCATTTGAATAATAATGAGGAATTTCTAAAACAGACGCGCCAAATAGGGATTTTGTGGCATTGGTTACTCCCCTCCAATTCATTCCTATAGGCTTGGGAGTGATGACTAAAATGTCTGAAATCTCTCTGATTTGTCTTACTTTAACAGAAAGCTTAGCCAGCCATTCTTTCTGTTCTTTAATTTTCTCCAGCCTTTGTTTAATTCTCTTAATGGGCATATTTCAGATATTTCTTTGCCATTGATGGTATTCGTTGGTATTCCAATGCTATTCTCCAAAAATACGATTTTACCAGTGATTTCATAAAGGCCCTCTCCTCTTTTGCCTTATCTTCCTCCAAGCTTGTTGTACGTCTGAATTTTGCCAGTCCATAAAGGAACTCATCCAGAAAAAAATTAATCCACCAAAACATAAAATAGAAGAAAAAATAAGGATTCCCTTTCACCTTTTTCATACACAGCCAGCTGGAAATACTTACTTGTGCCAGTCGGTTTTTGGATGGATTTGGACTACCACCATCATAGTGAAGCACTTTGGTGTCGGTGTAGAAGTAATGATGCAGTCCATGCCGGCGCATTCGTTCGCACCATTCTATATCTTCACCGTACATAAAAAAGTCTTCATCCAAAAGCAAGTTTTTTTCGCGCAGAAGTTTGGCATTAAACAATAAAAAAGCTCCACCAATCCAACGTGATTCATGACTTTTAATGTGTTGCTCCAGCTTCATGGATTCTATATTTGGTATTGGAATTCCTACTTTCGACCGGCAGGCAATTACCAGGGGATTGGCGTACCATAATTTCGTAAAAAAGGACGTTTCTATGTTGGAATTAAACAGCACTTTTCCTGTATCATCTACCATTGCACACGAACTTACACCTACCTTACCCTTACTCTCCAAGGCCTGATGGCACTGCAAAGAAATCGGAAGTGTACCCTCAAAAAACTCCGTATCTGAATTCAGAATTAGAGCGTACTTTCCTCTTGCTGCCCGGATACCATGGTTATTTGCTCTTCCAAATCCGGCATTATACCCTGTTTGAATCCATCTCACCTCTGGAAACTCTTTTTTTACCATCTCCTCACTGGCATCGTGTGAATCATTATCCACCACAATCACCTCCACCTCAACAGGAGCAGAAAACTTAAAAATAGAGCTCAGACAATTCCTGAGAAGATCACAGGTATTGTAGTTTACAATTATAATTGATACGCCAGAGTTTTCCAATTCAAACACAAACGTACTAATTAGCGCTTTAATTCACTCCTTTTAGCCTACATTTAATATCGACCAACGATACGAGAACTTCCCAAACTCATAAAATTGTTTACCAAAGGCCTGTTTTTTTCTTTTTACATAAAGAAAACACAACTGAACCGCGCTATCTTTACACCCCGATTTTCGAATAGCATGGACAGAAATTCAATCATAGGACTGGTATTAATGTTAGCCATTTTTGTTGGCTTTAGCCTTTACAACCAACCCACTAAAGAACAAATTGAGGCGGCAAAGCGCAAACAAGATTCCATCGCACAAGTGGAAAAGCAGAAAGAGGCCTCGCCTATTAAAGCACAACAAAGTTCATCGCCTGTCAGACAACTGGTGAAAGACTCTCTGATTTCAGATTCTCTTTTGAAAAAACAATACGGAGCTTTTGGTCCGAATTTGTATGGAAAAGAAGAACTATACAGTGTAGAGAACGATGTGTTGAAAATGATGATAAGCTCAAAAGGTGGACGGGTTAAATCAGTGGAATTGAAGAAGCATAAGGATTTAAACGATAAACCAGTGGTGCTTTTTAATGGAGAAGAAAACAAGTTCGGATTAAGTTTTTTCGAAAACAATCAGGTTGTTAATACAGGGGATTTGTACTTTAAACCCAGTGCAAATTCACTAAAGGTAAGCGGTAAAGATTCTTCGTCCTTTTCCATCCGGCTGCTCCTCAGTGCTGATCAATATCTTGAATATGTATATACTCTAAAAGGCGATGAATACTTGGTAGGATTTAAAGTTAATTTTGTTGGATTGCAGGATATAATTGAGCAACGAAGCAATACCCTGGATTTGGAATGGGTAATTAACCAACCTCAATTAGAAAAAAGCCTAAAAAATGAAAGAGCAGCGAGCACTGTTTACTGGCAATTTGAGGACGAAGAAACAGACTATATTAGCGAAGGGAAATCTGAGAAAAAAAGCATTCCAAACAAATTAAACTGGATTGCATTTAAACAACAATTCTTTAGTTCCGCCTTTTTGGCGCCCAAATCTATCAGCGGTCCAGTAAATTTAGAGACCAAAATGGACGAAAATTCGGCTTTTGTTAAAACCATTTCTGCCAATTTCTCCATACCGTTCGGACACAAGCCAAACGAAAGCTATGCCGGTTCCTTTTATTTTGGGCCTAACCATTATGAAACCCTATCCAATTACAAGCTCCAAAAACTAGTCCCTTTGGGATGGGGTATATTGGGCTGGATAAACAGAGTAGTTATATGGATTTTTTATGGTCTCGAAAAACTGGATTTATCCTATGGAATCATCATTCTGCTTCTAACTATTATTGTGAAAGTCGTGTTATTCCCTCTTAATTACAAATCCTATCTCAGTGGTGCACGTATGCGGGTTCTAAAACCAGAAATCGATGAATTGAATAAGAAATATGAAGGCAAAGACCCGATGGAAAAACAACAGGCACAGATGGCGCTTTATCGAAAGGCTGGAGTTAATCCTTTGGGAGGATGTCTGCCCATGTTGTTGCAACTTCCTATAACCTTGGCAGTTTTTCGATTTTTCCCCGCTGCTATTGAACTAAGACACGAATCGTTCCTTTGGGCTACCGACTTATCGAGCTACGACAGCATATGGAATTTTGGCCATATCCCCATTATTGATAGTATCTATGGAGATCACGTCAGTTTATTTGCTATCTTAATGGCCATTACAACTGTTCTTTACTCCATGGTCAACATGCAAATGCAACCTTCCGGCGATGACATGATGGCCAAACAAATGAAAATAATGATGTATGTTATGCCAGTTATTTTCTTAGGGGTAATGAACAGCCAGTCGAGTGGCCTCTGCTACTATTATACCTTGGGTAACCTGCTAACCTTCGGGCAGCAATATGCCTTTAAATTCTTGGTTGACGAGAAGGCCATTCGGGCAAAAATTGAAGAAAACAAGAAAAAACCAGTAACCAAATCTAATTTTCAAAAAAGACTAGAAGATATGGCCAAACAAAGAGGCTACAATCTTCCGAAATAATACATCTATCTAACTAAAAACAAATCACATGCAAAACCACGAAATCGACTACAAAATTTTTGGAGAGGAAATGCAGGTTGTTGAGATCGAGCTTGATCCTCAGGAGACCGCTATTGCTGAAGCCGGTAATTTTATGATGATGGAAGATGGAATCAATATGGAAACCATTTTCGGCGATGGCTCACAACAAAGCGGAGGAGGCATTATGAATAAATTATTCTCCGCCGGAAAACGTTTATTGGTGGGAGAAAGTCTTTTTATGACAGCCTTTACCAATATGGGTCATGGGAAAAAGAGAGTACATTTTGCAGCTCCCTACCCTGGTAAAATCGTTCCAATGGATTTGTCTCATCTAGGAGGTAAAATAATTTGCCAGAAAGATGCATTTCTTTGCGCAGCAAAAGGGGTTAGTATCGGGATTGAATTCCAAAAAAGACTAGGAACAGGCCTTTTTGGTGGGGAGGGTTTCATCATGGAAAAATTGGAAGGTGACGGTATGGCCTTTGTGCATGCGGGTGGCCATATTATTGAAAAAGAACTACAGCCTGGCGAATTAATAAAAATTGATACAGGTTGTATTGTAGCTTTTACCAAAAATGTAGACTACGACATTCAATTTGTTAAAGGAGTAAAAAATATGATTTTTGGAGGGGAAGGCTTATTTTTTGCCACCCTTCGTGGTCCAGGAAAAGTATGGATTCAATCACTACCAGTTAGCCGTTTGGCAGGACGAATTCTGGAATACGGAAGTCATAAAGGAAAAGAAGAGGGAAGTATTCTCGGAGGCTTGGGAAATCTGCTAGATGGTGATGGGTACTAATATCCGTTGAGTTACAGGCTAGACCTGAAATTTACTTAGGCATTGCTAAAAAGTCAGAAATGCAGTAGATGAAAGGCCCCGATGTAAAGCAGTATACTTAACACTGCGAATCGCAGGCAAAAAAGAAGAAGTTACATTTCTGACTTAGGCCCTAAGGTAATGACCAGAAAATTTAGGGTGCAAAAAAATATACGCAATCAACGTAAAAACCTGGCTTCAAAGCGATTTTAACCCAAATTCAAAATGAATCGAATAGGGGTTTTTCAGCAGACTCTACTTAGATTCTCATGGCTTTGGCATGCCGTGAAGACTTTGCCGGGTTCCATTGGTCTTCGTATGATTTCTTTAAAAAGAATTCCTGCAAATAAGCAATGGTTCGAACTATTCGTAGAAAATAGCCAAAGTAAAATACCATAAGGGGCAAATAAGGTAGGTAGTATACAATAGGTTCATTTTTTCTTTCCCTGAAAAGAGAAAAAAGGGTGAATTTGAGATAATTATAAAGGGTATAAATAAACAGATTTATAGGTATAATAAATAATGCCTTACTCGCTGCGGAAAGGAAGATATCCAATATATAGACATACCATTTTATATTTAAAAGTAGATTGAAAGTTATATTCTCAACAAAGGAGATAAAATTTGACCAATTGAACGATGCTGTTGGCAAAAAAACATCATTGTGCTTCCTCAGCCTAAAACGAATCAATGATTTATCCCATCTTAACCTCTGTTTTATAAGTTTTCTGAAGGTATTGGGCACCCTTGTTTGGCATACCGCAGAAGGTTCAAAATGAATTTTGTATTTTAGTTTCCTTACTTTAACAGTGATATCCCCATCGAGGCCAGGTCCGATATCCCAGGCTCCCACACTATCTAAAACTTCTCTTTTAAATGCGCCAAAAGCACCTGAAATCTGCCTATAAATCCCTAATTCACTCAGCGCTATCCGACCAATGGAAATATTGTCATAATATTCGACTGCCTGCAAAGTAGTGCATAGGCTTTCGGTATAATTACGAACCTGAACATTTCCTCCAACAGCACCTATTTTGGGATCCAGGTAAAAGGGTAAAAGGATATTTTCAATAGCATCCCTGTCAAAGGAACAATCCGCATCAATATGGATAACAAATTTCCCTTTCGAATACCGGTATCCCAGGTTGGCAGCTGAGGCCTTCCCTCCCCTTACCTCATTTCGCAGGTAACGATTGATAAGTCCCTGTTTTATCAGACTGGTACAAATCATTTTTGTATCATCATCAGATCCATCATCAATGATTATAAGTTCGAAATGCTGATAGGTCTGCTCCTTCAACGAAGTGGTCAATTGGTAGAGATTCTCTCCCTCATTTCGGCCAGGTACAATAATAGATACCAGAGGATTTTCTTGAAACAAGGTCCTCCTAGCAAAATCCATTTTAATCTTCTTTCTTCTCCTTTTAATTCGCCAGAAAATCAAAACAACTAGGTCAACTAGGAAAAAACGGGTGAACTCAAAGAAAAAGAAGAACCAAAAGAAACGAACAATCTTCGGTCCATCCAAATTGGCAATAAAAGCAATCAGATTATCAATGTAGGTCATACCAGCATTACGCTATCGCTCAGCTGTTTGAGATAAAAAGCCGAATTGTTATTAGTTTCAAGCGCCTTAGTTTTATTCGATATTTTTATATCAAATCCATTAAAGTTGGTTTTAATCAGGCTGGCGATAAGCTTACTGACCTCACTCACCATTTGGGTAGCGGCTGTAATATCGGAATTAACGAGACACAAGTACATGGTAGCATTGTTCTCTAATGCAATAAAATCAGTAGGCTTTATGTTTTCCCTAGTCGCCGAAACAATACTTTCCAAAAGGCCCTTCTCTCCTTTTTTTCCAACCTTATTGATTAATTCCCAACTATTTTCGAAATAAAGTATAGCTATAGAAGTTTGTTGTGCAGGATTGATTCGAATGCGTTCAATTTCATAATGCAACATGGTTTTCATCATTGGAAAGCTCAAACTTCCAAATACGTCCTCCATCTCAAAGTCTGAAATTGAAAGTCCAGTCGCAGATGCCGATCGTCCTTTTTTTGTTAGCTTAAAAACGTTCAAATTTTTGGATTTCAAATACTGAACATCCGTATCTGACTGGCAATTTATACATTTAGCCTTAATAAAGACATCCTGATAATCTTTATCACAATTGTTGCAATGATTGATCGTAGAAGGTTTATCATAATCCACTCCAATATGCCTTAGACCCTTATTACATTTAGGACAAACAAGAGCACTATCAAATTCATTTTTAAAATCGCTTACAGGGCCTACATAGGCGCAAGGAAAGTGATGTACGAGATCCTCGGAACTGGAATTGGTAGAATCGCAATGAGGACAAACTTCACGGTAAGACAAAAATCCACCGCTACAATTGTTGCAAAGATAAACACGATCAAAAAAGTCAGGCCAGATATAGCCTTCCTTTTCTGCCCATTCCAGCAATTCCAGCGATTGAAATTCTTCGTCCCTATCCACACTAACTAAAAGCTCAGGGTAGGTATAACCTATAATTGACCGGGTATCAATGAATGGCTTTAAGGCTCTCAAACCACGTAAATACATATAATCGAGCACCCTTTTAAATGCTTGACTTTCATAAGTAGGCAAGGATTGATTTTGAATGGTTGCCCATCTGGATTTGATACTTTTTATAGTGGTTACAGCATCACCCAGTTGGTCGTAGGCTACTATTATTCCATCATTTAAGTTTGAAATTATAGGATCATTGTTGTTGGTATAATTAATAAGAAATACCGGTTTAAAGGAAATTTCCGTTTTTGGATTGGTACGAATCCGTTTAATGATGTAGGCAGTGAAATCCGGATCCCTGGCGTCAATAATTACCGCATCAGCCGAACTAATTGCATCAAATTTCACACTCAAAGCATCATCCAGAATTACAAACTCCAGATTGTCTGATTTAATTCTATTTCCAATAATTACCATTTTACCAATATTTTGATTTGCTTACCTTAACTCCACTTCGGCTAATCACATTCCAACTGCAATTTTCAGAGCCCATTAAAGGGTAAATATCTCCAACAACCATGCGCTGAACAGGCTCGTATTGCAACTGCAGCTCCGGTGGAAGAGCAAAAGTAGAACTGTAAATTTTCCGTATTTCTCCCTTACAAACAGTACCGTCGGGAAAGCTAAGATCTACTGCATCTCCAACCTTCACATATGACCAGTCTTCCTGCTTAAAATAAGCCCTAACAAAAGAATTAGAATCCTTCTGTAAACTCATGATGATATCATTTTTTGGAGCAACTTCAAATTGATAAAAAAAGGTCCTGGAAAGCGTACCTGTAATTGGCGACAAGAATGGTATTTTTGAGGATATGGTGTCGTTGTTCATACCTGTGAAACCGGTATTCATGTCGCTACTATCTATGGCTGTTGTGTTGAGCTGTCCCATAAACGACCGCAACTGCGCATTTGCAGCTTTTAGTTTTTGTATATTTCCTTGAAGTTTGAGGATTTCTGTTTTAACAGACTCAATGCGATTAACCGGAAGTAAACCAAGAGCAACCTGATTCTCAAGACCTTTCAACTCACCTTTGAATTCTTTTAATAAATTTTCATCCGTTTTAATTTGAACATTATTCTCAGAAATTTCCATTTCTACATTAAACTTCTCCTTAATCTTCCAATCCTGAGAGCTTTTCCTTACTGGATTTAATCCAGCGTTAAGTAGAAGCGAACTAGCTTTTTCATTCAGTTTGGAATAGATAAACAAGGTGTCGCCAATGCGAACCGAATCGCCCTCCACTCTCATAAGACTATCTAAACGTGCATCTTGAGCAATTCGAATACTCACATTTTGAAATAATACCAATCCATTGGCTCGCACATACAAGTAGCGACGGCCAAGGAATAAGCCTAATCCTATAAGTATTGCTCCAAAAAAAATAAAATAAAAAAGACGATCCCAGTTGATCCGCTTGGTTTTTTTATCCTTGACCTCTTCGTTCAATACACGAAAGGTTGATGACTTGGGTTTAAAATTTACACTTTTCACGTTAATTAGCTTTTTAGTCCGTTCCTTTCTCCAGGTTTATAAATCCTTCCATTTCATGAAGGGCAAAAGATTTTACTTTTAATTCAGATTTTAGATATTCCTTAAGTCTATTCACCTCTAGATTGTTTTTAAAGTCCTGAAAACGGAGTGCAATAGTTGTTTTTTGCAGCCCTATAGATAATTCCTCCGACAATTTAGAAGCCAAAAACTCAGGTTTTACATTTTCATATGCCATAATATATACCCGATCGGCTAGGGAATATATTTCTTTTAAAACAGATTCATCATAATAGGTAGGAATGGAGACGGACAATTGTAGGTTTTTAGATTGGCAAAAACTTTTTACCTTTTTAAGAAGCTTGACATAATCAACCAATAGAGATGCCTTATTTTGGTCCCAACCTGGAAAAGTTTGAGGCTCAATATCCAAATGAATTGATTGTATAAGAGACAAATCATACGGCTGTAGGATTTCCTCAATAAAGGCCTCCGGATTGCTGCTGTTGAACAAGGAATTGTTCCCAACCAAAACCTCTATTTTGACATTATTTTTATTCAGTCTATTCATCAAAAGGCTAGCATTTCTAGCATATTCAGGATTATTGCTCAAACTAATCAGCGCAGTATTGATATTATTCACCTGTAAATATTCGAAAATAAAATTATTGTCGTGCCTCGAAAAACTTTTACTCCAGATATACATAGCTGCTCCTGGTGATTCAAGTTCGACAGAAGATGGTGAGCCATCGAAGGGTGTAATGAGCTCTTGGATAGAATTTGCATTAGATTTTGAATAAATATCCAACAGATCAATATACATCCGTTGCTGCAAGTCAAGCATTTCAATTTGAACACCCAAGAGTTCGTCGAGGTAGTTGAGCGCTGTAACCGGGTTAAAGTCATAATTTTTAAAATTCTCCTTCACTCTTTCTAAACGAATCAGTTCTACATATCGTTTGTAAGACTCAGAAAAGTTATTATACTGCTTCAACTTGTACCTGAATTCATACAAGTGATTCAGCAACTCAGAATGTTGGGCATCCGAAACCACTTTTTGATCAAATAACTCCAATGCATTTTTATCTTTTATGAGCCCTTTTCTTGAATTTAAATTAAAGGGTAAGGGAATGGAAAAACCAAATCCAGTAGAGATAAAATCTCTCGATGAAGAACTTGATTGCACCAGATCAAAATAGTTGTATTTAAGGTTTGCCGTAAGATTCACCCTATTCCAAAAGCTATTTTGAAGCTCCAAGTTCTTGGTTTTCAGTTTCAAAATACTATCTGATTGTTTGATTCCAGAATACTTAAACAGACTTTGCATCTGAATATCAAAAACCGGGAGGGTCTTTGTGAAGCTTGTTGTTTGAGGTTCGGTTTGAATTAATTGCTCATTGTATGTTTTATAAATCTGATACATACTTTTAACATCCACCTGCTGCTTAATCATTTCCATTAAGTCAATTTTCTTCAAACTTTTCATGATAAAAAGTTCATTGGCCGTGGCGATTTTCTCTTCAATTATTTTTTCCCTTTCTTGAAGTAATTTAATTTTTTGCTCGTTGAATGCATAAACAATAGAATGGAATACTTTCATGTAATCCACTTCCGACAGCTTTTTACGAGGCATTAAATCCAGAATAGTATTCTCGTTCTTTAGGATTTCCCTTTTGTATTTATTGCTTAAAAATCCATTCTGAAGAATATTCCAATCCAATCCTACCTGCACTCGTCGACGATATACTAAAATATCTTCAGCTCCCAGGCTTGGATTAAAATTTTCCTGATAATTTCCAGTCAATTCCAGACCTATTTGTTTTTTTAAACTGTTTATTTGGGATTGATTCACATTTTTCTGTAATTGCTCCCGACTCAAAGAATCTTTCTTACTAATATTAAATACATCTTTAATTACCTCAGTCGACTCATAGTCAATTGTTTGAGATGCCAAGAAGCTGTATTTGCCCCAAAAGTCCTTTAACTGGCTTAATTTAAAAGAAACAATAGAGTCATTAAACAAGCGATTCTTCCGATTAACCCCCGAACCTGCAATTGGTCTTGAATTTGGACCTTCGTTTTGATAATCCTCAGCAATTTCACTTTTGCTTCCAGCCTTAAATTTCTCTTCTGTACTCTGTTTTGATTGATTTACCTCTTCATAGCTAGAATCTGCCTTTTTAAGTTTCTGTTTCACCTCTGTGAAACTTGGATTACTAATCTTTTCCTTACCCTTATTTTCGGGATTGTCAGGTCGATTATTGTTTTGTAATTCTCCCCCTGTCCAAGTTTCACCATCATCCGCACTAATAATTAAATCGCCTGTTTTTAGCGTGGCGTAGATTTTATTTTCGGCAACGTATTTAATTTCCTGCAAATCAAAGGCTGTCGTACTAAATTTTGACAGCCAGGTCTTTCCTCCATCTGTTGTTTTTAGAATACAACCTTTTGTTCCGCAGATCCATCCTACAAGTCGGGATTTAAAAAATATTCCATTCAGATTTGAAGTAGTGTTGGAGGAAGGATTTATCCAGGTTTTTCCCCTGTCCTCCGTAATTTCTATCACACCATAATTTCCAATCACTATGGAAGAAGAATCATTAAACACCCAAATATCACGAAATACTTGCTCTTCACCTTTTTGACCCATTACAATGCATGGGAGACTAACCAATATAAAAAAGAAAAACCTTAATCCAACACTAATGTTAATATTCCAACGCATTGTTTTTCAGCTATTTAATTAGTATTTTTGTTTCTACAAATTGTCCACTTTGTACTTTCAGAAAGTAGGATCCTGGGGTTAATTCTGCTGTATTCCATTCCTGGCGATAGATACCCGGATGGCAGGATTGTTGAAAGAGAATAGATAATTCCTGCCCAAAGGCATTAAACAATTTAACCGACAACAAGCCTGAATTTTTGTGCCATACTTCCCATGTGCTGGCATTTTGCAATGGATTAGGATATGCATTAACCCTTATTAATTCTTTATCCGAACTGCGATTTATAGATAGCGGAGAATAGTTACCAAAATGCAAAAGAATAGAATTATCTTCCCATACAGTTTGCACCGGATCGAGTGAGTTACCTAATTCATCCACAACCCTAATATTACTTAATTCCTGACCATGATCAACCACAAAACTCACCTGGTTGTCGAGGGGAAGAGAGGCTTGCGGTATAGTTATTTTAAGACTATCATTTTGGAGGTTTGAAGTAAAGGAAACAGCATTCCTTGCAAGCCAAAAATCAGCAAACGCGTCAAGGTTGGTTACATTCATCCCTTCTGGTAAATTTTCGAGAAGATCCTGCTGTGCAAATAATTTGTAATACCTGGTAGGATGAACCAACAAGACGGTTGGAGCAAAATTTCTGGCATTCCTGCGAGTAACATCAATCCAGGTAGCTACTTTTTGTGGATAATTCTGGAAGGTAATAGGATCGGATTTAAAAACATCCGAAATCGTCATAGGAAATTCCCACACATTGGAAAGTCGACCATTTGTTTCTCTGCCAAATCTATTTCGATAAGGAAAATTAGTTAAAACACTGGCGGCACTATAGGTCGAATTAAATTTATATCCTAGGGTATCCAGCCCTTCCACCAAGTATTCATTATAACATAAATATCCCGAACGGAAAGTTCTGACATGGATGCCTAAATCAGTTTCCAATAGCTTTTTACTCACTTCCAATTCGCCCAATACCGTACCTCCCTCTGTTGTCGAATCAGCATAGCCAAAGGGCTGGTAATTTGAAATTGTATTTCCCAATTGACCAAGCGGAAAAGCATCATCATCGTCAAAATCAGGAAAATGACCAACCGAGTGGCTTCCCAAGATATGCCCTTTCTCTACCAAATAATCGACCTTAGGCACATTAGCCAAGTTATAGTAATTGGTCATATGTTCATCGGCAAGGTAATGAGTAGTCATAAAATAACTGGACTGCAAACCGATAGAATGCTCATAATCGGCATAAAAATGCATGGTATCATAGCCGGTCGCTGCATCCACATCATGCGTGACCACCAGTGTTGATTTGCTATCGTATGGACTTGTGTGCAGCCACACCTGATGAGGAATAATAGCAGTGGTAATTCCTTTTAAAAAGAGCATCAATGCATCGGTAGTTGGTTCAAATCCATTTGACCAAGACCTCTCAGCGTCATAATCTTTATTTACCTGAGGCAATAACACCATACCTTTGAAAGAGAAACCCAAACAAATAGCCTTCCCCTGGCCGAAGGAATTTCTTACTATGGCGGTACTTCCATTTTCATAGGTAGCTAAAATTTGGCCTGATGAAACCTGGTAAGATCTAGTAGGCAAACCAATACCTGTGGTGGAATCCCCCAAGGAGATTGTTTGCTCCCTACCGTCTTCAAGCCAACGAAAAGCAGGATCGTTGGCATTGGTTTGAAATCGCATACGAAGCTTAGTAGAATCTGCAAGAACACCGTTAATTCCAAAAAGGTTAAAAAACGAAGTTGCACTCTGATATATCGAGGGGGCAATAAAGGTACCACCTTGCTGCACAAAAGAAAATAAAGTATCACGGTTTGCTCCAGTGACAGAATTATTGTAAATTCGTGAACTCGCTATGATAATTGGACAGGAAGTTAATTGCTGAAAATCACTGCTGGTTTTAAAACTAATCCCTGCAAGCTTCAAAAGGTGTTCGATAGATGCCAGCTCGGCATCCGAACTTTCGTTATTGGCGGCAGTCAAATCCAACACGCCTATGGTACGAGTTGCCGCCTGACCTTTCCCGAAAAGTGGAATTAAAAGAAAGAAAAAACTAATTCCCAAAAAGGCGATGTTAAAAAAGCAAAATAATAAGGTTTTATAACTGCCTTCTGTTCTTAAATTTACAGCATTCACCTAGTGCGATTATGACTT
>Ga0214923_10003633_pt1 | contig 19211 bp, 19 predicted proteins | sample LL1510_MetaG_FD_177993 | JGI IMG/M metagenome (GOLD analysis project Ga0214923, IMG submission 177993) | Freshwater microbial communities from Lake Lanier, Atlanta, Georgia, United States - LL-1510 | ecosystem: Environmental > Aquatic > Freshwater > Lake | place: USA: Georgia | collected...
CAGCCAAATCACAGGGAAAATAATTAAAGTGCTTGTAAAATCGGGCGACAGCGTTGCAGCGGGTGACCCCTTGATGATCATTGAGGCCATGAAGATGGAAAATCGTGTTATGGCCAATGCAAGCAGCATTGTTGATCAGGTCAAGGTGGCCGAAGGCGACATGGTCTCTGCGGGTGCCGAATTAATTCGATTTAAACAATCTTAACCCTGCTTGGATTGAGGACGATGAAGCAAATAATAGACAAATTGGCCTTGATTATGGCGACATGGTTTGGCTCTGGGTTTTCCCCAAAGGCCCCTGGGACTGTTGGGTCAATCACTGCCCTACCGTTCCTATGGCTATTGAGCAACCTTGAATACTCTAGCCTGATCGAACCTACAATTATAGCGAGCATCGTCACCATCTTAGCATTGTGGTCTACGGCTCGAGTTGAAAAAAACTGGGGCCTACACGACGACCCCAGAATCGTCGCTGACGAAGTAGCCGGAATGACGGCCGCTCTGATCTGGTTTCCATTTGATTTAAAGCATGCGGTATCTGGTTTGGTTCTTTTTAGGATTTTGGACATTTGGAAGCCAGGACCAATCGGCTATATTGACGAGCAGGTTCCCGGTGCCGCCGGTACGGTGCTTGATGATGTGTTGGCGGGACTCGTGGCTGCCTCCGTTCTTTACCTTTTATTCCATCATCAGTATTAAATTATGGCAACACGCAAACAAAATTCCGGCTCACCACCAAAAGATAATTTGATCACCCCAGAAGGCTACGACAAGCTATACAATGAATTGCGCCACCTTGCAGATAATGATCGGCCAACACTGCTAGAAGAGATTGCTGCTGCAGCCGCCCAGGGCGACCGAAGCGAGAATGCAGAATACATTTACGGACGTAAACGCCTTAGGGAAGTCGATAAAAGAATTAATTTTTTGAAGTCCCGATTAGAGCGCGCCCGCGTAATCGATCCTAAATCTCAAAATTCAGGAAAAATCGACTTCGGCTCAAAAGTACTCATTGAAGACGAGCAGGAAAAGCAACGCGAGTGGTTTATTGTAGGAGAAGATGAGGCTGATCCATCATCTGGAAAAATCTCTTGGAAGTCACCCATGGGGCGGGCTCTTATGAATAAATCAAATGGCGATTACATTGAGGTAGAAACCCCAAAAGGCCCCTTGGAATATAAAATTGTAAAATGGACCATACCTAGCTGAAATACCTGAACATAAAGTTCTTGTTCAGACTGAGTGACCCCCAGCTAGCATCTGCTCTTTTTCGAGAAATCTTTCCATCAGCCACGCATTAACTTCTCTTTCACGCCGGGGAATCTGCGCCGCATCGTAGCGTACGGAGTGCAAATGAACGGTGCAGCCGCCTTTTGTAAAAAAGTGGTAGAGACTTGGAATTCCGCCTTCGTATCGAAATGTTAAGTCGTAAACCGCCGCAATCATCCCGTCCATGCCCTGTAAACTTGAGTGAAAACCTTTACCTCGGGGTACAAGAACGTGATTAAGAGGCTTCAGACCTTTACGTTTTGCATAGTCGTGGCTACTTTTAAGTTTTTCTGGCTTCATTCTAGTTCCTTCCGGAAAAATCATGAGCCAGGTAGGCAGATTACTTTCACGAAGGGTAGAAAATGTCGCTCGCACTGAGTCGGCATCTTTAGACCAATCCCTTTTAACGAAAAGAGTATTCAAAAACTGCATACCCCAGCCAAGTCCCGGGACGAATTTAAGCTCGTATTTGGCAAACCATCGAATCCATCCGGCTATTCCGTAAGGAGCAGTCCATCTCCAAACCATGATGATATCAATCATGGATTGGTGGTTTCCAAATGCGATGGCATTTTCGTAACGCGGCTGATCTCCAGTGAGGACTAGTTTGTTTCCGCAACCTATTGCTACTCGACCCACCATAGCGCAAAAAAATTGGTTTATTCCCATGTTGAACCGCATAAAAGCCCTTCGACTGAAAGGCCGCAAAATCAAACTAGTCATTTGAAGGGAATTCAATACCGGCAAGACCAAACAAATACTCAAGATCCCTAAGAGCCCACGGACTGTTTTTAGAATAGTGATCACGAGTGCTTGGTTCCTGATCCACTTTGAGGCGTAGAGGCATAGGCCTTTCTAAACATAGCAATATGAGGCTCTAAATCCTTGATCACGTCGTCAACCGTATCCACGACCTTAATCATTTTCAGATCATCTCGACTCATAAGATGCAATGCAGCCGGCACCTCTTCCATGTATTTGATGAGAGGATCAAACATACTTCGCCCTAGCAGAAAAAATGGCCGCGGCTTGATATGATTAACCTGCATGAGCTGCCAAGTGTAAAAAAGCTCAAGCAAAGTACCAATACCGCCTGGCGTTATCACTACAGCGTGGCTGATTCTCATAAACTCATCCAAGCGAGAAGAAAATCTTTTGTGATGGTGTTTTACATCCAAGTGCGCGTTGGCATCAGTTTCAAAAGGCAACTCAATTGGAAGCCCAATCGAGCGACTTAGATTACACCCATCCTTGGCACCGCGATTGGCAGCCTCCATGAGGCCAGGCCCACCACCTGTAACAATGTCAACGCCTCGGCGTGCGAGCTCTTTAGCTAGTTCATAAGCTTGTTGATAAAACGGACTATCGACACCAATGCGCGCCGAACCAAAAATACAGACCCTGTAAAATTCCGTCTCCATCTCAGTCAAGATGCCATCGATATCTGCAATGACCTCGTTTAGCTGCTGGACTTTATTACTTAAAAGCTTTCGTATCTTTTTACGTTCGACCATTGCTTTTCCTCGTTTTATCTCTTGCGGAATATCTCATTTTCTCCAAAAAAAATTTTAAAGTCAATGGGTTACGGCGCAAGTAGTAAGGCGCAAAATCAATAAATACCCCCGTCCGCCGATAATTGATAAGCCTTCAAACTAAAAGGAATAAAACACTTGTCCGTGTTGTTACGCCATCTGCTGATTACCGCTATGCTGCTCGGTTTCGCGAGTAAGGGCCAGGCTCAGGTTATTCTGCAAAAAGCAAAGCCTGTGCCTGGGCAGACGTTAGGCTTTTTAATCATGGGAACAATTGCTCAAAAAAGCCTCGATAACAACGTGGCACTGATAAAAGTGATTTCTACCGGGCAAGTGACAGCAGTAAAGTCCGGGCACATTATCGACAATAGATACAAAGTCACCGACGTGTCCGAAAAATATATTCGGGTGATCACCAGGCAGGCTGAACATTACCTTGTTTATCTCGATAAGTTTGCAGGAGATTTCAGGCCATCTGAATCACCAATACACGGACCCATGGTTAGCCCCGAGGGTAACTACCGCGAGGATGGGTTTGAGCGCGTTAGTGGGCGGGTCACAATGACTACAACTTACCGTGACAGGATCGTGAATCAAGATCTTCCGAAGATCCTCATGCAAGCAACTGCCGAACCAGTTATGAGTAATGGACTTATCGTTGGATTTAAAATCTATCAAATCGACGGGGACAGCATTTTTGCAAAAGGCGGACTCCATGACGACGACATTGTAACCGCTCTAAACGGCCTTAAACTCAATAGCGTCGCTGGAGCGATTGCTACATTAAAGTCCCTTAAAGATGCGAGCACCATTGATATCGAGGTTATTCGCGGTGGCGTACCGAAGTCAATTACTATCAATGTCCGATAGTATCTAGCAAACCACGCAACTTAATATCTGTAAAATCCTTTACACTCAAAATAGCTGGACCCAAGCGCTCAGCACTGTAAAGCGTTTGAACCGTTACCAAGCCGCATCCTGCCGCCCTTGCACTTGTCACACCAGCCATCGAATCCTCGAACGCTACACATCGTTTCGCAGGCATATTGAGTCGGCTGGCGGCACAATTATAAATCTCAGGATCTGGTTTTGGATGAGTGATGTCTTCAACAGTGCAAACCCCTTTAAAAAAATCCGAGATACCCAGCCGATTCAGTACCGGCAAAACCTCCTCGCGAGATGAACTCGTGGCAATTGCCAGTGGCACACCCCTTTGATGGAGGCGTTTAATGACGTCAACAACCCCTGGAACTACAGAAGATTCGACCGGGCATCGAATCATGTAGAATCTGCGTTTTCTTTCCAGAATTTGATCTTCGCTTAAAACATAATCCCAGGCCCTGGCCAGGATTTTGATTAGTTGCTGATCGGACATTCCAACACTGTGCTCCAAAAAACCTACTGGTAGATTTAAATGGAGCTCGTCAGCCAAGTCTTCCCATGCCTTCATGTGAACGTGCTCAGAAAGTATTATGGTTCCATCAAAATCAAAGATACATCCGGTATAATTGGTCAAGAAATCAAGGCTCATGCCGCACCTGATTTTCCAGATTCAGATTGATGAACAAAAATCAAATGCCAACGCCGCACGAGAACCTCGGAAGGAATCAGAATGAGAGCCAACCAAAAAAATGATAATTCCAGAGGCCAATAAAATTCTAGGTTCGTTCGGGTCTTGTCGGGCAACGGCACACCGTCAGAGGCACCCCAAGCTTGAATCCATTCCTCCACAGAACGCGCACGATCGGCAGCAGCGTCCACAAACTTGGCGCCGGTCAAACTTGAAAGGGCACGCAATTTAGTAGGCGACGAGCCAATATTTTCATCTGACAACGTCTCTGGTAAAACCGACCAACCAGTCACTGCAATGCTACCAAATGAAGGATGCTCCGCCTCAAGCTTCAGCGAGCAAAGACTGCCTTCACGCATTGTGGCTCCAATTTCCCCTTCAGCTGTGATTGCATCACCAGCTGCTCCACCAAAACTTGCCTCTTTAGCTCCAACTCCCACCCCGCACACAGTAATTCTTAGAGAGGACGCTGACCGTAGATATTTAGCAGCAGAACCATAAAATATCGCGCGCCATTTTATTCTGTCTGATCCATCACCGATTGTGCTGAGCCTAAAATCACGAACTGTGATAGCTCCCTTCATGTCTCCACGTGTCAACCAGTTTAACGCAGCATCCATAAAAGTATGATAGTCGGAGCGTGCAATTCGTGCATCGGGCGACATTGCTAAACGCCAAAGTGAATCAGTGAACAGCCAAAGGGCTCGTCCCTTTCCAGGATACGAGGCCACCGCCAAGGGAGCTGATCGCCCATCCGCAAGCTTAGCATCGAGTAACGGGGTGATCTCAGCATCCCGAAACTTAATAATATCCATCTCGTGAATGCCTCGCATTCCCTTAACGACTGACAGTCTTTGTGAAATACCCTGCCACCCCTCATAGACATTGGCTAGGGCTCGTCGGGATGCGTCGGGATTGGCCATCTGTATAGAAAATTTCGCATCAGAGTCCCAAGTTGCACCCATAGATCCAAATCCATCATTAAATTCGTCGGCAGGTGAATTCAGCTTTTTAGGCGGATGGCCCGCACGATCAACCGTGAACGGAAGAAGACCTGACAAAGCTGAGCTAGATGTATCGGTTTCCGTCAAAGCCCGAGGGCCTCCGATGAACAACAAACCGCCCCCGTCTTTGACAAACTTCGCCAGGTTTTCTTGATACTCAGGCTGGAGAAAACGCATAAGTGTAAAATTTTGCATCACTATAACGCGAAAATTAACTAATTCTTCTTTGAATAGTCGCTCAACCGGGAAGGGAATCAGACTCAGTTCTCGTTCGCTTACCTGCTGGCTATCCCAAGGATCGCGCAAAATAAAAAAACTGATAACATCAAATTTCGGCTCTGCCTTGAGAAACCGCCTCATGAATCTTCCATCCCATGCAGGCGAACCCAGTAAGTGAAGAACACCAACAGTATTAGGCATAACATCAAGAACGCGTGTTTGGGTGTTATCCCAGGTGTCTAACTCACCAGCCACAGGAAGAGCCTTGACCGTAACAATATGTGGACCTCTCTTTGGAGCCGAAAAAGTCAATTCCACCTCCGCTGCAGGAGCTCCCGGACCGAACTCCGCTTCGGATGAAGTCAACACCTTGCCGTCAAGTGACAATTGAATCTGAACCCGCTCAGCGCCCAGTGATTCAGGACTCAAACGGTTAATGACGACGTTGAGCTGAACCGATTTACCCTCGAATGCAAGCGGTGCCATAGCTACCGATTCGATACTAAACCCAGGTGGTTTTGCTCGACCAAATGCCACTATAGCCCCTAGATTTTTGGGCTTATCAGCAGATGAGGTTTGCTTGGCCTGGCCTCCACGAATGTCTGCTCCGCGGCCCTTTAGAGCGTCGTCCCAGGAACTTGAAGGTCGGAAATCCCCTCCATCCGACATCAGCATCCATGGATCACCACCGGTTTTAAAAAGCCAAGGTTCGAGAACCCGACTAAGTGGAGAAAATCCCCGTTTAGTGTCCGGAGCTAACTCTGAAAGCTTAGTAACTTTTGGCAAACACCCGAACTGTTGGCAAACATCATCGATTCTTTTTAGCAAATCGGCTGCCTGTCTCGATGAAGATCCACCCAAAAAATCATCACCATTCATACTTGAGGAGTCGTCTAGAAGAATATGAATAGGCTGCATAGCGACCGTGCCGGGAACTCGGGATGTCACAGACACAGGAAAAAGACTGAGCAAGACGGGCAGCGTCCAACTGGCCCTCAATAAAGCAGCCACCGCAGCACGTGGAAATCCAATATCTCTCGCCCAGTAAAACGCGAGTAGTATGATCGCAGCTAGCCAGATGCCAACAACAGTAATCACGGTACCCTCAATCGTTTAAGAATCTCAGGAAGATGTATTTGATCGCGCTTGTAGTCCGTCGTGAAAGCCATCATCATCAAATTAACAAATATACGAACATGCTGCTCGTAGCTGACTTTAGACTCGCAATTCCAGGCAGAAGCGCGGTCTTGTAGCAAATTTAAATTTGAATAGGGCGACTCAATCGCAGCCACACGACCATCAAAAGAGAAAACTCTCCAGCTCCGCCCCTTACAAGTGGGAAGAGAATTAAGCAGGTAAAAACTTCTCATGAATTCGTGATCAGGCGGCAAAGCCATCCAGCCTGTCGGCTTGACCGTTCCCACCATTAAAGGCTCCAGCAATTTTTCGAGAGTGCCGGCGGGCTGTGCGCCATCGATTATCAAAATCCCACCCTTCTTCAGCCATAGTCGCGCAGAATCCAAAATTTGGCCACTTTTGGAAGCCAGCTTCGTTGGGCTGGTAGTCCAAATCCAAGGCATCGCAGCAGCGGCATCATCAAAACTCAGAAAAATTTCGGGCGAAGTCGCAAGCTCGATACTTGTCCGCGACGCAACCTCGCGGGAAAGCACTGAAAAAGAAATATTATTCTGAGCTTGAGAGGACAGCAGCACCATCCGGGCCTGAGCCTTGGCTGGCGTTAATTCTGGAACGGCCATGCTCAGAAGTGAAATCAATACGGCGACCACGCTGCTTTTAATTTTTGATCTTCGCCACAACCAGAATAGTTCAATTGCTAACAGGACACTGATTACAGCCGCCAGAATCCTAACCCAGACGCTAGCATCCTCCCCCTCTCGACCCGCTCGCTCGCTACCACTTGCCATCGCTACTGATGACGACCACGAGGACGGCAAATCAGACTTCGGAAGAACTGCCAGGACACTTTCGCCGACCGGCACATTCGTATTCCGGAAGACTTGAGTTACGCTGTTTCCCCCAATTTCCCCTTGCGCAGGCATCTTGGAAATGTCTGCGATTCTTGGCCAAGCCCCGACAACAGCAGATTCAGGACCACCCTCAATCAGCCGTCCGGTGCTGAACAACATGAGATCTTTCACCATGATTGGAAACGTTCCCCATGATAGTCCAATTTCGGCATTAGGCCTGACTGGAACCGTAAAGAGGAGCACATCACGTGGAGCCTTAGGCGCTGTCAGTTTCATAGCCACACTTTGCGATAACGAGCCAATTTCACCGCCAACCTGTTTTGCGCCCACGGCCCGTAGTAATGCGATCCAATCATTCCGCGAGAGGCTCTGACTACACATGTCGTTAGTGACGCCTAAACCAAATTTTGCAAGGCATCCACAGAGTGGGGAAAAAGACTCCTGCATGGATCGCGGCGTCAGCCAAATAGGACCTGATTTTTCTGTTACCTCTGGTCCACTTAAGGACGATGGGCACCAGAGATCGGTACTTGACACATCCCCGCTCATCAACACCACAACACCTGCAGTTTTTAAGAAGTCCTGCCCAGCTGGTTGGTTTATCGATGGCCATCGATCAAATCTTGAAACGTCGTAGCCGGAAACACGCAACGCTGTCTCCAGGTGAACTAACGGATCTTCAAGCCGCAACTCACCGCTTGGCTCACCGACGATCGCAACACGATCGCGCCGACCTCGAACTGGTGATAGAAACTTATTATCCATCTGCATTAAGTCACCGCCAACCACCTCTATAGTCCATTCGATTGGCTGATTGACGGCCTCTTCTGGGATCTTTGCTGCAGGCCAAGACATGGTCACAGCGGCTGTACGGCGACCACTTTGTATCTCCCAATTTGCAGATCCGATCGACTCACCAGCAATACTGGCTGTAATTGTTCCCGTAACAGGCACAGACAGGACACCGAGTGAAACCTCCACCTCCCAATCCATAGTTGGTGAGCTCACACCGCTTAAGTATCTTACATCCTGTATAAAGACATTGGGTTTGGCGGCGCGTCGCCCAGGATCATCAACATCTAAATGATGTACCTCGGCATCAACGGTCAAGTACTGCCACTGGAAACCCGACCAGCTATGCTGGTCCCGATCAGAGACAACAAAAAGCTGATCAACGTGACCTATCCGACTAATCTGTGATCTGACTCCGGATCCTATTTTCACACCTCCACGGTGAAAACCAAGGCCCGCTAGGATTTCGCCGGCTGCAACAGGCGTCGTCAACTCATAGATATTATCACCGTGACTAGTTCCAAAGCTGACTCGCGATTTAGAACTAACTCGTTCAAGCAAATTAACAACTTGTTTGCCTAAGTCACCAATCGACATTACTGCCGACACCGAGGGGCTCATATCGATAAAAACGTGGACTCTGCGCAATCCGGGTTCAGCGTCGATGATCACTTTTTGGCTAGGGCGAAATGACCAAATAACGAAGGCCAATCCCGAAAGTGAAAAAACCAAGAAAGGCACAAGTGGGGGTTTTTGGAAAATGATCCGAGGCAAGCGACTTACTGGCAGTGAAAAGACTCGGATAATGGGCAGACTAAAATCCCGCAATCGTCGCCGTATGATCCACCAAACAAGAATCCCGACAAGTGCAAAAAACAACGCCCCCAAACTTAGGGATGATGCCTTGAAGATAAAATCACCACCCAAAGAATTCATGGCACTAAAGCCTCCCCACTCAACCAATGAAGGAAGTCCGCGACCGCCGTCTTGTCATTTACCGCTAGGTAATTACCGCCAAGCTCCTTAACGCTTAATCTAATCTTGGCACCCCAGTCCTTAACTTGCTCACTCCAGACAGAAGATGATTTTAGCTGGTCTCCCATATAAACCTTTAAGCCTAGAGATTCGTCGCGATATGAGGTAGCTCCGTCCATCCACTGATTGCTATCTTCAAGCCAGCTAAAAACATGAATCACTCGCAAAATTTTTGAGGGCACTAAACGCGAGACATGTGTCTTGAACACTTTGCCAACCGAATCACTTGGACTGGAAAGCGTTCTCATTTCTTTAACAAACTCTTCACCCAGGAAATCTGTTAGCAACCAACCAACGTCAAAGCGAGTGCTCGGAAGGTTTACATTCAACATGAATGAATTTAGGCCGGCGAGGAAACCTTGCGCTCTGCAGGCCTCATAAACTCGGAGTACGTCTGCAGGGCTCTTTGGCATCCACCCCTTACTGACATTTCCCTTATTGTCGATACAACCAATTGTTACGGCATCCCCTACAGTCAAATGTGCATGGGCTAGATACAGGGCAAGTCTTATAGCGATATCGATTTTTTGTGCGGCTCTGTCGACTCCGCCGTGAAGATCCAGCTCTGACTTAGTTGGCCATTGGAGAGAGGGTCCCGCATCAAAAACTACCAGTACCCGTGAAGTCGCCTCGTCCCGGTGCTCACGCACCACAAGCTCGTCTGTTCGTCCAAACGCCTTCCAATCAATGAGATGTACTGGGTCACCATGAGCGTAGGCTCGAGAGTTTTCCGGAGTGCGGGAAACGCGACGCAAAGCCATCCGCATCGAACCATGCATACGTGGCGACGACTTGACGATCTTTGTTGTAAGATCCTCAGGCCATCCAGGCTCGAGCTCAGCTAAGGTGTACTGTCGACTTGAAAAACTTTCCATTGAACTTCCACGAGAGCAACTTGAAGGGGAAATGTCGCCGCCCTGTTCCGCTACTAATCAATACCAAGGGCCTGGTTGCCTCGATCTGCCTGAATGCGTTCGAGCAATAAATCGACGACTTGGTCTTCAGTCATACCATCTCGGGTCGCATGAGCAGCAAGGCGAATTCGGTGCCTCAAAACTGGTCTTGCCATGCGTTTGATATGCTGCCACCTCACCACTTCACTCTTAGACATAAGAGCAAAAGCCCGGCTTGCAGAAATTAGGCTTAGCCCTGCACGTGGACCAGCGCCATACCATAGGGCATCTTTTACATGCTTAGGACAAAGCGAATCTTCGGGCCTTGAAGATCGAACTAGATCGGACACCACCGAAATTAGAGCATCATCGACTCTCACTTGTCGAGCGCGAGCCATGACTCCTGCCAAAGTCCCAGATGGAAGAACTTCCAATGCAGAGCTCCAATCAACTTTCTCTCCAATGAGCTCGCCACTAGCATGAGACAATAACATCTTCTGTTCGGCTTCAGCCGAAGGGTAGGTAACCAAAGAGTGCATGAGGAAACGGTCCATTTGAGCTTCCGGCAACGGAAAAGTTCCCTCAGATTCAAACGGGTTCTGAGTCGCAAAAACGAGGAAAGGCTGAGGCAACACGTGCCTTTTTCCTGCGACCGTTACGGTTCGCTCCTGCATAGCCTCTAAAAGAGCTGACTGAGTCCTTGGCGAAGCGCGATTAATTTCATCGGCAAGGAGTAAATTTGTAAAAATCGGGCCCTTTGAAAATTCAAAGCTTCGCCTCGATGTCTCGGGATCAATATTTAAGATTTCACTTCCCAAGATATCCGAGGGCAGAAGATCCGGAGTAAACTGAACACGACCAAATTGCAGCCCCAACACACTGGCAAAAACTCGCACCAAAGTGGTTTTTGCAAGACCTGGTGCCCCAGTTAGCAAAATGTGTCCACCCGCAATCAAACAAGCGACGGCCTCAGTGATTAATTCCTCCTGACCATAAATGTGGGAGGAAATCGCATCACGAAGTTTCCCAGCGATTTCTGTCGCCTGATCCAGCGACAGGGATTCTACGCCTTTGGTTGAAGATGCGTTGGATGCTTTCGAACTAGTCATGGTGTCAAATCCTTTTGAGCGACAAGACTCGGTAATCAAAGGCACATTTTTGAATTAGGCTAAACCCTATAACAAGACCAAAATTATATCCCTGCAGGCCTGAACTCGCTAGACCTTCTTAATTATTTGGCAGGCCTGCGGGCGCACCCTACTCGTCCACCTAAGACATCTGGCTTTAGAGCTGAATTGTCGCTCCGCTATTAAGCTTTAAAGCCCTATTATGAGGCTCGTTCAAGCCCTGGTCTGTAATTTTCAATTTGGAGAATCACGCATGTACCGACCATTTGCGAAGCGAATCGTACAGTCAAACAAACCGAACTTGCTTAAAAATTCATCAGAAGGCAGCGTTTCAATGGAATACATTATCGTCAGCTGTTTTGCCCTGCTTGTTAGTGTTACGGCCGTGAGTTGGCTCGGCAAGCTTTTGAAAGATCGAATTGCCACCATGGCTGAACGACTGAATGTGGACACATCTGAGCTAGATCTTGAATTTGAAGCCCCATACGGCACGGGAGATTAAGATTGTATGCAGGACTAGTGGCGGTTTTTTTGGTTTTTCTAGCCGTCGAAATTCAACTCAAAACTCTAGAACTGGCAAGACTTATCCCCAGGATTCGAAGAGAGGTCATGGCTAGCGAAGATCGCTGCCCGTCATTGCAAAAGGCCGAGCAATGCGACTTACGGGTGCTAGCTAAACGCGGCAAGACTTGGGAAACCTGCGATTTAAGTCACCCACCCAGCGGTGCAGATTTACCCATGCATCGCTGGTTTAAAGTACGCGGTCGCTGCCGACTTTCCTTCGGGGGAATAAGGTACGATCTGCCTTTTCCGGAGCAGGAAATTTTGCGGTAGAGCTGACCAATTGCCTGGATCAATATATAATCTCAGGGAGGGGGACTATGCTTTATGTACTTTGCCGTCGTCAAAATTACCTTTGAACATGAGCCCGGTTCTCCGACTCCGGACCGAAAGGAGCTCGCCGCTTTCCTGGAAAAGCTGCGCGCAAGATTTCGTGTAGTAACCATGGCCTACTCTGAGATGCAAGAAGACGGCGAAACGGCCATTGCCTACACTAGCTTAGCCTTGAGCGAGGAAAGTCTGAATAAACAGCTAGATGCCATTGCAAGCTTTTGTGAGGAGCAAGGCATGGGTCGAATCGCAGATGAATCAGTGTTGATGGACCACATCGATTCTATCGGTGATGATGGCGATGAAGGTCTTGACTAACTCGGAATGTAGCTACGGGATGTTTTAACGTAGTCGCGAGCTGAGTTCTCCAAGAATGCTAGCTCCTGCTCTGTGAGTTCCCTGACCGGCTTTGCCGGCGCACCCATGATCATCATCTTCGACGGCATTTTTTTGCCAGGCGTAACAACACTGCCAGCTGCTACAAAACTTTGCCTGCCAATAACCGCACCGTCAAGAATGGTCGAGCCCATGCCGATGAGACACAAATCTTCAATCGTACAAGCGTGAATTACTGCATTATGGCCAATGGTCACATCCGAGCCGATCCATGTAGGACCAGTTCCGGATGTGACATGAACTGTCGTGTTATCTTGAATATTGGTGCGAGCACCTATCTTGATCGTGTTGACGTCGCCACGAACGACGGTATTAAACCATACGTTCACATCCTCACCCATCTCGACCTGTCCAATAACTGCTGCACCACTTGCGATAAAGACGCCCTTGGCAAACTTGGGGGCGTGACCTTGCCAAGACATGACGATAGAATGAGGCATTTGATACATGTGCAGTTCTCCTTGCAGAGGTCGGCGAAAAAAAATAAGATCCCCTCCAATTGAGGAACGACCCTTCGTAACTATACCCTGCTAGAGCCTATGCCAATCAAGCAAAATCCCGCGAATAGATTCAAAGCTGAGCTAATGCTCAAGGATTTGGGTTTGCCATTTATTGACGTGATTTTAACCGAGCGCTTTCTCCTCCCACCAACTGCCCTCAAAAAAATTGGAGAGCCTGTTCCCGAAACCCTAGGACAGCTTGCTACCATGTCCGGCATGCCACCGGCCGATGTTATGGCGATTATTGACGAATGCCTAGAACTGGACAGAGACCTACGAGTTAAAGTGAAAGACCTAGAATCTGAATGCCTCAAAGAAGGCGTGATTCTACTAGATATGAGGCCTGGTATTGAAATTGATACGGAACCCCTTCACGCTGATGCGAAGCTTTTCCATGCGCAAAATATTCAATCATTCCTACCATACCTCAAAACTTTACAAAAAGTCCTGGTCATCTCTCACAGCGATGAGCACGCTTGGAGTGCTGCTGTTAGCCTCAAAAAAATGGGCATCGCAGCTGTGATTCCGGTAACAAGTGATCCCTGACAAACGATTTTAACTGGCTTGCGGCATTTTAGCCCGAAGCTCAACTAGCTTATTTGTAGCTACGCTAAATTGAGGGTCTTTCTTCAGAGCTCGTTCAAGAAGTTTTACAGCTTCAGCCAAATCATTCTTGGCCTCACAAAGCATCGCTTTATTGTACAAAGCCGCAAGATTATCAGGATCAAGCTTGATAATCTGATTATAAACCTTGTTAGCGTCCTCAAAAAGATTTTGTTGCTTCAAGCAAATTCCCATCTGGTTTAAGTAGGTCAAATTTTCAGGCTCAATTGCAAGGGCCAACTTCACAAACTTGAGAGCTTTTGCATAATCCTTGGTAGCGAAATAGGCTTGGCTTAAGTAGTGATAAAGTTGTTTAAATTCGAGGCCTAATTGAACCGCCTTATCCAACAGACTGATGGCCTCAACGTAGCGCTCACGCTTGAATAAAACGTCCGCAGCTGTCTGATAGCGCACGGGGTTTAGAGGTGACAACTCAATCGCCTGTTCAAAAGACTTGTAGGCGTCGTCGTAGGATTTCATGAGGGAATAAACCAATCCTCGCTCAGAATATATATGCACGAATGCTTTGTTTCTTGCCTCTGCCGCGTTCAAATACTCCAACGCTTTGCCCGGATCATTGCGCCCAATAGCGGAACGAGCAAGCCCCACTAAAGGACGAGCCGAATCTTTTGCAGAGTCAGCAAGCAGCTTATAGATCTTATCCGCCCTATCGAAATCCTTGTTGCGCAAGGCGAGTTTGGCCATTTCATATACTTTTTCCGGATTTTTCGGATTATGAAACTTCTTCCAACTCATATGAACTTTTGGATAAATGTCAGACAACGTAAATGGCTTCACTAAAATTTCGTCGACGCCATTTTCAACCGCGAGCATTAAACGTTCTTTATTTACATTATCCATACTCAGACAAAAAGGTGGTCTATCGACATCCGTTCTTTCTCTGAGCTCCGACAGCAACTCCATACCACCCATAATCGGCATATCCATGTCACAAATAACACCCGAAATGTTGGGGGTCTCTTGCAGGATTTCGAGCGCATCAAGTCCATTAGAGGCTTGTCGAACCTTGGTGAACTGTAATTTTTTTAGTTGGTGAGCGATAATCAGGCGCATATCCTGCTGGTCTTCAACAACCAAAATCGGCTGCTCTGAATCCAGCTTAGTGGGAGTTTGAATACTAAACATTTTTGCAAAATCGATTGAATTACTATCAGACATATACTTTACCCCCCACTGAAGTTTATCGGCTTACAGTTTGAAGTCATTTAATGTTGGTGTTTTCAGTTTTTTGGGGACATCGACAAAAATGCACGAATAAGCCTGTCATTTTGAGGCCCGGTGCCCATCGAAATTCGCAAACAACCCGCAAGTCCGGGGGCACCAGCCACATTGCGAACCAAGATGCCTGCCTGAATCAGATGCTTATACGCAACTTCGGACGCCTCAGTCCCAGGCCAGCGCACCAGAATAAAGTTGGCCTGGCTAGACTTAACCTTGAAGTTGAGACGTTTGCCCTCGGCTTCTAAAACATGACAAACACGTTTACGCTCACTTATTGCATTTTTCACGATGTCGTCAAAAATTTTCGACATTGCCGGATTGTCCAAAACTTCAGTTGCCGCAACTAAAGCAAATTGGTTTACCAGGAACGGCACGCGAGGTTTACGCAGAAGCTCAATGACGTTTGCTCCGGCTAGGATGTAGCCAAGCCTTACTCCAGCCGCGCCCATAGTTTTACTAAAAGTGCGAATCAACAAAAGATTTGGATGTTCCGCAAGAAGGTCCGTGTACGGCTCATCAGCAAATTCACAATAAGCCTCATCACCTACAAATAATACATTTGGGAATTGAATTAACAATGACTTCAAAGTGGAACGAGAAAGCACATTTCCTACTGGATTGTTCGGCGAAGCAAACAAAACCATGCTGCCATCCGTCAGCTGCGGCATTTTCTTGAGGTCATATTCTAGATCCTCATTTAGCAGCCACGGTTCGTAAGCGATTCCCTCGTATTGGCAGTGACTCTCGTAAAGAGCAAAAGATGGTCGAGCCAATACAACTTTGCCTGTAATAGCCTTAGCAAATGTCTGCAGGACAAGAGCGATAAGATAATTTGATCCCGGTCCGATCAAAATATTTTTGGGGTCGACTTTGATTTTGGCTGCGATTTTTTCGGCCAACTCATCTGCAAACGGCGAAGGGTAGCGATTCCAGGGACGTGCTTTTAACTTCGAAAGAACCGCGTCCTTGACGGAGTCCGGCCAATCCCATGGGCTTTCGTTTTGATCTAGTTTGACCTCAACATCTGGCGCGTCAATATGATAGCCCGGCGCCGAAAAAATTGAAGGCGTCATAAACTGTCGCAAAAAAACCTCAGTTGGTTGTTTTACGTGAATCAAGTCATCCTCCGCTTTTTCATAAGATGATCATATAGCACTATGCTTGCCGAGTTGGCTAGATTTAGACTTCTAACCCCATGATGAAATATTGGTATTTTGTAAGCTTGATCTGGCCACTTTTCAAATAGCCAAGGCGGAAGCCCCTTGGTCTCTTGCCCGAAGATAAGCAAATCAGTGTTCACTGGTACTTCGGTGTAGATCTTAGTAGCCTTCGTAGAGAAATAAGCAAACCTACCATTAAATATTTCAAGCAGCTGCTCGAGGCTGTCATGAATCTCAAGATCAAGAAAAGGCCAGTAATCAAGACCAGCTCGGCGCAAATTTTTATCGTTTGCAGAAAACCCGAACGGACGCACCAGATGCAATCGACTCTGCGTTGCTGCCGCAAGTCTACCTATGTTGCCCGTGTTTTGAGGAATCTCAGGACGATACAAACAAATCTGAGGATGCCCCTTCAACATGCAACCGAATTTTACCTAATTGAAGTGTCCTGCATCAGACGCGGGTTAATGTCGATCTTCGACAGCCCCCTGATGCCAATAAAGTTTACAATGAAGTGAATAATGATCGCAGGCCACAATGACCCAGTAACATTTACGACAGCTCCGAGAATAATACCTGCCAAAATTGCCCAGACAGTCCAAATGCAAACACCACCCTCTGAATCCAAATGCAGAAGGCCGAATAGAAAACTGGTGAACCAGACGCCTAAAAACGGCTGGATAGCACCTCTAAATAGGATCTCCTCGCCGACAGATGACAGCAACGCTAACCAAATGGCACCCAAGACATTCACGCCTGAAAAAATAGCCGCCAAGGACTTTTTAAATTTTCTATATGATGGAAACTGCTCTTCCATGAAACGCTGGCAAATGCACAGAAAAAATACAGCCGCAGCCACAATCCCAATCGTAACGCGCAACTCGTAATTTAATGGACCGAGCAAAGCACCAACATTTTGGTGATACCACCAGCAAATCTCAAAACCCACTACCGCCATGACCAAATATGAAATTGACGATGCTTTGAGAAATGCTTTCGCAATATCTGCTTTATTTCGTGGAGGGCGTCGATTGATCTCAGACATTATTAGGTAACCCTCCGGAATGTTTTATCCACGTGCATATAAAAAAAACACACTGCTTACTTTGTAGCACAGCCGTTATTTTGTTCCAAGTAAAGATATAGATATTTTATCTATTTTAATGAGACTGTAAACCTCATGTTTTTAGTATGTTAGGGCAAGCTAAAAATTAAGAGTAGCCGCACTTAACTTGCAAACGCAGCCAAAAAAAGCGACGCTCTGAGCTTGACACATTGCAATTAGAGGTAATCATGAGCTCTTTTGAAATTGAACGACTTTCGCTAGCCGAGCTCCCTAAGAAAGTGGCTATCGATGAGCTGACCGTCATCTTAACCTCAGCCAACGGTCCTTCCAGCGCGGCGCAAAAGCTTGCAGCCACTGGAGTTGCATCTCTACAACGTAAATACAACTACCTCGATGTCCATACGGGATTCTTCGCAAACAACGAGCGTCCCTGGACTATGCCTATTTTCAAAGACAAAGGCACTAACGCCTTAGAGCGTCGGTGGGTTTGCCACGAATGGATCAAAACACTACATAGCACTTTCGCCAGTCGAAAAATCACGATCTTTCTCGATGAGGGTTGCTCCTCTGAAGACATCGTTCGCGTCGAGGATATCGTCACGACATTTTGTAGCCCTCTCTACACCAGTTCAAAATGGGAATCTGTGCGCGTATTTGCCCAAGAGCCCTCGACGGTGAGCAGCGCCGATCCGGACTATAAAACACGCTTTCACCACCAGTTGGAATTTCGAAGATGGGTCAATGAAAATCCTGATTCTTTAACATCCATTGAAATCGGCGAACGACTCAGTGCCTTTGCTGCCACCCATGACTGTACTTTTTCTACCCTCGAAGAAAGCTCGCTTCAAGACGATGGAATGAACCTTCTCCTAGCAGTGGGTCAAGGCGCCAAAAAATCTCCTCCTCGTTTACATATTGTCACAAAAAACCTAACGCCTGGTGTTGCCCCGCTAGCTTTGATTGGAAAAGGAATCACGTTCGATTCCGGGGGAATTAACCTCAAACCTCACGAGTCTTTTGTTAACTGCATGAAAAACGACATGGGTGGCGCAGGTCTGATGACCCAGATATTCATGGGGCTCATTGGCAGTGGTTACCAAAAACCGATCGTACTAGCCATACCAGCCTGCGAAAATGCCATCGATGCCGCTTCTATGAAACCCGGTGTAATCGTAAAGTCTCGAAAAGGAAAATCCGTAATTGTCGAGCACACCGATGCAGAAGGACGCCTAATCCTTGCCGATGCCATGTCTTACGTAGAAGACAATTTTAAGCCTAGACATATGTATACAGCGGCTACTTTGACCACTGCATCTTTGCGACAATTTACAAATTTCTTCACCCCCGTACACTTTGCCAGCGACGGTTTTAGCAGAGCCCTCACACAAGCCGCCGCTAGCTACGGCGAAGAATTCACGTTTTGGAGCACATTCCTGCCATTTTTAGCCGGCAATAAAGTTAATGCGGCGGATCTCACAAATATGGGCCGAATGCCTTCCCACGCTTCGATGGGAGGCGGCTCCAACGTTGCAGCCCATTTCCTGAGAGAATTCGCATCAGGGCCTTTTACTCATCTTGATATTTTTAATTCGATCTGGAATTGGTCAGGTGATTACCCGGGCGCTCACTACGGATGTACAGGTGCTGTGTTTAATTCGTTTTGGCGCGCCATAAAAGAAAGTTAGTCAATTTAAAATTGCCGACAGACGAAAACCCCATTAAGCCGCGGCACCATTGACAGTAATGTTTATACCCCGCTGTTTGGCCATCATCAAAAATGAATTCTTGTCTACAGCTTTGAAGAACGCATCCTGAGCATCAACCACTCCGTCTTGAACCAGCTTCAATAAGGCATCATTAAGAAGCTGGTTACCATCCTGTTTCTGGGTCAACATGTGGTTTGCAAGATGTTGAACTTTACCTT
>Ga0214923_10003634_pt1 | contig 19205 bp, 20 predicted proteins | sample LL1510_MetaG_FD_177993 | JGI IMG/M metagenome (GOLD analysis project Ga0214923, IMG submission 177993) | Freshwater microbial communities from Lake Lanier, Atlanta, Georgia, United States - LL-1510 | ecosystem: Environmental > Aquatic > Freshwater > Lake | place: USA: Georgia | collected...
AGGTTGTCCCATTCTTCCCATCGGGATCGAAGATGATATTTTTTCCTTAACGGTATCATTTAAAACCTCAGTCATTGCAGAGGCGATAAATCCAGGAGAGATCGAGTTTACCGTGATTCCACGGCTGTAGTCATCCAAAGACTGCATACCCTGTGTGACAAATACCTGATACCTTTGTCTTTTCGATCTTGTCTAATTAGAGCTCCAAACCCATGTTGACGATAATGAGCAACCCAACGTCGTGCTCTTCTTAGAGGAAGTTGGTGTTCTTTGTGCAACACGTTTAGTGATTTTTCTTTTTGTAAAAAAGGCTCAATTAACCGATATTTACGTAAAGCTTCTTGTCGTTCTTCATCAGAGTACTGACTCAAAACAAGCAAACTTTCATTCATTTTTCTTGCTCACTGAGGATAAACTTTGATGAAAATCCTGCACGGTTCAAAGAGTCATAAAGAGTTGATCTTTTTATACCGAAGTTTCTACAAATTGCGGCTTTACTTTTTCCTGATTTTAGATCCTCCAAAATAGCATCCATCTTCTCTTCATTAACGGCTCTCGTTCTACCTCCCCGGCGGCCCCGTTTCTTTGCAGATTCAAGCCCCGCCATAACTCTTTCTCGAGTAAGAGCTCTTTCATACTGAGAAAGTGAGCCAAATAAATTAAAAAGCAGTTCATCGTGTGGTGCAGTGGTATCCATTTTTTCTGTCAAAGAGCAAAAAGCACTTCCTCGGCTATGAAGATTATTAATAATATCAAGAAGATGAATGAGGGAACGTCCTAAACGATTAAGTTTCCACACCAGTAAACAATCGTCTTTTTGCAAAAAATTTAAAGCTTCTTGCAATCCTGGACATTTATCTTTAATTCCACTCGCTTTATCTACAAAAATATGCCTCCCATCGACTCCTGCTTGGGTCAAAGCATCTCTTTGAAGATCAATAACTTGGCGTTCCCCTTCAGAAGAGACACGCATATATCCTATGAGGATACGAAAAACCTTATTTCTGCACTTTACGATAGATTTTGAATGCGACCTTGTTTCTCGTACACTTTTAGAGTGTTTTTAATGGAATTTCAAGCACACTGGCATTACTGAACGAAAACCATTTTTTTCCTCACATTCTTCTTCCAATTAATAATCAGAAAAAACTTTGCCACAAATAATAGAGCCAAATATCTCTGCACAAATGGTGTCAGTTATCTCTGCTCGTTACAGAACGCCGAAGGAAGCGGCATCTAAGTTATTAGGAGATTATTAAGAAGCTTTTCTAATTTCTGATAGACTAAGTAACTCCATTACACTTGCATGAAACCTCTTCAATATGTTATCGTATATTCGGAATTTAAATACGGATTTACGATGATATGATTCGGCGTTCTAACTATCTTGACCTAATAACTGAAGTATTTGATATTCACTCTGTTTGTGCTCTATTGGGACCTAGACAGTGTGGAAAGACAACACTTGCGCGATTATATGCGGAACAAATTTATAAAAACAAAGCAGAAGTCCATTACTTTGACCTGGAACACCCAAGGGACTTAAATGCCTTATCTTCTCCCGCACTCGCTTTAGAAGCCTTAAATGGATTAATTATTATAGATGAGATTCAACGGAGGCCGGATCTTTTTCCATATCTGCGCTATTTGTCTGATTACAGTGATAAAAAATTCTTAATTCTAGGGAGTGCGTCTCGTGATCTCATTCACCAATCTTCAGAAACTTTAGCAGGTCGCATTTCTTATATTGAATTAAATCCTTTTTGGCTTAAAGAAGTAGGAGATTTCAGGAAACACTGGCAAAGGGGAGGATTTCCCAAATCCTATCTTGCTTCTTCCGATACGGCAAGCGAACGGTGGAGATTTGATTATATAACCACCTTTCTTGAACGAGATCTGGCGAGTATAGGTTTCTCGGCTAATCCTTCACTTATGCGTCGTTTATGGGCAATGGTTGCTCATTATCATGGGCAAACAGCTAACTATTCTGAAATAGGACGATCTTTAGATCTGACAGATAAAACAATTAAACGTTACCTGGAAATATTAGAAGGCGCATTTATGATAAGGCTGCTTAAACCTTGGTTTGAGAATCTTGGTAAAAGGCAGGTGAAAAGTCCAAAAGTTTATGTAAGGGATAGTGGGCTTTTACATTCTTTATTAGACATAACATCAAGTAATTTAACAACTCACCCAAAAATTGGAGCTTCTTTTGAGGGGTACGCCCTTGAAGAGGTTATAAGATCTCTTAATTTGGATAAGGCTCAAGTTTATTTCTGGGCGACAGAGAAAGGTGCAGAATTGGATTTATTAGTCATCCAAGGAGATAAACGATATGGTTATGAGTTTAAGTTCTCGGATTCCCCTACCATTAGTAAGTCGATGCGCATTGCTCAACAAGATTTAAGCTTATCAAATCTAACGATTATTAATCCAGGTAATCACTCTTATAAGCTAGAAGAAGCAATCTCAGTTATAGGGTTAGAGAACTTTTTGGTAAGTCCAAAGACTTGAATAAAACTGTCAACACTGCCGACAGAAATTCAAGAACTTCTATTGCGTGAAAATTTACAACTGAGAATAAAAAGCTCGCACCGCCTTGTTAAGAAAACTAAAAGAAATATTTAGAAGAGACATATTGCAACCGGTTGATAGAATATACCTTATTAATCCTGTTTTGCGGGGTTGGATAAATTATTTTAGGATTGGCAACTCCAGCCAATGTTTTGGATATGTGAAGGACTGGGTTGAAAAGAAAATAAGGCATCATTTAATGAGATCGAGAAGATTGAAAGGATTTGGCTGGAAAAGGTGGAGTAGAAGTCAGCTATATGAGATGGGGTTATATAAAGATTACCAAATCATGTTATAGCTCTTTGAAAGCAAAACCAGCACAATAGGCCATAGGCTTTGATAGAAGGTATCAGGAAAGCGTAGTGCGGGAAATCCGCACGCTACGTTTGATGCGATGGGTGATGGAAACGGAGCTAACAAGCCACCGCGCCAATTATTCGACCCTACCATCGAGGAGCCCGGCTCAGCAAATGGGTAGGGCTTAGTCTACGCTTTTGCTAAATCAGCCAATCCTCTAAAACTATAGCCTATAAATCTGAAAGTTAAGGTATCAGATACTCTTTGAAGCAAGAGAAAATTTAAGTGCTTGAGCTTGACAGAGTACACTCCACTTATTTAAAAAGAACAATCTAAGAAAGATGAGTGTTGCAGGCTTCAGGAATATGGCTCAATCAGATCAAGGTAAGTATTCATATGATGATGTCTTGAACTTTTGGTTTGCAGAGGAAAATAAGCCAAAATGGTTTGATAAGGATGAAAATTTCGATACGGCTATTACGGAAAATTTCACTGATTTATATAAAATCATAGCTTCAGGCGTTCTGGATCATTGGAAAGAATCAGCTCTAGGATCTTTGGCATTAATAATTACCTTAGATCAATTTTCTAGGAACATGTTTAGAGAACTGCCTGAAAGCTATGCTACGGATTCTAAAGCCTTATCCATTACGAAATATGCAATAACCAAAAAATTGGATGAAGAATTAAGTACAGATCACAAAATGTTTTTATATATGCCTCTAATGCATAGTGAAAATTTAGAGGATCAAAAGCTATGTGTGCAATTATTTAAGGATAATCCTAAAGAAAAACACTATGCAGAAATGCATTTAAGAATAATAATAGAAAGGTTTGGCAGATTTCCTCATCGAAATAATGCTTTGGGGAGAAAGTCCACAGAAGAAGAACTCCAATTTTTAACTACTCCAAATTCTTCATTTTGATTACTAATTGAGTATATAATTTGAACCATTTCTCTTCTTGACTTATCACTCCCTTCAAACAACCAAAAATACATTCGGTTGTTTGAGGGGCAATTTTATACAACCCTCCTAAGGAATCGCAACTTCTTTACAGTCCTCAATCAAAATGGCGTAATTGGGATGGAAAAAGCCTGGAAGAGCGCTATTTAGCCATGATGAGAAAATAAGATGGACAGGAATGGTTTCCGGTTTATTTTGGGCCTCACTAGCCGTTAAATTGTTTAACGGAGGCTGAATCCAGGCTTCGATAAAAGACCAGTTAACCTCATACGCCATACCTGCCTTTTTTTTAACGCAATTTCGGGGACGCACAATAAGCGATTTATAACGAATAGGCTTTGAAAGAGGTGTTGTGAATGTTTGTGCCTTTCCTGTCTCTTTGTCCAGAATTTTTAAAACCACCTCTTGAATCATCTTAAAAGATTTCTGCTCAGCCTCGTTAGAAGGATTTTCTGCCCACACAAAAGTTCCTTTTATAAACAATCCCAGTACTATACAAATACACGCAAACTTACGCACGGATGATTAATCTACTCTGCCTTTAAAATGCTCAAAACCAACGACCCGGAAAAACGTAAAACCAAGTATTTTCATGGATTGCAACAAAGCTTATACTCCTCGAGGTGAGGTAAATTTATACTCAGTTTATATTGATTCTGCTATATATGCTCAAAGAAAATCAAGATGTCTGTTTTTACCCCAATTTCCCCAAGGCCCCGACCGTGAGGTCCAGAGCATGGATCCCCCCCGGTGGGGCCTGAGAAAAACTTATATTTTGGGCGGAGGTCAGACAGTTATAGGAACCCAAGAAGAATAAGACTTTGCTCGGTGGATGATAGTGGAAGTCAGTGAGATGAGATCTCAGTTCGGGACTCAACCTCAGTGGCCGTTAGACAAGTGATTCGAAGGATTCCTTTCGATCGTACGAGATTATTCGTAAAAATCGTTCCTAAGTTGATAAACCTTATCGCAAATGTTAGGATCAACACAGTGAGCCAAACTGAGCGGACACAATGAAACTAAAAGTAACAAAAAAACGAGTGGTCTTTGCAATTAGTTTCATATTATTGGTTACTCTAGCTCTAGCAGGAACAATCATGAGCCAAGTAGATGAACCAAGATATAACGTCATTTATTCTCAAAGTAACATTGAGATACGCGAATACGCTCCGATGCTTATTGCCCAAGTCGAGGTTGTAGGAGAAAGAAAGAGTGCTATTTCATTGGGCTTTAGAATGCTGGCTGACTATATCTTTGGCAACAACAAAAGCGTTAGTAAAATCGGCATGACAGCCCCTGTATCACAACAACAGAGGGAAAGAATTTCAATGACGGCTCCCGTCATTCAACAGGAATTAGATACACATAAGCATTGGATCGTAAGATTTGTAATGCCTTCTGCGTACACCTTAGAAACACTACCTCGCCCAAACAACAGCCAAATACAAATCGTATCACTTTCAGCAAAACGCTATGCTGTCATTCGTTTTTCGGGTTTGGCAACAGAGAGCGCTCTGAAGAAATATCAAGAAGATATTGATAACTTTATAGAAAAAGAAAAATTAGACACAATCGGCAATCGTATTCTTGCTTTTTATAATCCACCATGGACCTTGCCTTTTCTTCGTCGTAACGAAATTATGTCTGAGCTTCAGTAAAAGCTTCTCTTTCTGACCTCACTATAGAAAATAACAACACTCTCTAAAAAGCTATTTTGATAAAAGCCCAGTCTCACGTTATATGAGATTGGGCTTTTTTAATAATTTTTTTTTAAAAGAGCTATTAAATTAGAACTGCCAAGAAACACCCAACTTCAGAGCATGAGAGCTGTATTTCATATTTTGTCTAGCTTGATAAGCTCCTGCGGTATCCGCAGACAATTGTGAACCTGTATTATATGTATATTCTAAACGAAGCAACATGTGATTTCCAAAGTCTTTTTCGATACCCAAACCAGGGACAAAAGTAAGTTTAGTTTTCTTGGAGGAACTGAAACTATTTCCTGTTGTAACATCATAGTTTTGAATTTGGTCACGACTCATTGAAAGACCAAGGCGAACATATGCTAAGTATGAATTAGCAAAAACCGCACCCACCCGAGGAGCAAATGTTAAAGCAGGACCATGCTTGTATTGTGTGTTAACTGAGTAGGTAGAACCATTAGTTCCCAAAACTGATTGTGTTTGAGTTTTGTTATTTTGGCCAAAAGAAAGACTCAATTCACCACCAACGTAAAGGCCATTAAGATTGCGACCGTAACCACCCATTAAACCATACACAAAACCTGTTGTTCTGTTTTTCTTACTGTAATCAACTTCGGTTACTGTAGCGCCATTTACTGTCAATGCTTGGTTAGATAGTGAAGTTGTTGTAGTACGTTTTGCAATACCTGCTTGAGCTCCCAAGTAAAAGCCATTGAAAGGTGCAGCTTGTACAGCAGAAACAGCTGTCATAGCCAATAAGGGTAACAAAAAATTTTTCATAAATAGCCTCAAAGGTAAGTTTTAATCTAAGTTAGAGTATGAATCAAAAAATCAAATATTCATAATTAATAGACGTTCGTAGAGAGTGTAACCAAAACTAAATGTTGTAATTTAGCAACATATTAAAAGAAAATTAACTAATTATTAACTTTTATAACTCAATGACAGAGATTAATATTCTATAAATGCTTCCCTGTTTTATTTTTTTCGCATAAAAGATATAACTTGGCTTGATAAATATATTAAGGCTAAATTGCAAAAAGAAAGATCTATCATTTTTGAACTTTGTGTATGAAACTAACAAGCTCTCTTAAGCGCATTCTTATTTTTTTCACTTTTCTTATTCTGCTTAGCCAAGCAAAAATATTGATGTTTACGGATATTTCCGTTGAACCTGTTTTTAAGGATGCGTTTACAGCTGTGAACAAAGCGCAGGTCTATCTTGTGTCTTATGCTGACGGGCCAGAGATATTTCACAAAAACCAGAATGCACTAACAGCTTCAGCGCTTAATAAGGGTGTTGATTTTTTCTTAAATTATAAAAAATCGCATTTGGATAAAGAATTTCTAGAGAAAAACAAAAACATTTTCTCCCAGAAGAAAGGTGCCGGTTATTGGCTTTGGAAACCTTGGATTATTTTAAAAACCCTTCAAATCATAAAAGAGAATGCCATTGTTATCTATGCAGACAGCGGCTTTGTGTTCCACAGCCCTTTACAACCACTCATTGATCTTGCGATCCAACATCCCATAATTTTGGTGGACTACGACCCCCTCTCTTCATGGAAATTTGGGGCAAATTACAAAACGTGAAACCCTCGTTAAAATGGGCTGCGATACTCCTGTTTCTAGACAAGGAAAGCATCTTTGGGCAGCCTTTAGTGTCTTTCGTAATACATCGGAAAGCAGAGAATTTGTAAAAAAATGGCTAGAATATTGCTCAGATGAATCTATTCTAACGGATACCCCTAGCACTCTTCCGGAATATCCGGAATTTCGTGGTCATGCTCATGATGAGTCCGTCTTAAGTACGCTTTATAACCTAGAACCCAATGGAAAACACCTTATAACAGTCCCTGAATTTTATAAGTATGCTGATTGGCATCATAGGCACCCAGGCCGTGAATACGAATCTTTACTTCCAAAAATGGGGAAAATGATTCGAGGAATAGAAAGAAAGGTTTTAAATTCCAGTTGGATGATATCATTACGTAGATTTGTTTTAGAAAAATTTCCGCTCACTTAATCGCGATTTAAAACAAAGGTTTCATTTTCAAAGTCCTCATAACCTTTTAAGGTTAGCTGGTCGCTTGAAAATGTAGCTGTCCCCCAATGAGATTCTCCAACTGAAGCCCCTGCTTCTCTTATAAAAGAGATCAAAAAAGTTTGCTCATTATTGTGATTTAATCTGGCTTTAGCGTTTTTAGGACCAAGAATCATCTCAAGGTCACTTTCACTACCATTTGTGATGGTTACAGATCCTAAAACATTATTTTGGTAGGTGCCTTCAAACGAGCCTATATCAATTTTCCGTCCTGATTTTTTTGGCCTAGCCATAGGCACAAAAGGTTCTTTTTCTAAAAGCTCAAAACTATAATCTTTTAAAGGTAACCCCATGACCCGGTCTGCAAAGTAATCGGAAATCCCCATACTTGCTTCTGAATGCGTTAAATTTGTTAAAACAACAATGCCAGTATCACATTGTGGAATGAATAAGAAACGATGTTTTATTCCTGCAATCAAGCCTCCATGACTCAAAACACGGCAAGGCTTGTCATCAAAAATTCGCCACCCTCCTCCATATCCTAAAAACGGTTCAACTGGAGTTTTGGATGAATGTAAAAATTCCATATTTTCTTTTGAAATTAAAGAAAGGTCGCCAAGTTGTAAAAGAAGCCAACGGCTAAGGTCATTAACCGAAGAAACGAGCCCCCCAGCAGCTAAAAAAACCTCAGGAAAGATACTAAAGGAAACTGGTTTTACTTGTGTTCTTGTTTCTTCATCCAAAATATGGCCCGTTATTAATCTTGATTTATCAATTTTACCGATTATATCCGTTTTTTTCATTTCTAGAGGGTTTAAGATATTTTCTCTGATAAAGTCACCCCATTTTTGCCCTGTGATAACCTCAATCAAATCCTCAATCCACAAATAAAGAACATTTATATAAGCATAGGCTGAGCGAAAGCTATTGATGGAATCAAGAAAAGAAAATCCTTTTTGAATATCTTTTCTATCATACCCCCATTGCGCCATTTGCTCTAGAGCTCCTGGGTAAAATCCTGATCTGTGACAAAACAAGTCAGTGATCTGAAATTCGCGCGTGACCCAAGGGTCCTTTAGTTTGAAATCAGGTAAATAATCTATAACCCTGTCATTCCAGTGCAATTTACCTTGATCAACCAACAAAGCTAATCCCAAAACGGCAAAAGATTTTGTAATAGATGCAATTGGAAAGAGCGTGTCAGTTGTAACGGCAATATTCTCACCGTATCTTTGGGTACCATAACCTTTTTGAAAAACAACCTCGCCCTTATGTACAATCGCAATAGCAGCACCTGGAACATGCCATTGATCAAGAGAATACTCACAGTAGTCATTCACTTGTTGGATTAAAGTATCTTCTTCAATAACTGCTTTCATTAGCGTTGACCTCTTCTTCTGTGACTTTGCCGCGCAAAACACGAAAAAGCCATGTGATATATCCAAGAATAATCGGTAGAAAAATAACAACAGCTAACAACATAATCCATAAGGTTCTTTGGCTAGAAGATGCGTCCCAAACTGTCAAACTATGAGAAGGATGGCTTGTTGAGGGAAGAAGGAATGGATAAAGACTAAAGCCAACGGTAGAGACTATTCCAGTTGTAAGAAGACTGCTACCAACAAAAGAAAGAAAAGGCCGCCTGATTGTAACAAGGCATATAATGCCGCCCAAATAAACGAACACAGGTCCCAATAACATCTCTGGGTATTGATAGAAATTCTGAGCAATAATCCCTAAGTTTCTAACAACTACCTTACCTAGGGGATTGGAAAAGCCAATTGAGTCAATTGCTGAAACTATTTTATATCCATAAACAAATGAGTGAGTATAAAGGCCCATAATGGTAAATCCTGTAAGCAGGGCAATAACACATGCAAAAATGACAGGTTGAAAGCGATAAGAAAAACTTTGAGAGGTTTTAAATTTTAAGTAGGTTGCACCTTGCAAGGTCATCATCATGACTCCAATAAGCCCACAGCCTATCGAAAATGGATTAAATAACTCCAAAAATGTCCCGGTGTAGATAACACGAAGATCTTCATCAAAATGAAATGGTACGCCTTCTATAGCATTTCCAACGGCAATTCCAAAAATCAATGAAGGAACAAAACCTCCTATAAAAATTCCATAATCCCAAATCTGACGCCATAAGGTATTTTCAACTTTACTTCGAAATTTAAGAGCAACAGGCCTTAAGATAAGAGTGCATAAAATAATAAATAACGGCATATAGAGCCCCGAAAATGCCACCGCATAAAGGGGCGGCCAAGCAGCAAAGATTGCCCCTGCTCCTAAAATAAGCCAAACTTGATTTGATTCCCAAACAGGCGCAATTGTATTAATAAAAATACGCCTTTCCATATCTGTTTTCCCCATGAAAGGCAAAAGAATCGCAACTCCCATATCAAAACCATCGAGGATGGCAAAAGCAATTAATAATATGCCTAAAAGGCCCCACCAAATGAGGCGTAAAATCTCGTAGTCAAGCATAAAATCCCATAACCTTTTTTGAATCAGGATGATTCGGTATTCTACCAATAAGTCAGCCTCCAGTTCCATTCAAATTGTTTATGATAAATGGGAAAAAGCCATAAGAGTTGATAGAGAAGGATTTTATTTATATGATGAAGGCTCAAAATAAAAGCTTGTTAGGATACGTATGGAAGAAATTTTTGGAACCTCTGTAATCTACTCTCTAAGTCATGAGGCACAAGGAATTGGTGAATTTGAAGGAAAAACCATTCACATCCCCTTCTCTCTTCCGGGTGAACGGATTACCTTTAAACAGATAGGTTCAAAAAAGCGCAAAAAATTCCTTTTTCAATCGGTTGAGAATGCTAGTGATTGCAGGGTTCCTCCGGTATGCCGTCATTTTACGCAATGCGGTGGCTGTACACTTCAGCACATGAATTTAGATCTTTATAGGGAATTTAAAAAGTCATTAATAACGATTCCTCTTCAAGAACATGGCCTTGATCCATTTCTTGTGGATGATGTTATCATCCTTCCATTTGGAAAAAGACGCCGAGCAAATCTTGACATCATTAAAAAGAACGATGTTGTCTATTTAGGTTTTCATCGTTGGAAAAGTCATCAGATTATTGATCTAAAAGAGTGCCATACCTTATCACCAGCTCTAAAATCTCTTTTAACGCCTTTCAAAGAGGTTTTAAATCTGATCTTAGATAATTTTCAAAAAGCCAAAATCTTCTTAACTGAAACAGGTTCAGGTGTCGACTTTAGTCTGGAAATTCAAGGTGTTTTAGAATTAACAGAATCTCAAAGAGAAATCTTAGAATCTTTCGCCTTAGACAACAAAGTCGCACGATTTGTATTTAAGCATGGCAAAAAGATAGACTGTGTTTATAAAACAACCGATCCAGTTGTTGTTTTTGACGGTGTAGACGTTGCAGTTGATGCCTATAGTTTTTTGCAAGCAACTGAAGAAGCTGATGGTATATTAACCTCCCTTGTTATGGAAAATGTCCCCAAGTCGCTTACCAAAGCAGCGGATCTTTTTTGTGGGCGAGGAACTTTTAGTTTTCCCCTTAGCCGCATTGCTGCTGTGGACGGATTTGAATTGGATAAGCCAGCCTTAAAAGCACTGGAAGACGCCATTTCAAAAAGCAAAAGAAATATTACACCCTATCATCGCAATTTGTTTGATGAACCTTTGTCCATGAAGGAACTAAGTTTATATCAGATGGTAGTTATTGATCCTCCCAGAGCGGGGGCTTTTGAACAGGCTAAAATGCTTAAACATTCTTCGGTCCAGACAATTGCTTATGTTTCGTGCAATCCTCAAGCCTTCGCAAGGGACGCAAAAGAACTTGTAGACGGCGGCTACACTTTAAAAAAAATTACGCCAGTTGATCAATTTGCTTGGTCTGCGCACTTAGAAGTTGTTGGAGTTTTTATAAAATAAAAAGATGGCTGGGGTACTAGGATTCGAACCTAGGGATGGCGGTACCAAAAACCGCTGCCTTACCACTTGGCTATACCCCAGTAAAAGATTACCTATGTACATTATCAAATTTCTTTGATTTTGCAAGCTTTAAAACAGGAGTTTTCGTGTAAAAACACAAAAACTCCTGTTTACGACTCTAACCTTCTGCTGAAGAAGGGGCTTCTGACAACAAAGCTTTCATACTAAGCTTTACTTTTCCACGGTCATCAAAACCAACAACTTTAACTTGGACTTGGTCACCAACATTAACAATATCACTAACTTTTCCGACACGATGATTCGCAAGTTCACTAATGTGCACTAGACCATCCTTGCTTCCAAGGAAGTTTACAAACGCGCCAAAGTCAGCAATCTTTACGACTTTTCCTGTGTAAACAGCGCCAATTTCCGGTTCGCATGCAATTGCCGTAATTGCAGCTTGAGCACCCTCTATGGATTTTGAATCGTATCCTGAAATGGTAATATTACCATCATCATCAATATCAATCTTAGCGCCTGTAGTCTCACAGATTTCTCTGATAACTTTACCGCCAGAGCCGATAACTTCGCGAATTTTATCGCGATTAATTTTCATTGTAACCATACGCGGAGCATAATCACTAACTTCGCTTCTGGAAGCTTCAAGGGCCTTAGACATTTCACCCAAAATATGAAGCCTTCCTGCAAGAGCTTGCTTTAAGGCAATCTTCATGATCTCAGGTGTAATACTGGTAATTTTAATATCCATTTGAAGGGCCGTTACACCAACTTCGGTCCCAGCTACTTTAAAGTCCATATCACCCAAGAAATCTTCATCACCAAGGATATCTGAAAGAACAGCAAATTTATTATCTTCTTTGATCAAGCCCATAGCAATACCGGCAACAGGACGTACAAGTGGCACTCCTGCATCCATCATCGATAAGGACGTTCCACAAACTGTCGCCATAGAAGAAGATCCATTGGATTCAGTGATTTCTGAAACAGAACGCAGTGTGTATGGAAATTGTTCTTTAGTTGGAAGCAACGGACGTAAGGCACGCCATGCGAGCTTGCCATGACCAATTTCACGGCGTCCTGGACCAGTCATGCGACCAACCTCACCAACTGAGAATGGAGGGAAATTATAATGCAGCAAGAATCTTTCTCTATACTCTCCCTCTAAGGCATCAATCATCTGTTCATCTTGGCCTGTTCCAAGAGTCGTGACTACTAATGCTTGAGTTTCTCCACGAGTAAAAAGCGCGCTGCCGTGAGTTCTTGGCAAAAAACCAGTTTCACACACAATTGGACGAATATCTGTTAAACCACGTCCATCAACGCGTTTCTCATGTTCTATAATGTTTCCTCTTAAGATTTCAGATTGTAACCCTTCCAGTAAGCTGTCAGGATTCATTCCTGGAAACTCTGTCGCCAAAGTCTCTTTTGCCTTGCTTTTTGCTGCATCAATGGCTGCATAACGGTCTTGTTTTACAGTGATTTCATAAGCTTTCTTTAAATCAGCTTCTGCAATTTCTGCCACACGCTTTTTCATAGCTTGATGAAGATCATGTAGACCTGCGACAACCCATTCTGTTTTTCCTGCTTTTTTCTTTAAGGATTCAATCATTTTCAAAACTGGCTCAAAACCTTTATGACCAAAGACAACAGCCTCTAGCATAATATCTTCTGACAATTCTTTAGCTTCTGATTCAACCATCAAAACACCTTCTGAGGTTCCGGCTACTACTAAATCAAGACTGCTTTGAGAAAGGTCACTAGGAATTGGGTTCAGAATAAATTTACCATCGACATACCCGATTTTAGATGCACCAACTGGCCCCATAAAAGGAAGACCAGAGATGCTTAAGGCAGCGGATGCGCCAATAAGTGCTGTGATATCCATGTCATTTTCATGGTCGTAGCTTAAAACTGTACAAATAACCTGAACTTCATTATGAAATCCTTCAGGAAATAGTGGACGAATTGGCCTATCAATTAATCTTGAAACCAATGTTTCTTTTTCAGATGGTTTGTTTTCACGTTTTAAAAAACCACCTGGAATTCTACCAACCGCAAAGGTTTTCTCTTGATAATGAACAGAAAGCGGCAAAAAATCTATATCTGCTTTTGCTTCTTTTTTACCAACAACCGTACACAGAACAGTTGTCCCGCCATAAGTTACCATAACAGCACCGTCAGCCTGGCGTGCAACTTTTCCTGTTTCAAGAATTAATGATCGTCCGGCCCATTGAATTTCTTCCCTAATAATTTTAAAAAAATCTGACATTTTTATCCTTTATTACATTAAAAAAATAAAGGGAGCGCTTTCTAAAAACGCTCCCTTCCCATTTCAAAACAAATATAACGTAGTCAACTTTTAACGACGTATATTCAAACGCTTAATAACTTGCTGGTACCTGCTCTCATCTTTCCTTTTTAGATAATCGAGCAAGCGGCGTCTTGCGCCAACCATCATCAGCAATCCACGACGGGAGTGAAAATCTTTTGCGTGAGCAGTCATGTGCTCTGATAGATTGCGGATTCTTTCAGTAAGAATTGCAACCTGCACCTCTGGTGAACCCGTATCCCCTTCTTTAATTGCAAATTCTTTTAGAAGTTCTTGTTTCTTCTCTTGAGTAATCGACATCGTTTTTTCCTTAATTTTAGTGTTAATCTAAAGAAAAAACCCGTCTTGGATAGAGCAATCCTTCCTTAAAAGCAGCTATTGCTAGAAGTTTTTCTTCAAAGCAAACAGCTACAAAAGAATCCCCAAAATCAATTTCTGATTTGATTGCCATTCCGCAGCGGATTTTTTCAACATCAAAAGCCGATACAGGGACAGCCGGGATGTCGTCCAGAACTGCTCTAATTGGCTTTATATATTGATATCTCTCTTTATGATCGATTTTTTCTAACTTTTCCAGTGAAATCGCATCACTTATACTAAATTTTCCATCTTTAATACGCCTAAGGCTACTTATGTAACCAACAGTATTTAATTCAAGCGCCATGTCACGCCCTAGAGATCTAATATACGTCCCACTTCCACATGCTGCCCTAAATTGGCAACTTTCTTTTTGAGCTTTGATAATTTCAAGATTATAAACCGTAATCTGACGGGCCTTTAAGGATATGTCCTGCCCCTCTCTAGCCGCTTTATAGGACCGCTTCCCATTAACTTTGATAGCAGAGTAAATAGGTGGGATTTGCTGAAGTTCACCTATGAAATTTTTGTAAACTCTTTCAATTTCTTCTAAAGAGGGCCTGATAAAAGATGTTTCAATAATATTTCCTTCAGCATCATCTGTGGATCTTTGTTCACCCCATGTGGTTTCAAAATCATAAACTTTATGTTTATTTTTATAATAAGGAATAGCTTTAGTTGCCTCTCCAATTGCAAAAACGAGAACACCAGTCGCTAAAGGATCTAATGTCCCGAGATGTCCTATTTTTTTAACACTCAACAGACGACGCAACACGCCACCCACTTGAGTGCAGGTCATATTAAGCGGTTTATCAATAACTATCCAACCGCTTTTATTCATATGCTTTTCTTTGTTGAGTATAACTTTAAAGCCTCATTAGGCCGCTTGCAGAATAGATTCCATCTTGTTGACGGCAGCATTCTCGTCAATACTTTCAACAGCTGCAAGTTCACGCGCTAAGCGCTCTATTGCAGCCTGGTAAATTTGACGCTCGCTATAGGACTGATCAGAATCACTATGATGTCGATACAATTCACGGATAACTTCAGCTATAGAACACGGATCGCCAGAGTTGATCTTGTTCTCGTATTCTTGAGCGCGGCGGCTCCACATTGTCCTTTTTTGTTTAGTACGCACTGTCAAAGCATCGAGTGCCTTTTTCATATCCGTAGGACTACACAAAGCCCTTAATCCTGCAGCTCGCGCCTTTGCTATAGGCAGCCTCAAAGTCATGCGTTCTTTATCAAAATTAATAACCAGCAGCTCAAGCTGATGACCACCAATTTCATGAATTTCGCTTCCTATAAGCTTTCCAACGCCATGTGCCGGGTAAACCACATAATCGCCTGAAACAAAAGTATGACCTGTCATATTTTTCCTATTGTATGTTTTATAATTTTGAGCTCGTTCTATTTCTTTTAAGTAGTCACAATTTTCAAAAATACAAGTAAATTATTAAGTTTTTCCTGGTGCTGAGTTGAAGTGTTTTTTAAACTTATCTTCTACTTTCAACCATTCATCAGCATCTGCAGGTGAATTTCCTTTTCTGGTTATATTAGGCCATACAGATGAATATTCTCTATTTATTTCTACCCATTTTTCAGTATTTGGATGTGTATCTGCCACTATTGCTTCTGCCGGACATTCAGGTTCACAAACCCCACAGTCAATACACTGCTCAGGATTGATCACAAGCATATTCTCACCTTCATAGAAACAGTCGACAGGACATACCTCTACGCAATCCATATATTTACAACGGACACAAGCTTCTGTAACCACATAAGTCATTAGAGCATACCAAACTATTTTACCAAAAAATCAGAAACATTATTACTTTAAGTTGTAATTTTGAAAAATAATATTACTAAAACTACAATCTGATTCTAGTTTGTATCACAAATTTCGACCAAAATCAAGAGACACTAAAAACCATTTTCAAAACAATGAAACATAACTAAAAATGAATATTTTTTTATGAATTGTAAGAAAATTAATTCTTAATCAATCATTGTAGACTATTTTATATTAAAAAGGTCATTTAATTGATTTTTAATAAATGCAAAAAAAAGATAAAGAAACTTACTTACCGCAATTAGATCTTGTTGTCATTGGTGCATCAACTGGTGGCCCCTTTACCCTTATTACTCTCTTAAAATCCTTTAAAGACATAAATTTTCCCATTGTTATCGCACAACATATGCATGAGATTTATACAAAAGATCTTGTAAAGGATTTGCATCTAGAGACCGATCACAAAATTATTGAAGGGCACAATAATCTTTTAATACAAAATGACCACGTTGTGATTTGTCGTGGAGGCATAGATAGTCGGATCTGTTTAGAAAATGGGAATCTTACTCTAAAAGAAACGGTATTCTCAGATCATTTACCTCATCCTTCTATAGACGTGCTGTTTGAATCAGCAGCATACTTAAACAAAAATGTCGCGGGAATTATCTTAACTGGCATGGGAAATGACGGCTGTAAGGGTTCCCAAAAACTTTTAGCAACAAACAAGATTGTTATTGTTCAGGATCCTGAGACATGCTTAGCAGAAGATATGCCAAATACGGTTATCGATCAGGGTAGCGTATCTTATGTTTTAACTCTGTCTGAAATAGCTTCTTATCTAAAGGGTTGAAAAATTTTTCTCTTTTATTCAAAAATTACTTGTTACATAATGAAAAAAACATAACTTTACCAAAATTAGGAGTATATCATTTTGAGTTTTTCTACCGTTAAAGAAACATTTAAGATTGTTCTTTTATCTAGTTCTTTATTAGCAAGCAGCCAACTTTGTGCGGCAGAGGCAGTCGTTCCACCTGCAAATATAGCAAACCCTAGTCCTTCTGCAGCCCCGGTTAAATCCTCCAAGAAACACAAAGGTCACCATCACAAGAACAAGAAACATCATAAAAAGCATAAAGGTGATAAACACTCAGGCTCTGCTCTTAGCCCAGAGGAAAAAGCGGAAAAAACAGTTGAAAATTGTAAAAAGCTTTTAGCTGCCCCTGCCCCTGAAAATGAAGGCGCTAAAAAAGCAAAGAAAAGAAAACGGTGTGAGGACTTGATATCTAAAGAAGGCATTGCAATAACTGCGGCGGATGCTACTCCAACGGATCCAACTGCAACCGCTCCAGCGTCAGAAACAGTAGCTGCTACCCCAGAAAAGGGAATAATCCCAGCTCCTGAAGCGGCACCTGTTGAAGCTTCTTCAGCTCCAGAGGCTCCAGCGACAGAAGAAGCCCCGACACAAGAAGCTGCAGCGGCAACAGAGGCTCCTGCTACATAATCACAGAAAAAATCGGATCACGAGCTTCGGCTCGTGATTTTTGAATGGTTTTAGTAAATGGATCTTATTACTCAAGGAATCTTAGGAGCCGCAGTATCCCAGGTCGGTTTTCAAAAAACTCTTGGGCGCCGCGCTTTAGTTTGGGGTGCTATTCTTGGCATGTTGCCAGATGCTGATGTTTTCGTTCGATTGTCTTCAAACCCATTTGCAGAAATGATCCATCACCGAGGTATTACTCACTCTTTATGGTTTGGTCCTATTGTTGGCCCTATCCTGGGTTACTTTATCTGGCAATTTTATAAAGCAAAAGGAAATTTAGATCCATTACCCGCATGGATTGGACTGTCGATTTGGGCACTATTAACTCACCCTTTGTTAGATGTATTTACAGTCTATGGAACTCAACTTTTAGCCCCCTTCTCTGATCATCGTTTCACTTTTCCAGCAATTGCAATTATCGACCCCGTTTATTCAGGCACACTCCTTGTTGCAATTTCAATAGGATTTTTCTTTCATCGTCGATCAAATTTGGTTACTACCAGTGCTGCTGTTGCTCTTACATTAACAACGGGTTATCTTTTCCTAGGACTTGCCGAGAACGCCAAGGCAAAACACCTTTGTCAGCAATCTTTAAAAAACCCTTCTTCTGCAAAAATAAAAGTCTATCCAACTATGTTTCAACTTTTTTTAAGACGAGTCGTGGTTGAGGAATCTGACAAATTACGCTTTGGTTTTGTTTCAACTTGGTCTCCGCGTCCCATTGAATGGACATATTTGGAAAAACCTAAAAATCTTCCTTCTTTAGAGTTTTTAAATGACTCGGAAGTTGAGATTTTTAAATGGTTCACAAGCGGCCAATATGTCCTTACTTATGACGTTTCTCTTCATCAAATTACAATGGTAGATACCCGTTTTGGCTTTGAAGGGCCATCAATTTTTGGGCTATGGGATATCGCTTTTTCTGTTGATCAAAAGGGAAAAAAAATCAGCCCTGCTCAAAGGGTCAAATATCCTGTTGGCCCTATTACCAGCAACGCTGTTCTAAAACTGTTTCAACAAACTTTTAACTAGTAACAGTACGCTCAAATATTACTAAAATTACAATTAATTACCTATAAAAATAATTATATTGACATAAGTGTCATATTCTTAGAATATCATAGAATATTTTCATTATTTAGCTCGTATGGATATAGATTTATGAATATTTCTTAAAGAAATTTTTGAATTTACAAATTCTCTACAGAACGGATGAAAATTTACTACTAGGGTGCCCTTAAAAAACCATCTCTTCAGCAAAGTGATTACTTTTTAAAGCACATCAATATTTTGTAAACTATTTTAAATCACAATAGAATTATATTTATAATAATTACATCTGAATGTGATGTAGTTCATTGAAATATTATGTCTTATTGATTTTTTTTATTAGCTAGGATATAAATTTATGGGTATTTTGCTCTCAGGTGCTTCCTCCATATTATCAATCTTTCTATCTCTTTCAATATGTCATGCTACTGATGAGCTTCCTGACAATGAGTCAAAAGATGACACGATATTCGACGATTATAGAGGACTACGTGGAGTAAGAAGATTGAGAAAATCAAAAAGCTCACCCTCAAACTCAGAGATCTCTCAAGAAATAAGCCCTCGCAGTAATGCATTTTTATCTGAGACACCAAATCAGGATC
>Ga0214923_10003635_pt1 | contig 19202 bp, 16 predicted proteins | sample LL1510_MetaG_FD_177993 | JGI IMG/M metagenome (GOLD analysis project Ga0214923, IMG submission 177993) | Freshwater microbial communities from Lake Lanier, Atlanta, Georgia, United States - LL-1510 | ecosystem: Environmental > Aquatic > Freshwater > Lake | place: USA: Georgia | collected...
TAAAATATATTTTAAATAAAGTAAGTAAAATATATTTTAAATAAAGTAAAGTAATATTTAATTATTTAATTATTTATTTTTTCTAGATAAATAAAAATATTTGATTAACCACCATACTATAGCCATTAAAATAGCTCTAATTAATAAATTTATATATATTGATGTTTTTGTTATAGGTAATATTTTTTCTAATAAAACATCAAATTGCGGTAACGAAAAAATTATGAAAAGTAACATAATTAGGATACTATCTTTTAATTCATTGAATATCTGTTGAAATAAATGTATTTTAGATTCTGGAAAAAGTAAATTTAAGTTATGTATTTCTTGATGACTTGGATTATTATTATTATCAATTGGTAATTTATTAATACTGTCACCTATAAAATTTAATGGGGAAATATTATTATTTATCATTTTTACATTTTCTATATAAAGTTTTAAATCAATAACTCTAATATAATAACAATAAATAATGCCTTTATCATTTAAAAAATTAGAAAGTTTTTTTTCTCAAGTGGGATTTTTAGTTAGTAGAATATTTACAGTATCTACTTATTGTGTTTATATTGAATTATTGGTAGTTCAAACAGGAGATAGTTGTTTATTTTATATACCTAGTAAATATGATATTGAAGCGAGTAATGAATATTTAAATATTCCAATTGTTTATATAGATATTGATGATAATGGTAATTTTATAAAGGAAAATTATATTGAGGGAAATTCTAATAATTTATATAAACAATATACAGATATTAATATTGATTTAGATTTTAATAATAAAAGTATAATTGATCAATTAGAAGAAAATTATAATAGACCAGTTAATTTAGATATAAGTATAGAAAATGAATTACAAGAAGTTAAAGAAAATTTTAGACAATTAAAAAGATTAAAATTATGTGTTCAAAATTTAAAGTATAAATTATGTATTATTCATAAAGGTTATCTTTGTTGTATTCGTAGGGATAATACTTATGAATGTTATAAATCAACACAAGTAGATAATAATAATAATAATAATAATAATGATAATGATAGTAATAATTCTAGATTATGTATAACAATAGATTTAGAAAATTTTTTTGAGAAAATAAATACTATTAATAATGATTTATTAATTATTAGACAAGAAATTACTAATATATTAAATATAAATCATAATAGACATTCTAATAATTTACTTAAAATTATTAATTATAAATTAGTTATAACTGATTTTATGGATAAAATATTAAATAAAAAAACTAAATTAATTAATTCTATTAATTTATTAGAAAAAATGATGATTGAAATAACTTCTATAATTAAAAAAATAAATAGTAATAGGGAAAATACAAAATATAAATATAATCAAGAAAAATTTCAAAGTTATATTTATGATTCAGAAAAATATAATATTTTAAAAAAATATGATGATGATATTAAAGAATTAAATATAATAAGACAAGAAATTGTTATTTTAATTATTAAAATGAGAGGAGAATTAGATGATATTAGTTTAAAAGTAGATAAAATATGTTTTGATAATAGTGTAATGTTAGATTTATTAATTAAAAATTTTGAAATTTTATCTAATTTATCAGAAAATTAATTTATATTTTTAATTTATATATTTTTAATTTATGTATTTTTAATTTATGTATTTTTAATTTATGATTACATATGATAAATGTATATTGTAGATTATTATAATTTTAATATAAAAAATAATAATAAAATTAATCAAGAAATTAATCAAAAAGTTAATCAAGAAGTTAATAATTTTAATTTTTATAAATTTTGGTTGTTGTTTTTTATAATAATAACTATTTTAATTGCTTTATGGCTCGTATTTTTAACATATAAAAATAATAAAAAAATACCTCAATCAAAATTTAATTTAAAATGTTGTTAATTAATTACTTAACGCATAGGTCCTGGTGGTAAAATATGTGGGTGGGGTTGGGGAGAAGGATGATGGTGAGGATGTGGGTGGGGTTGGGGAGAAGGATGATGGTGGGGATGGGGGTGAGGTTGGGGAGAAGGATGATGGTGGGGATGTATAGGTTGTGGTTGTGGTGGTGGTAACATTCCACCACAAGGTAATCTACTATATTGGGTAGAACATAAATTAGCTGCACGACCGTAGGCTTGATCAATATTAAAAAAACCATTACAAGATGGAGTAGAATTACTAATATTACAAGAGCCATCAGGTAATCTATCACAACTAGAAGTTAAAGTATTATAACTTAATGTGGGAGCATAATTTGGAACAATATAAAATCCTTGAGTAGTTGTAGGACTAATTGGGGGAGAACTTAACATTCCTGGAGTTGGATACATTGCTGAAGGTAACATACCAATTTGACTATAGTTACAAGAAATACTTGATCCTATACCATTATATTCGAAAGATGATTTTGACATTTTTATTACTGAACAATATATTTTTAATTTTTTATATTTTCTATATTATTTTTTCTAATTTGTATTTTCTAATTTATATTTAACCAATTTTTCCAGATTTTTTTATTTAATAATGATGGTTTGTTTATATTACAATCTTTTATATTACATTCACTTAAAAAATTAGTATAATCATTATTATCATTATTATTATCATTATTATCATTATTATCATTATAATGTAATTTACAAGCACATATTTTACCATTTATTGTATCATACCATTTACATTTTTCTATACAAGGTCTTCCTTTATTATCTAAACCTGAAATCATATCTAATTGACTTTCCTCTTGTTTTTCATTAATAATAAATTTATATATTTCTTCTGCATTAGGATTATTACCATATTTTTCTTTTAATATATCAAAATAACTTTCTCCTGTTAAATCTATTTTATCTAAATAAATTATTTGTTTATCAGTACTATCACCAAATACATCAATTATATTATATCCTTGTCTTGATGTTCCTGTACCTGCAGATATAGATAATAAAAATAATTTTTTCCAAATATTTATTATAAAATTTATATCCCAATAATTTATATTTAATTTTTGTATTCTTTTTACAAGTTCATTATCTGACGGTAAATTATTATTTAGTGAAGGACTATTTGATTTTTTTCTTAAATAGTTATGGTTGTGGTTATAGATATAAGTATTCAATTTATTTGAATTTTTTATTGTTTTAATTATAGGTGATTTTTTTTGATTATTTATATTAGATTTAGATTTAATTATAGGTAATTTTCTTTTATTGTTATTTATATTATTAGATTTAGATTTAGATTTAATTATAGGTGATTTTCTTTTATTGTTATTTATATTATTATTAGATTTAGATTTAATTATAGGTGATTTTCTTTTATTATTATTTATATTAGATTTAGAGTTAGATTTAATTATAGGTAATTTTCTTTTATTATTATTTATATTAGATTTAGATTTAGATTTAATTATAGGTAATTTTCTTTTATTATTTATATTAGATTTAGATTTAATTATAGGTGATTTTCTTTTATTATTTATATTAGATTTAGATTTAGATTTAATTATAGGTAATTTTCTTTTATTATTTATATTAGATTTAGAGTTAGAGTTAGATTTAGAGTTAGATTTAGATTTAGATTTAGATTTAGATTTAGATTTAGAGTTAGATTTAGATTTAGAGTTAGATTTAGAGTTAGAGTTAGAGTTAGAGTTAGAGTTAGATTTATTTAATGACTTTTGTTTAAACATTTTATATATAATAAATTTATTATATATAATTAAAATTGAAATTTAAGGTTAATATTAAAATTATAATAATAATAATAATAATAATGATATCTGAAAAACAGTTAATGGAAATAATAAAAGATAATTTTAAAAAAAAAGGATTTGTTCACCACCAGACAGAATCATTTAATAATTTTATTAATTTTGGAATTTGTAAAATTATAACAGAAGAGCCACCAATAGTAATAGAACAAAAACCTAAAGAAGACAAAAACAAGAGTAAAAAAAATAAAAATAATAAACATAGTAAAGATAGTAATAAAGATAGTAATAAAGATAGTAATAAAGATAGTAATAAAGATAGTAATAAAGATAATAATAAAGATAGTAATAAAGATAATAATAAAGATAGTAATAAAGATAGTAAAGATATAAAAAATGTAAATTATAAAAATCAATTTGAAGATGTAGATGTAGATGTAGATATAGATGTAGATGTAGATGTAGATGTAGATGTAGATGAAGATAATGAAGATAATGAAGATAATGAAGATAATGAAGATAATGAAAAAAGAATAGAAATTCAAAATGAAGATGATAAAAATTATTTATATAAAAAATATGTAATTAATTTTAGTGATGTTCATATAGGGGAACCCAAAGTAATTGAAGAAGATAGAACATTAAGAGCATTTTATCCTTCAGAAGCAAGACAACGTGATTTATATTATGATTCTCCGATATATGTTAATATAACAACAAGATTAGAAATTGAGGGTTGTGAGCCAGAAATAGAAAAGCATGTTAGAATAATAATTGGTAGAATTCCAATAATGTTGGGTTCATCTAAATGTTATTTGTCTAATATGACAGCCGATGAAAAAATAAAAGCAGGTGAATGTCCTTATGACAATGGGGGTTATTTTATAATAAAAGGAAAAGAACGTGTTTTAATACCTCAATTAAGAAGTGTATATAATGTACCTAAAGTTTTTGAACAAAAAAATTGTGACAAATTTAAATTTGTTGTTGAGGTTAGAAGTATGTCAGAAGAAACAGGACATTCGGCTTTAACTAAAGCGTATTTGGGAATAGATGATAGAACTTTAGTTTTTTCGTTACCCTATATTAAAGAAAATATTCCTATAGGAATAGTATTTAAAGCAATGGGTTATACTACAGATGAAGAAATTAAAAATTTAATAGGTTTGAAATATTATAAGGGTGAAAAGTATATAAGATTTATATTAAGAGATTCATATTTTTGTAATGCTACAGTAGAAAAAAGTGTAGAACTATATAAAAAAAATAATAATATAAATCTTTTACCAAAAGATTGGGAAAAAGATTGGGATAAAGATAAATGGATTAAATTAGCAACTATAAAAAATGCTCAAAAATATATAGGACAATATGCTTTACATATATTAAAAGATGCCGAAAAAGAAAGTTATGCGGAACAAGTAGTAAATAATGAGTTATTTCCGCATATGGGTATTACATCTACAAATAAAGAAAAATCATATTTTTTAGGATATATAGTAAATAAATTATTATCTACTGCTTTAGGATTACGAAAAGAAGATGATCGAGATGATTATTTAAATAAAAGAGTAGAGTCAGCGGGAACATTGTGTTATGATTTATTTAGACAATTATTTAAAAAATATTGTAGTACAATTATTACAAATATCGAAAAAAAGAAACAAGTTCCTGATGCCATGTCAATAATTATTCGTTTGCCCATAATTACTAATGGTATGAGACATTGTTTTGGTACAGGTAATTGGGGATTACCAAAAAATAATTATATTCGAAGTGGTGTATCACAAATATTATCTAGATTATCATATGGAGCTACACTTTCTAATTTAAGGAGGGTAACTATTCCAATAGGTAAAGAATCAAAAAATACAAAAATTAGACAAATACATCCATCTCAATGTATGTTTTTATGTCCCGCCGAATGTTTTGATCCTTGGACTCGTATACTTACATGGGGTGCCAAAATAAAATATGCTAAGGATATTGTGGTTGGTGATATATTAATAGATGATTTAGGTAATCCCACAGAAGTAATTAAAACTTGTTCGGGGTATACAACTATGTATGATATTATTCCTTTTGATAATAATTTTTCAAAACATAAAGTTACAGATAATCATATATTAACATTATTAATTTTAAATTATAAAAGTATAAAAAATAATTATAATTTGAATTTTATAGTATCTTATTTTGACAAATTAAACTTAAATTTTAAAAATGAAGAATTTATGACTCAAGATGAAGCTATGTCGTTTTATAATTCTATTATAGATGATAACATTATTGATATTAAACTTCAAGATTATTTAAAACTTGATTATCATCTTAAAAATCATTTGGTTTTGTATAAAATAAATAATATAAATTGGGAGGGGAATATTGATGGGGGGGATATAAATCATTATTTATTTGGAAAAAAATATTTATTTAATAAAATTAAATTAAATAAAAATAAAAATAAAAATTTGGATATAGATTTAGATATAGATTTAGATATAGATTTAAATTTAAATATAGATTATAAACAATTAAAAATAACAGAAATAATTGAGAAATATATTATTTCTAATAAAAATACACGATTAGAATTATTGTGTGGTATAATAGATGGGTATTATGAATTTAATTCTGATAGTATAATAAGAATGACAGAAAATGAAATTTTTATTAAAACAGAAAATCTTTATCAAGAACAAATATATATATTATTAGTATCTTTGGGAATAAGTTGTAAAATAGTAAGTTTTTATGAAATATCAATATGTGCAAATGATTTAAGTAATATGACAATACAAAATATTTCGAATACAGAAAAGATTAATGAATATAAAACTAGTAAATTTCAAGTATATAAACATAAGTTAGGTCAATATGTAGGATGGCAATTAAAAAATAAAAAAGGAAGATTTATTTTAAGTTGTGGTGTAGTAGTACATAATACACCAGAAGGAGCGCCAGTAGGAATAGTTTTAAATTTATCTTTATTAACAAGAATTTCGGGACGAACATCTACGGTATTAATTAGAGAAATAATAGAAAGTTCTAAAGAATTAATATTAATAAATAATTTGGGAGAAATAAATAATCAAGTTAATGAATTAATTAAGGTATTTTTAAATGGAATATTAATAGGAGTAACTAGAACAAAAGAAGAATTAATAAATGAAATTAAAGAATTAAGATTATTAAAAATGTTACCATATGATATTTCGGTAGCCTATGATAATATAGATAATGAAATAAATATATTTAGTGATGAGGGAAGATTATTACGACCATTATTTACAGTAGAAAAGAATAAACTTTGTATAAAACCAGAAGATGGTACAAATTGGGATTATTTAATAGAAAAAAATTTAATAAAATATGTAGATCATAATGAAATAAATAATGCTGTAATAGCATTTGATTCTCAAGAATTAGAAAAATATAAAAATGATTATTGTGAAATATTACCTTGTATGATGTTAGGTGTAATGGCCTCAATTATTCCATTTCCAGATCATTCCCAATCGCCAAGAAATTGTTATCAATGTTTAGATCCTAATACTTTAGTAGTTATGGCTGATAAAACAACTATACCAATTAAAAATATAAAAGTTGGAGATTATATAATTACAGTAAATCCAAAAACATGCAAACAAACTGTTACCAAAGTAATAAATCAATATGTAACTGAAACAGATAAAGAAATTATTACTATAGAAACTGAATCCGGAAGAAAAATTACTTGTACTTTTGATCATCCAATACTTACATCTAGTGGTTGGAAACACGCTCAAGATGCTGAAGATGTATGTATTATTCCTCAACAAATTAGTTATTCATCTTCTATACAAGAATATAAAGTAAATATATTACCAATATTAGCTAGAATAATTGGTTATGCCCAAACAGATTTGTGTTTGCATTTATCTCAAAATTCAAAACTTCAATTTATTTTTGATTGTTTAGAAAGTTGTAAAGAATTTATTAAAGATTTAATTTATTTAGGTATAAGTTATACATATTTAGATACTTTACAAAATAATAAAAATAATAGAATTAATAATAAAATTAATAATAAAAAATTATATAATATAATTATTGATAATATATTTTTATTAGAAACAAATAAAATTCCTGAATGGATTAAAAATGGTAACTTAGAAATAAAAAGAGAATTTTTATCTGGATTTCAAGGTGGTAATGGTGGTACTTTTATTGAAAATACAAGTATAAATAGTTTTTTATTAACTCCTACAAAATTTAAAAGTATAGAATTTGTTTTAGATATTAAATATATGTTTAATAAATTTGGTATTCAATGTAATATAACTAATAAAAAATTATCTTATAATCAAATTATATTAACTATCAATTTTGAAAATACTAGAGAAAATCATATAAATTATTTCGAAAAAATAGGATGGCGCTATAATTATTTAAAATATATAGATAGCTTACCAATATATGAATATCAAAAATGTTGCATCTATCAACAAAATAATATGATGAATTATTCTGATTGGATTTATACAATTAAAGATCGTGCAATTTTTGTAAAAATTATAAAACGTACCAAGTCACCTAATACTTATATTGCAGACATTACAACCGAATCAGAAAATCATAGTTTTATTGCAGGTGATTCATTTTGTGTTCATAATTCAGCAATGGGAAAACAAGCAATGAGTATGTTTAATTTATCATATTTAACAAGAACAGATACCGTTATTCATGTATTAACATATCCACAAAAACCATTAGTTAGTACTCAACCAGCAGATATGATGGGTTTTAATAATATGCCATCTGGAATTAATGCGATTGTAGCTATTGCTTGCTATACAGGATATAATCAAGAAGATTCTGTTATTATTAATTATAGTGCTATTGAAAGAGGATTGTTTTGGGCTACAACCTATAGAACTCATGTTGAAGAAGAAAAAAAACAAGGGACTTATATTTTTGAAAAAATTAAATTACCCCCTTTGGATAAACGTAGGGCTGATTTAAATTATAATTTTTTAGATGAAAATGGTATAATAAAAACTAGAATTGAACATTTATTATATAATGATTGGATTAATAATAATAATAATAATAATAATAATAATAATAATAATAATAATAATAATAATAATAATAATATTATTTCATTATCAACAGAAAATGTACCATTAGAATCTAATAGTTATTCTATTTATGTATCAGCAGGTGATGTAATTATAGGAAAAGTATTAGTCCAAACCAATAAAAATGGTCAAGAAGAAATGTCAGATATATCTTTAAGTATAAAAAAAGGTGAAGAAGGTTATATTGACAGAGTATATTCTACTATAACCCCCAATGGTTATAAATTAGTTAAAGTAGTAATTAGAACATTACGAATTCCCGAAGTAGGTGATAAATTTGCAAGTAGGGAAGCTCAAAAAGGTACATGTGGTCAAGTATATAGACAAGAAGATATGCCATTTACTAGTGATGGTATAGTTCCCGATATAATTATTAATCCACATTGTATTCCATCTCGCATGACAATAAATCAATTAATGGAAAGCGTACTTGGTAAATCTTGTTGCTTAGAAGGTACATTTGGAGATGCAACCCCATTTACTTCTAGTAGTGTTAATATAGCTGAACAATTATGTGATAGATTAAAATCAAATAATTATGAACGTACTGGTTTAGAAACATTATATAATGGTTTTACAGGCGAAAAAATGGGACAAGTATTTATAGGTCCAGTTTATTATCAACGATTAAAACACTTGGTATCAGACAAAATTCATGCTAGAGCTCAAGGTCCAAATGCTGCATTAACTAGACAACCATTAGAAGGAAGAAGTCGAGATGGGGGTCTTCGATTTGGAGAAATGGAAAGAGATTGTTATATTGGTATTACTCCTATTAGTACTTGTAATGGTTTAAGTATAATGATTAAAAATATGGCATCATCTGATAATTATATATTGGGGTTTGATGAAACAAATAGTAGTATGATTAAATCTCTTCAATCTGGATTTATATATAAAGGAGAACGTCAATGTATAAAAATAACTTTAGAAGATGGAAAGACAAATATATGTACCCCAGAACATCTTATATATACATTAGACAAAAAATGGATAAAAGCAAAAGATTTAATAGTAAATGAACAAAGAATTAAATCAAGTATAACTTGTCCTATTATTGATTATAATACAGAAATCAAAAATTGTAATAATTGGTCATTAAAACTTAGGTATTTTTTAACTTTAAATACTAATACTAAAGAAAATTTAATTAAAAGTTTTATTTTTGTTAAAATATTGGGATATATAATTAGTAACGGAAATATTAAAAAAAATAAAGATAGAAGATATATTTGTAAAGTATATTTCACGAATACATTTGACCTTAATATTTTTATTAAAGATATTCAATTACTATTAAATAATAATAATAATAATAGTAATAATAATATACTACTAAATAATAATAATAGTAATAATAATATACTACTAAATAATAATAATAATAATAATAATATACTACTAAATAATAATAATAGTAATAATAGTAATAATAATAATAATAATAGTAATAATAAATATAAAAAAATATATAAAGTAATAATTCCACCAATATTAATAAATAATATTCTTGAATTAGATGGTATAAATATTATTGGAAGTAAAATTAATTTACCATATTTTATATTAAATAAAAATTGTCCTAAACCAATTATTAGAGAATTTTTGGGAGCTTTATTTAGTAGATATAATAATGACGTTTGTAAATTAAATCAAGAAGAACAAGAATCAATAACTTATATTAATTTATTTCAAAGTAAAACTAATAATTTACAAATAAATAATCAAATATTAAATAATATTAAAACATTATTAAGTTATTTTAATATAAATAATGTTAGTATAAATAAATTAAAAACACCTAAAGAAATAATATTATATTTACATTTAGATATTAATGATATTATTAATTTTCATAATAAAATTGGATATAGATATTGTAGTCATAAATCATTTCAATTAGAAGCTATAGTTTCATATAAAAATTTAATTAATAAAATAATTTATCAACACAATTGGATTATAGATAACCTATATAAATTAATAAATTTAATAATAAATAAAAATTTAAATGTATATAATAATAATTTTTCTATTAAAAATTTAATTATACAAATAACAAAACAATTACAAAATATACAACCAATAATTCACCCATGTGTAATTCCTATTATTGATTTAAATATAAATACTTTACAATTTCCTAATATTAAATCTATTATTGATTTAAATATAAATAATAAACTACAATTTCCTAATATTAAAGAATATTTTTTACAAATAGGTGTATTAGATTTTTTTATAAATAAATATTTTAAAAAGCGCGATAATAATCAATTTAATCATGGAATACCAACTATGAATTTAAAAATCATTGATATACGTAATGATAATATATATCCTGTATATGATATTCAAGTAGATGATACACATTCATTTTTAGCCAATGGACTAGTTGCTCATAATTGTATGATAGCTCATGGTACAGCACGTTTCTTAAAAGAAAGATTATATGATCAATCAGATCCATATACTGTATTTATATGTAATAATTGTGGTAATTTTGCAACAAAAAATGGATGCAAACCTTGTAATTCTAGTCTTGTATCAAAAGTTAATCTTCCATATGTTAGTAAATTAGTTATCCAAGAATTAAATGCCATGTGCATAAAATGTAAAATTACATCTACTAAATAATTTATTTATATAATATTTTATTAGTATAAATGTCATGTGCAAATGCAATAGCTTATTTTAATTCAGATAAAGTAAAAGGTACTATTAAATTTCATCAATGTATTTGTAATAATTATACTCGTGTAATATTTAATTTATATAATTTAACTCCAAATAAAATTAGCGGTATTCATATTCATGAATATGGAGATGAATCTGAAGGATGTAAATCTTTAGGTGGTCATTGGAATCCATATAAAACAACACATGGAGATTTTACTAAAAAAATGATAAGTCATGCAGGTGATTTAATTAATAATATTACTCCAGATAAAAATGGTATATTTAAATTTTCTTATGATGATCCTAGAATTAAACTAATAGCTGATATAAATAATTCTATTATAGGTAGAAGTGTAGTAATCCATGAAAAAGAAGATGATTTAGGTTTAGGTGGATTAGAACATGTTAATAAATCTATATATAAAATTGTAAATACAGATTTATATAAAAGTAGTTTAGAAAATGGTAATTCTGGAGATAGAATTGCTTGTGCAATTATAGGTCATTCTAAATATATAAAATTAGATTTATTATAAATGTTATATATAAAAATGATTATTTAATTTATTTACTTATTTTTTTATTAAATAAGTAAATGATAATTCCTATAAGATGTTTTACTTGTGGAAAAGTTACAGGAAATAAATGGGAACAATATTTAAAATTAATAGCTGAATATCAAGAATTAAATCATAATCAAGAATTAAATCATAATCAAGAATTAAATCATAATCAAGAATTAAATCATAATCAAGAATTAAATCATAATCATAATCAAGAATTAAATCATAATCAAGAATTAAATAATCATGAACAAAAATTAAAAAATCAACAAATTATTTTATCTAAATTAAATTTAGAAAGATATTGTTGTCGTAGAATTATATTAACACATGTAGATTTAATAGAAGAAATTTTAAAATTTGATTATTCAAATAAATAATTAATTAATTTTAAAAAATTAAAAAAAAATAATTAATTAATTTTAAAAAAGTAAAAATTTTTGTTTTAATTTTTTTTATTTATTATTATAAAAATGGCCAAATCTAATAAATCTTTAAATAAAAAAGAAAAAATTAATAAAGGTAAAACTATCGCTGAAAAACAAGCTGAATGTAAAGCTAAAGGAGATAATATGGTTTTTGATATGAAAACTAAAGAATGTCGTCTTAAGAAATCTAAAAAACCAAGTAAACCAAGTAAATCTATGAAACCTAGTAAATCTACTAAAAATATTAATAAATCTATGAAAAATATTAGCAAATCAAAAGTAAAAACTAAAACTATAGCTGAAAAAATTGCTGAATGTAAAGCTAAAGGAGATCATATGGTTTATGACAGAGAAACTAAAAAATGTCGTGCTAAAAAATCTAAAAAACCAAGTAAACCAAGTAAATCCGTAAAAGATGATAGCAAAGTAAAAAGTAAAAGTAAAAGTAAAACTATAGCTCAAAAAATTGCTGAATGTAAAGCTAAAGGTGATAATATGGTTTATGACAAAGAAACTAAAAAATGTCGTGTTAAAAAATCTAAAAAACCAAGTAAATCAAGTAAATCAAGTAAATCTATGAAAGTTATTACTAAATCTAAAAAATCTATGAAACCAAGTAAATCTATGAAACCAAGTAAATCTATGAAACCAAGTAAATCTATAAAACCAAGTAAATCTAAAAAAGATGATAGTAAAGTAAAAAGTAAAAGTAAAAGTAAAACTATAGCTCAAAAAATTGCTGAATGTAAAGCTAAAGGAGATCATATGATTTATGACAGAGAAACTAAAAAATGTCGTGCTAAAAAATCTAAAAAACCAAGTAAACCAAGTAAATCTATGAAAGTTATTACTAAATCTAAAAAATCTAGTAAAGCAAGTAAATCTATGAAATCAAGTAAACCAAGTAAATCTATGAAATCAAGTAAATCCATGAAACCAAGTAAATCTATGAAACCAAGTAAATCTATGAAACCAAGTAAATCTAGTAAAGCAAGTAAATCTATGAAACCAAGCAAATCTATGAAACCAAGCAAATCTAAATCAAAAAAATAAATTTATTTCTAGAAACGTGCTAAATGCAAAATAAATAAAATAAATAAAATAATTTATAATTTTAAATTAAAAGATTATCACCACAAAAAAATAAAAAAAATAAATATTTTCTTTATTTATTTAAATATAATAAATTTAAATATATATATATAATAAACATAATGAATAATAATCCTACAAATTTATCAGTAAATAATTGTTATATTAATAAAACATTAGATTTATATAATAAAGAATATTTCAATAATAATTTATTAGAAAAAAAACAAAGATTTATATATATAAATCCACAAGTAATTTATGATAATATATCACAAGATTTTATTCCTATAAATCATAATTATAATAATAGCGAAAATAATTGGATAAGTAATGATCCTAGATTATTAAATGCTGCTCATGGTCAACAAATGTTACCATTAGATCGTCCACCTTTAGAATCTATTCAATATAAATTAAATGATTTAGCACATATTACTAATTTAGATTTTTATGGACAAAATTATAAAACATATAATAATATTAATGCAGGACAAATATTATATTATACTGATACTGAAATTGAAAATGCATTTTTTTCACCTAATTTTGTTTCTACAGCATCTCCAATATCTTTTATTTATAAAGATCCAATGGGTTCTATAAAACCACAATATTTTCGAATACCAATTAATAATAATAACTTAATTGGCCAATTTCCTAGAGAAAAATATCCAGGGGGGTTATCTTTTATTGATGATAGTACAAATCATCGAGAAGATATAATGTCTTTACAAATGAGTTTAATTAACAGACAACGATGGGATCCAAGATGGAAATAATTATTTACATCATTTATATAAATATTAATTTAAATATTTATATTATTTATCATTATTTATCATTATTTATATTATTTACATTATTTATAATTATTTACATTACATTATTTACATTATATTATTTACATTACATTATTTACATTATATTATTTACATTACATTATTTACATTATTTACATTATTTACATTATATTATTTACATTACATTATTTACATTATTTACATTATATTATTTACATTATTTACATATATTATTTATATTATTTATTATTAGTTATTTACATTATTTACATTTACATTTACATTACATTATTTACATTACATTATTTACATTACATTATTTACATTTACATTTACATTACATTATTTACATTTACATTTACATTACATTATTTACATTACATTATTTATAATCATTTACATTACATTATTTACATTATTTACATTATTTATCATTATTTATCATTACTTATTTACATTATTTACATTTACATATATTATTTATCATTATATTATTTATCATTATATTATTTACATTACATTATTTACATTATTTACATTATTTATCATTATTTATCATTACTTATTTACATTATTTACATTTACATTTACATATATTATTTATCATTATATTATTTACATTACATTATTTACATTACATTATTTACATTATTTACATCTACATATAATATAAATAATATTTACATTATTTACATTATTTATATTATTTATCATTACATTATTTACATATATTATTTATATTATTTATCATTACATTATTTACATATATTATTTATATTATTTATCATTACATTATTTACATTATTTATAATTATTTGCATTACATTATTTGCATTATTTATAATTATTTGCATTACATTATTTACATTATTTATAATTATTTACATTACATTATTTACATTATTTATAATTATTTGCATTACATTATTTACATTATTTATAATTATTTGCATTACATTATTTACATTATTTATAATTATTTGCATTACATTATTTACATTATTTATAATTATTTGCATTACATTATTTACATTACATTATTTACAATATAATATAAATATTATTTATAATTATTTACATTATAATATTTACATATATTATTTATAATTATTTACAATATATTAATTATAATATTTATATTATTTATATAATATGTTAACACAAGAAACTATAACATTTGGTAAATATAATGGATTTACTTTAGGTTATGTATTAAAAGATAGATCTTATTGTAAATGGTTAATAGAACAAGAATGGTTTGAAAATGGATATCCCTATATCTTTAATAGAATTAAAGAATATCATCCACATAAATATTTTGTACAACAAGATTATTTATATAATACTTTTTTATCTAAATATATATATTTTAGACTAAAACCCTTAGAAGAAATAGAATTACCTTTAACAGAGGGTGAAAAAATATGTTATAAATTTTATTTAAATATAATAAATAATATTAAAAGTTCTATATTAAATAATATAGAAAATGAAAATAATAATATATATAATATTAAAGCACCAACTAGATGGCTAAAACAATTTGAATTAATTTGTGGTATGCCAAGACAAGAATTTAAATATTTTTTATCTTCTTATGAATTACCTAATATTACTACTATAATAGAAAATATTAAAAAAGAAGGCGGTATTGAATATAAAGGTGCCAAATCATTTTTAATAGCTAAATTAAAGTCTCAAAAACAAGAAAAATGGTGGGAAGAAATATTAAAAAATAAATATGGAGAAGATATTGGAATACAATTTAAATATAAAAATTGTATATTTGATTTTATAAATATAAAAGAAAATACTATTTATGAATGTAAATTAAGTTTAAAAGATTTTTCAGAAGAACAATATAAAAAATATTTATTAATTTTAAATAAATATAATATTATATATTTAATTGGTTATGATTGTATTATAAATATAAAACATAAAATAATAATAACTACAAATATTGATTTTTATAAAGAATATTTAAATATTTTACGTCAATTTAATAATAATATAGAAAATAATATACAAGAAATTAGTTTTTTAGATAAATTAATTATTGATTTTAAAATAAATTATATTGATAAAATTAATAAAATATTTTATTAAATTTTATATTAATTATTTTCACTATTTTCTTCGTTATTTTCTTCATTGTTATCTTCATTATTATTTTCGTTATTATCTTCGTTATTTTCTTCGTTATTATCTTTGTTATTATTTTCGTTACTATTTTCGTTATTATCTTCGTTATTATCTTTGTTATTATCTTTGTTATTATTTTCGTTATTATCTTCGTTACTATCTTCGTTACTATCTTCGTTATTATCTTCATTATTATCTTTGTTACTATCTTCGTTATTATCTTGGTTAGTAGTAATAATTTTATTAACAAATTTATGATTACAATTTAATAATATATTATTAAATTTTTTTTTTATATATTTTTTTATAAAAGTATTTAAAAGTATATTTTTATCTTGTGTATTGTTGTTATGTTGTATATTATTTTCACTATTATAATGTATTTTATTTAAATGATAATTTTTTATTTGATTATATAAATAACTATATATTAAAGGCGAATCTCTTTTCAATTGAGAATATTGTTCATTAATTTTAGCTAAAGTATCACCAAAAGTACTTCTATGTTCTGGATTTAATCTTAAATCTCTATCTATTTGTAAAGCTAATTTTTCAAAACCAATAGAACTAGATCTATGTCTAGATTCTTCTACACCATATTTTAAGATAACACTTAATGAAGTTAAAAATGTTAAAATAATACTTAAACAAACATTTATCCAATATAATATATCATTATTACTTTTAGCATTAAAGGTTAATGAAGAAGATAAAATAGAACTAATTATAAGTTTTGGAAAATCAATTATTTTAGCTTTTTTAGCGCATTTACGTGACATTTCCCAATGACATTCTTTTCTAATTTGACAATTTTTAATTTTATCTTTTAATAAATTTTGATCATTAACTGTCCAAGAACCTCTTTCCCAATTAATATAATGTTTAATTAAAGCTAAATTTTCTTGTGTTAAATTAACATTATAAGGATTATGTGTATTTTGAATAGTTGGACTATTCATAGGTATATCTGTACTAATTTGTATATTTTTTGATTCCAAGATATTCATAAATTTATTATTTATTATATTAAATATTAAATATAAAAATATTTTATTTTTAAACTACTAATAACTTTAAATTTTTAAATTATTTAGTAGTTTAAAAATTTAATTTATTATTACTACTTTATTAGTTATTAATAAAGTAAATTTAACTAAAGTAGTAGTAATAATAATAATAATAATAAAGTAGTAGTAATAATAATAATAAAGTAATAGTAATAGTAGTAATAATAAAGTAATAGTATTAATAATAATAATAATAAAGTAGTAGTAGTAATAATAATAATAATAATAATAAAGTAGTAGTAATAATAATAAAGTAATAGTATTAATAATAATAATAATAAAGTAATAGTATTAATAATAATAATAATAATAATAATAATAAAGTAGTAGTAGTAATAATAATAATAATAATAATAAAGTAGTAGTAATAATAATAAATTATTAGTAATAATAATAAATTAGTAGTAATAATAATAAAGTAGTAATAATAATAATAAAGTAGTAGTAATAATAATAATAATAATAAATTAGTAGTAATAATGATAATAAAGTAGTAATAATAATAAAGTAGTAGTAATAATGATAATAATAATAATAAATTAGTAGTAATAATAATAAAGTAGTAGTAATAATAATAAAGTAGTAGTAATAATAATATAATAGTAGTAGTAATAATAATAATAAAGTAATAATAATATAATAGTAGTAGTAATAATAATAATAAAGTAATAATAATAATAAAGTAATAATAATAATAAAGTAATAATAATAATAAAGTAGTAATAAATTAGTAATAATAATAAAGTAGTAATAATAATAAAGTAGTAATAAATTACTAATTAATAATAAAGTAATAATCAAGTAGTAATAAAGTAGTAGTAATAATTAAGTAATAATAATAAATTAGTAATAAAATAATAATAAATTAATGTACTGGCATATGTTTATAATGATGATTATTTGGAGCATTTCCAGCATTTTGTTGAAATTTATATTGTTCATACATTAAATCAGCTCCTGCTTGTAATCTATTATTTTGTTGCATTTGAGCCATACCTTGAGTATATGCGGTAGTATGTGGTCCCCATACTGGTGGGGGGAGTTCAACTTGTCCTGAGCCAGAACCAATACAACTTTGAATAATAGAACCATTATCTTGTACATTTACATATCCAAAACGACCAGTTCCATTGGGATTATTAGGAGAAACAGTATCTTTAAGATTAAAACTGCGAGCACCAGTAGATTGATATGAACTATTCATATTATATGGAGGATTTTGGTAAATTTCACCAGAAATACCATTGGCATTTAAATTAATGTATTCCATATATTGGGGTCTTGAAACATTATTTTCAACTACAACACGATCTTCGGCACTATTACATCCAGCGCGTTTTGTATAAAAAGAATCTGGACATACCATACGTCCAGCAGTATCAAATCCGTCCCAAACCGGACATACCATAATATTTGGATTAAGGAAACGATCTGATTGTACTTTGGAAGCCCAACCAGTATCAACTTTACATGTTCTTAGAGCTGCTTCTAGAGAAACTGATCCTGCACTCATTATTTATTAGTACATGAGAAAAAAAGATTAAAAAAAATAAATATTTTAATTTTTAATTATTTTTAATTATTTT
>Ga0214923_10003636_pt1 | contig 19201 bp, 13 predicted proteins | sample LL1510_MetaG_FD_177993 | JGI IMG/M metagenome (GOLD analysis project Ga0214923, IMG submission 177993) | Freshwater microbial communities from Lake Lanier, Atlanta, Georgia, United States - LL-1510 | ecosystem: Environmental > Aquatic > Freshwater > Lake | place: USA: Georgia | collected...
ATTACCAAATGAATTAAAAAAAGAGATAAGAAAATATGAGGAATATTACAATAATAAATATGTTGATCGTGAATTAGATTACGATTTAATAAACAGTACAATAATAGTGAAGATGAAATTCAAGATGGATTATTATATTCACATGTCATTAATTCAGTATATTGTATTAGAAAAAATATATAACATAAAAGGGAATATATTATTAAGTCAGATATCAAAAGATATAAATATTGATATATTAAAATTAGAAGATACAATAAATAGTTTATTAAAAATTAAATTAATAAAGAAATTATCGAATAGTGATGAAATAATATTATCATTAAATAATGATTTTAGTATGGATGATAAAAAGATATCAATTAGTTCATTATTAAAAAAAGAAGTTAATAAAGATAATAATTCATTATTACATGATAGAGATACAATTATATATTGTAATTTAATTGATTATATTAAAAAGAATACAGTAATCTATGAAGATACTATTATTGAAAAGATTCAATATAAAATACCATTTAAAATAACAGAAGAAATGTTAAGAATATCTTTAGAGAATACAATGAAAGATAATATAATTGAAAAAATATATTTGGATGCTAATAAAACACAATATATTTATAAATATAAAATATAGTAAATTTATTTATAAAAAAAATTGATATATACACAATATAACAATTAATATAAGTAACGTATTACTTTTATAAAATAAATTTATAAAATGGATACATCGGATGTATTTAAATTACGGAAGTATATAGTATATAATAATAAAAGTAAATATGAAATAAAAAATATTGGTAATGATCTTTATAATCAATTAATATATAATGAAATTCATAAAAAGTTTAAATTTAATATTACGAAAGAAGATATATATAAATATTATAAGATCATAATTGAAGAAGAAGAAGAAGTAGAAGTAATCATAATATCGATGTTAGAATTGAATGAAAGTCAATTAAATACATATTTAAATTTATACAGAACAGAAAAAGAAGATGCATTAGATCGATATGCAGAATTATTGTCGATAATAATATATAATAATATAAGTCCAGAGCGATACAATATTAAAAAAGAGTTAGATAGTATATTAGAAAATATAAGTATTTTTTGGGATGATCCAAATAATTGTAATATAAATGAAAATTCTAATTTTGTAACAAGGAAATTCAATAATATGTCAAAATATGAGAATTCAGATTATTTAGAAGAAATAGATAAATATGTAAAAAATAAATTAAATAAGAAATATTATATTAATAAACCAACAAACAAGACGAATGATGATATAAACGAAATATATAATAATATTCCGAGTGAATATTTAAAATATTCATTTCTATGTAATTTATTAAGTTCTAGATCACATAGTCATTTAATATTGAATAATAATAATTTATTAGATATAACAAAAACTATAATTGATGAAAACAAAATTATATTTAAATATTATATTAATTATGGGTGGTTATCCTTGATTCTTCAAGAAAAAAATACAAAAAATATTAAAGATACAGATATATTTATATTTGATATTGATACAGCAAATAAGCTACCCATATATCCATTTTCATATGAAGATATAAATCAAAATCCGTATACATGTTTACTATTAGATAAAAAATTAATAAATGCAGATAATAATTATGTAGGTATGAATATGATGTCAAATTATACAAAATATTATGGTGTATGCGATTCAATAGAATTTAAGAAGAGATTAAATATCTTTGTAAATGGTGTGAATGAAGAAAATATATTAAAATACATTGATTGGAATAATTGTGCGATTGTAGGAAGTGCTATAGCAGCATGTGGAATGAAATATAATCCATTAATTGACTTGTGTAAATTAGGAAATAATGCAAATGTCATAACCGATAATGATTATAAAAATTATTATTTTCATTATTATATGGATTCAGATGTAGATTTATTAATAAAAAATAGAGAAATGGTTGGAGAAGATGGATTTTTAGGTGTAGTAGATACATTAATAAATAAATTAAATACAAATGGATACAATACAAAAATTACGAGTATAAAGACTGGATGTATAATAATTTCTGAAGAGTTAATAAGTATAGAATTAGAGAATATTCAAAAAATATTTAATAATACGAATATTAGTATTTCTTCAGTGAAAAAGATGATAAATGATATTAAATTGAAAGAATATCTATACAATAAATATTATGTGGATTATAAGAATGAACAACAAAATATTATAGAAGAATTAAATAAGAAAAATAGTATTATATACACACAATATTTAGATAAAATACCAATTTCTAATTTAAGAATAATTATATTAAATTATGATATAGAAGAAACAAAAATTAAAAAACTAAATTATGAAAAATATATATTTCTAAAAGATATTAATAAAAATACGACAGAAAAAAATAAATTAGTATGTAAATTAACAGAAAGTATTAGATTTAAAGTATGTATTCCTGATGTTAGAGAACTTGAAATATTCAAGTCTAAAAGAGACAATTTCATGTCAACTATATCATTATTTCATTTAAATTGTGTAAAAGGTTATTGGAATGGGAAGACTGTGAAATGTTTACCATCATATATAACATCAATGATGTTACAATTATCATTAAATTATAATTATTTTTCATCGATACGTAATCCAGTTGATATTATAAATAAATATAAATCGAGAGGATTTGGTATAATATTAAATAATCAAGAAAAATCGTATTTACGATATCATAATATGAAAAGTGATAATAAATGGAGTCATATATATAATAATGCTAAAGATATGTTTGGTCCTAAATCATCAAATGATAAAGTATTTAAATATTCAAAAATAGTTCATAATTTTCCTGATGATTGTTATCAGAATGTAAATCACGATACTATAAATAAATTAAATGCATGTTTAAATTTAATTAAAAGAGATGAAAACAGTAATAATTTTTTAAAATTAAAAGCAATTAATGATGATGGATCTATATGTCCTATAGATAGAAATATTTATAAGACAGCGTATAAAGAAAATAATAAATAAAATTATTATAAATTTAATTTCAAGTTATTCAATAATAACAATAACAAAATCAGGTTAGTAATAATAAAGTAATAATACAAATCAACATTAGTATGTTTATGATCAACCAGTAATATATTAGGATTATTAATTTTATATAAAATAAAAAATTCGTTAGAATAATTATGGTTATTAATATAATTGTATGGTATAAATCCAAATCCATTATTACCCCAAGATTTACCCCAAGAATTGATAAAAATATAAGATTGTAAACAGTCATTATAACCGATAATAACTATACTATGACCACCTAATAGATAATCAATATTAGTAGGTAAATTAATAATACCAGTTTCGATAGTTTTTTTAGAATGAAAGGATGAAAAAATTTTAATACCACACATAACTGGTATATTACTTAATAAATAATCTTTAATAGAAAATTTAGAAATTTTTGAATAATTTAATAATTTACAACAAGAAAAATTAATCAAATTAATATTAGGTATTTTATTAAAATTAGGTATTATATAATGAAATAAAAATTCTGGACAACATCCATGTTTTTTAAATATTTTAAGTGCATCAATAATTCTTGATCCAGAATCTTCCTGTAATTCATTATTTTCTAATTTAATCAAATAATATAAATATAAACTTGATATCTTTATTTTTAATAAATTATCTTGTTTAAATGATAAATAATAATATATTAACGATATACATAATGGAACACAACAATTTATATTACCTTGATTTACTATTTCAGGAAAATAATATGGAAATTCATTATGAATATTATATTCTGTAGGCTTATTATTTTCTAAATTAACATTTTTAATAATATTTAAATTATTTAAATTATTAGATTTATTACATTTAATATTTTTTATTTTTTTTTTATTTTTATTATTATTTTTATTATTATTTATATTTTTAGTATTAAATTTCCATCCCATATAATATTTAATGATAGTAGATGATTTAATATTATTATTATAAATAGTATCATAATATTGAACATCTAATTTATTATTAAGATTTGAATTGATAATATCATAAAACATTACAATAGATTATAAAATATAATTATATATTTAGTTATGGTAAATATATAATTTATAATTATATTTAAAAAAATTAACAAAATTTATAAGTATTACCACAAACAAGACACTTAACAAAAGTAGTCATTGGTTCATCTGCACATCTTGTTTGAGCTTGAGTGATTTTAGATTTAGATTCATTACATTTAAAACATTTATAAGCATCAGAATAACTAATATTTTTTTCTCGTTGATCAATATATTCTTGTTTTTGAATATAAGAAGCCCATTTTTCAGGATGAATTTGAGCAGGAGACAAAAAAGCTATATATTTTGGATTAATTTTACCAGAAATTAAATTTTTTGAAAAAGTTAAATTATTAATACCTTTAATATTTTTAAGATTTAAAATAATAGAATTTAATTTATCATTATAAACTGGGACAATAAATTTTTTATCAAACTTATTATTTTGACAATAAATAAGTGTATATTCAAAAATACTTAATTCTGATTTAATAGCTATATCTATATTTTTGATAATATTACTTAATTCAATTTGATTTTTTGCTCTATTAATATTTTCTTCAGCATATTGAATCCATGCATCAGTTATATCGATACTATTTTCAGTAATAAAATTATAATTTTTATAATTAAAAGGGCTTATTAAGTTCATGCTTGTTATTTAATTTAATAATCATATATTTAATTGATTTCAATTTTTATAATTTTATAATTTTGAGAGAATTATCAATTTTAAGGATATAATAATTAATATAAATTAATCCAGATTTAATATCTTCTATTTCATTAATATAGTAAATTAATTGATTTTTATAATCAATAACAAAACATTTTCCAGATGTTTCATATATTTTTATATAAAATGCAGAATGTGAATTTGATTTTAATAGATTTTTTTCATTAAGTTCATTATCAGTAATTTTAATTATTGAAGAAATAAATGTTTCAAAAGAAAATTCTTTATTAGATGTATTATGAATAATATCATATTTTTTAATATTATATATTCTAATAATTTTTAATATATGATTGACATTATCTATATATTTTAATAATGAATCAATATTTGGTATTTTATTTTTATTAATGTGTTTTTCTTCTATAGTTATATTTGATATTATTGTTCGTCCTGCGGCAATTATATTATAACTACCTTTTAATTTATCATTGTTTAATTCTATATTAACATTACCTTCTGTAGAATACAATTTTCCATTTCTACATGCAAATTTAATATTGCTTTCTTTTAAATAGATATCATTTATACTCGTATCCATCTCATTCACTAATAAATAATCTTCAAATACTTTATTTATATAGTATAATATCGCTAGATTATTACACATTTTTTTGTTAAATTCTTTTACTTTAATACCATTGTTCCCATATTCCCAATATAATAATGATGATGATTTTTTTTTATTTTTTTCTTCTTTAATATCATTATCTTGTTTTATCTCATTATCTTGTTTTATCTCATTATCTTGTTTTATCTCATTATCTTGTTTTATCTCATTATCTTGTTTTATCTCATTATCTTGTTTTATCTCATTATCTTGTTTTATATTTTCTTGTTTATTAATTACATCTTCTTGTTTATGATTATTTTCTTTAATATGATTATTTTGTTTATCAATTACATTTTCTTTAATATGATTATTTTGTTTAATCTTATTTTGTTGTTTATCACTTACAATTCTGTTATCATTTATTTTTATATTATCAAGATCATTAATTTTATTATTTTGATTAATAATGAAATTATTAGATTTATTATTAGATTTAATATTAGATTTAATATTAGATTTAATATTAGATTTAATATTAGATTTAATAGTAGAATTAATAGTAGATTTATTATTAGATAGTTTAGTTAAATTATTATTACTAGCATGATTAATACTAGTATAATTATTATTAGATAATAAACTATTAGGATTGAAAGGGATATAAACGGATGGAATTTTAAATAAATTTTGTATATTCGACATTTTATATTATATAATTAACATAAAATATATTAAATTAAAACTTATAGATTATTTAACAAAGAGGGATAGCGACAACAACGAATTCAGTGTTAACGATGTCAACATCAGAGTCAGATGTGTTGATAGCAACAAGCCATTTTTGTCCGTGTTTATCGCAAACTTGGACAATAGATCCTTCTCTGCGAGGAGAGACAGCTTTAGCAAGAGCTTTGATGGAGATCTTGTAGAAGTTGTTAAGAGCAGCAAGTTGTTTCTTTTGTAATCTGGTTAAATTTTCATTGGAGATGTTAAGAAGACTTAATCTGTTAACGTTGGTAGTTAAGTTGAAATCAGGTAAGTTTTGGAAGATTTCAAGATTCTCGTTAGCAGTATCGAATAACCAAGCGAAAATTTGATCTTTCTTTCCACATTCTTGGTTAGGAGAGTATCTTAAAGTATTAGTGAAAAGGTAAGCAAAGTAAGATAAATCTAAATCAACAACGAGATCAGTAGATGCGGATTGAGTAGGTAAAGATACTAATCCAACACCGTTATCATTGACAAGGAGACCAGTTTCGAAGATATCAACAGTAGGAACAAGGATATCTTGGTTAGCAGAGGTGTGGACACCATCGATGAATGCACCTTCTTGGGTAACATTAACTTCTAAAGGTAATGATGCAGTTCCAGTGACGATATCAGACCATCCATTGATAACTCTATTTAATCTTTGGTAAGCAGGAGTGCAGCAATCAAGAACTTCTTCATCTTTGCAGCAGTCGGTTTTGCAGACAGGAGAGACACATTTTTTCTCATGAGACTTGCAAGGCTTAGTCTCAATAAGAGGTTTTTCGTTACATTCACAGTGAGGCATTATATATATAATAATATTATAAAAAAATAAAAAAAATAAAAAAAAATTTTATCTTCCAATAAAATTGTCTATATATTTTTTATGAACGCAAAAAAAAATATCATTTTTATTTTTAATTAAAGTAAAAAAATAAAATTATAAATTTAAAATTTAAAATCACATGTATATATTATTATAATAATGTCATTAGATATTGTAAATACTGAAGATGAAATATTTATGGAAAATTTTCCAAATATATTAAAGAAAGTTAAAAATGCAGAGAAAACAAAAATGAATGAATATGGACCTTCATTACAAGAGAAAAAAGATATTTATAATATTATATTTAAATATGTGAAAGAGAATAATAGAAAATTATATGGTGGATTTACATTAAATAAATTATTAATTAGTAAAAATAAAGAATTAGCATTATATGATGAAAATGATACACCAGATATTGATTTTTATTCACCAGATCCAATTAATGATTTAATTAAATTATGTAATATATTTAATGAAAAAGGTTATGAAACTGTAGAAGGTCGAGAAGCACAACATAAAGAAACATATTCAATATTTGTGAATTATCAATTATACTGCGACATAACATACATACCTAATAATATATATAACAAGATAAGATTTATAAAGATAGATGGATTTACATTAGTTCATCCTTGGTTTATAATGATAGATTATTTTAGGATGTTTACAGATCCATTAATAAGTTTTTGGAGGTTAGAGAAACATTTTGGACGTTATTTAAAATTACAGAAAACATATCCGTTACCATTAATAACAGAACCTTTAAAGATGATTAAATATGATGATATCAACATAATAAATAGTATAAATTTAATATTTAATTATTTAAGTAGTAAATCTACGATAATATTTACAGGTTTTTATGTATATAATTATTATTTATATATATCAAATTATAATAAAATGGATACAACATATAATTATATACCAATACCATATTTAGAAGTATATTCAGTAGATTACATAAAAGATGGGATAGAATTAATAGAGGAAATAAAGAAGAAATTTCCGAATGAACTAGGATCAAAATTATCGCATAAAGAATATTATCCATTTTCACAATTTTATAGTTATAATGTAGTAATCTATTACAATGATGGTAAGGATGATATACCGATATTATACATGTATTCAGTTCATAATAAATGTATACCAATAAAAAAAGTCAAATTAATAAATTTTAATAATATAAATAATATTAAAGAAGAAGATAAAACAGTAAACATTGGAAGTTTTGAATTTAATATATTACACGCATTAATAATATTATTAAAAGTGAGAGTTGATGATGATATGAGATGGAATGACATATTATACAAACTAATTAATTCATATGTAATATTTAGAAATTATTATTTAAAGAACAATAATTTAACAATATACGATGATTCAATATTTGAAGGTTTTGTAGTTGATTGCATTGGTAAGACAATAGAACCAGAAATTGAAAGAAAAATATTAATTAAAGAAAGGAAAAAACAAGGTAAACCATTAGTTTTTAGATATGATCCATCACAAGCAAAAGAAAAAGAAGTATCAACATATATATTTCAAAATTCATCAGGAAATGAAATAAAAAAAGAAAATAATTATAAATTAGTATAATTTGAAAAGATGTATTTAATTAATTAAAAATAAAAATATATGATAATTATAATATTATCATATATTATAATGAATATTGGAGAATATATTTTAATAAAAGATAAATATGTAGGAAAAATAGTTAAATTATTATGGAATAATACAAATTTAATAGTTAAATTAGAAAATTATACTGATTATATTGATCCGACAATAAAAAATAATAATTTATTAGATTCAGTATCAAATAATGAAGGTTATATGTTAGTACCACTAAATAATAATATAAAAAAATTAAATCAAGAATTATTAGAACAAAGCATAGAAAAATATAATGAATCATTTGAAAAAATAAGTGTTAAAGTGCAAATAAATTTTAATAATTACATTGATAAAATAAAAAGAATGTATCCACAAAATTTTGTAGATAATATTGATAATATAAACAATATTAGTAGTGATAGTCAAATTAACAGGCATAAGAAGAATCCATTAGATATACCAAAAAGTAAGTTAAGAAGATATCAGAATCAAGATAAAAAAGAGGATGATTATCAAAAATATATATTAACCATGATTGAAAATTTATTCAAGGAGAAGGAAGTTGTATATGAAGAAGAATTTTTGAATGCGAAACCTGAAAATTACGTAACATCGATTGAATATCTAGGTGAAAATGATATAAATAATGTGGTTAAACCGATATTAATACAAATATTAGAGAAGTATTATTCAATAAATGAAGAAGAATATTATGATTTTAAGAATACATTAATGTATAAACACATAATATTAAGCAATGATATGGATACATTATCATTAGGAAAACAATTTATAAATAAGATAAAAGATCAATTATTTAAATTACAAAATAAATTAAAATTAGATAATGGTGTAGTCGATGGAAGTGAATTTACTGATAAAACAAATTTATTTGATTTTATAAAATTTAGAATTGTTGGAGACTATATTGAATTAGTTAATAAAAATTATGATGAGAATAATAGAAAAATTACAAGAGATTTAATACCTAATTTAGTATCATTGGAAGATGAATATGGTAAATCGATTGATCATCTTAAATTAATTAATATGATATTGGAGAGTAAAACACCTGAAGATATTTTAGTAAATCAAGAGAAAATCAAAGAGGCAATAAAAATATTATCACAAGAATATTATATATGTATACAACCGAAAGTTGAATTATTATTATGGACGATATGTAGATTAATAATATGTTGGTATTCAGATAAAAATTTATATGAAAGGATATATAAAGTAAAAATATTAATAAATTTATACAGATCGAGAGGATTAAAAGAATTTAATCAAGATTATGACGTATTACCAATTATTACTGTAATTCCTAAATATGGTAAAATAGATGCAATTAAAGTAGGATCACATTTGAATTATTATTTTTTTGTATATAGAAGATTAGGTAATGAAGAAAGTAATCCAACTTATTTTAATAAATTAGATGATTTAATGTATTATACTAATGGATCTTTAGATATAAAAAAACATGTTAAATTCATTCTAAATAAAAAAAAAGAAACTGCTGTTTTAGTAAATGAATATAATAATAAAATTGCAACTGCTACAGAAATTGTTGATACAGATATTCAAAAAGTATATAATGTAAAAATTGAAAAATAAATAAATTATGATGAAAATAATATAAAAATAATAATATTATTATTAAATATATAGTAAAATGATAAATCAAATAAAATTTGATTGGGATGAATTTATGGAACAAACTATAAAAGAAATAGGTAAAGATAATCTCATTAATTATATACTTAATGAGAAAAATAGAGTTATAACAAAAGATTATATAAAAACAACATTAACAAATTATGGGATTGATTATCAAATAAATGATATAAAATTATTTATGATAGCAATGACACATCCATCATATATAAATAAGATATGGACAGAATCAAAGAATTTCAAGATGATATTCATGGGTATAAATTTAATAAATGGTGATAGACTGATACCGATAATCGAAAAGAACAAAGAAATGGCAGTTCCATTAGGAAACATAAGTTATGAAAGATTAGAATTTTTAGGTGATTCAATTTTACGACAAATTATATCTGATTATTTATTTATCAGATATAAAGAAATGCAAGAGGGTTCATTAACAAAATTACGATCACAAATAGAGAATGGTTCATCATTAGCAGAAATGACAAGGAAGATTGGATTAAATAAATATGTATTAATAAGTAGAAATTATGAAGTAATAAAGGCTCGTGATAAAAATGATAAAATACAATGTGATATATTTGAAGCATTTATTGCAGCATTATATTTAGATTCATGTGGAATTGCTTATAATGATATTGGTATTAATTTGAATTTAATTCAATGTCAACGATCTAAAGGTTTTCAAATTTGTTACGATTTTGTTACCGCTCTTATTGAAGATGAAATCGATCTTGTTCAACTTCTCGAAACTGATACTAATTATAAAGATAAAATTTTACAACATTTTCATGAATTAGGTTGGGGTGATCCTAAATATGGAACAATGGAAGTAATAATAGATAATAATAAGATGGGAAAAAAATATTTCAAGATGTATGTGAGAGATATAGATGGGAATATCATAGGTTGTGGTGTAGGTTCATCAAAACAGAAGGGTGAAAAACTAGCAGCAAAAAAAGCTTTACAATATTTAAAAGTTATACCAAATGATAATGATGATATAATTTTAGATAAAAAATCAAAAATTATTTATCACAAAAAATAATTAAATTTTTTATTATATAAAAATGTTTATAAAAATTGTAAACATTTTATTATAATTTTCATAAATCAGAAACAACAGAAATAATCATAGCATGATCTGATGATGGATATTTATACCAATTTTCTTTATTAAGATTATATTTTAAAATTGGTTTAGATAGACTATCAATGGTATTATCACAATTTTTTGTAATATTATTACCATAAATATCACAACAAGTATTATTATTATAATCATCATTATAATGAAAATTATATTTAATATTATTTATGGATAAAAATATATTTGTATTTTTTTTATTAATTTCATGATTAATATTTCTATTAAAATCTCCAGTTATAATTATTCGATCAATATCTTCTAATAATTTAATATCAATACTATTAATAAGATCTTGAATTGGTTTAATAATAGTATTATAAGTATCAATATTATGACCCGCATGAATATTTATAAACATAAATTTATAATTATGAATTTTATTATAAAAAATTAATATACAGAATGGACGACCTTTTTCAAATGAACCATCAAATGAAAACAATAAATCTAGTTTATTACACTGCCAAACAGTGATCATATATTCAAGATCACTAAAATTAAGATGATATTTATAATTATTATTAAATAATTTTAGTATTTCATGATAATTAGAAGTTTCTTGAAAGCAATAAATAAATGGATTTAAATAATCAATAACCTTTTTTATATTGTGGATAATATTTTGTTTATAATTATATAATAATGATTTTTTAATATTTTTAAATCTAACACTTTTAGGATTTTCATAATCCATTAATTCCCATAATAAATTATATGAACAAACTGATAATTTTGTATAATCATTTTTATCATTTTTATTATTTTTATTATTTTTATAATTATTTTTATGAATCATAGAATATTAATATAATATAATATTTAATGTATAATATTATTTTATTCAATAAAATAAATATATTATTTTCAAAATTTAATATATAATAAACTTAATTATGTCAAATAATAATACTTATACTGAAGATAATAAACCAATAAATGTATATCCAAATTTAAAATTAAATGGAAGAATATTTCCTATATGGATTTTAAAAAATTTCTCTAAATATAAATTACCTGAAATTATTAGAAAAGATGATGAAGATCCTTGTCAAATTAAAACTAAATTAGAATTACGTAAATATCAAGAATTTATTGCTGCATATCTTGATTATAAATCACCATATCACGATATCCTATTATATCATGGTTTAGGTAGTGGTAAAACTGCAACTGCTATTAATATTTATAATGTATTATATAATGCTACTTCTGGTTGGAATGTTTTTTTATTAATTAAAGCTGCATTACATAATGATCCATGGGAAAAAGATATAAGAAGATGGTTATCAAAACAAGATTATGATCATCGTTATTCAAATATAATATTTATACATTATGATTCACCATATGCAGATGTTGAATTCTTAGATGCAGTTAAAAATACTGATAGTTCTCTTAAAAATTTATATATTTTTGATGAAGCACATAATTTTATTAGAAATGTTTATAATAATTTATCTTCTAAAAAAGGAAGAAGAGCTATAAATATATATGATCATATATTACAAGATAAACAAGAAAATACATCAACACGAGTGGTATTATTATCAGGAACACCTGCAATAAATAAACCATTTGAATTAGCATTATTATTTAATTTATTACGTCCAGGAACATTTCCAAAGTCTGAATCAGTATTTAATCAATATTATATTGATAATACTAATATACCTGTTATAAGTAGTGTAACAAAAAATATGTTTCAAAGAAGAATAATGGGTTTAGTATCATATTATATAGGTGCAACACCAGATTTATATGCGACACAAACAATATATTATGTAGATGTTAAGATGACAAAGTATCAAACAGAAATTTATGATTATTTTGAAGAAATGGAAAATAATTATTATAAACAACAAAAATCATCAAATCAATCATTAAATTCGGAAACATCATATATTTATACAAAACAATGTAGTAATTTTGTATTTCCACCAATAAATGATTTAGTGATAGGAGAAAATAGACCACGTCCAAGTAAATTTAAAATTTCAGATAAAGAAAATGAGTTATTATTAAAAACAAATGATACGAAATTGATTAAATCAACATTAAGTTCGCAAAAACAGTTATATTTTAAGATGTTAGATAAATTTATAAATGAATTTGACTTATATTTAGAGAAAATTTATAATAATGAAAAAAATTCAAAAAATAATATATTAAATGACATTGAAAATTTTAAAAAATATGATACTTATGAACAATATTATGATAATGAAAAAAATAAATCCAATTTAATAAAAGCATTAATGGATTCATCAAATAAATTTGTAAATGTAATATTTAATGTATTTAAAAGTTCAGGACCAGTATTAATATATTCTAATTTTGTTTTAGTTGAAGGGCTTAATGTTCTTAAAATATATTTAAAATATTTTGGTTATAATTCATTTAAAAATCCAAATGCAAAAGATTTCTTCAAATATGGTGAATTCCATAATGATATATCTACTGAAGTTAGAAAAGAAACTGTTTCAATTGAAACAGATATTGATAATAAATTTGGAAAAAATATGAAAATTGTAATGTTTTCTCCTGCTGGTGCAGAAGGAATTTCTTTACATAATATTCGTCAGGTTCATATTATTGAACCTTATTGGAATGAAGTAAGAATTTCACAATTAATTGGTAGAGCTGTTCGTATGTGTTCACATAAAGATTTACCAATTAAAGATAGACATGTAGATGTTTATAGATATAGATCTATGAAATATAATATTAAAATTAAAGAAACTATTGAAGGACAAATTGTAACTAAAAAACAATTTCTTATTGAAGATATTAATAAACTTAAAACTATCGATTATGTTATAGAAAATTTCGCAAGAACTAAAAATAATCTTATACAAACTTTTCTTGATACTATTAAAGAAGTTGCTATTGATTGTGAACTATTTAAAGCTCATAATATGTATGGTTCTAAATATAAATGTTTTCAATTTAATGAAGTTTCACTTTTCGATAAAAATATCGGCCCTGCTTATAAAGAAAATATTTTTGAAGATATTAAGATTGCAAATGGTTCTAATAGCACTAAAACTTTCACTATTAAAGTTAAAGTTATCAAAATTTTAGGTGTCTTGGAAAATGAAACAAAAATAGAAAATAGCCAAAATTATTGGTATAATCCTGATACTGGAACTGTCTATGATTATGATCTTAATTATCCTATCGGCAAAATTAAATATGATGATAATGATATTCCTATCAAATTAAATAATAATGTATATAAAATAGAATTAATACATATCCCAAGTCTTAAAAATATATAATTTTATATAAAATTATACATATATCATTAAAAATAAAAAATTTACTCAAACCTTAAACTCCTTTTAATTATACATTTTATAATTAAATTTATATTTATATTATATAATTAAATATATATAATGATTAAAAATACCATAATCTATATATTATTAATATTACTTGTTATTACGATCTACTCTTATTATACTCTCTATTATGATATGATTAATTATCAAAAAGATAGATTGGATGCTATATTACTTAAAGAAAAAGAATTATCTACTAAAGAAATTAGTGTTAATAAAATGACATCTTTAAATAACGAATTATCATCTTGTAAAAATATTATCACTAATATTAGTAATCTTATTAAAGATGTTTCTTCTGAAAATATTAATACTCCTACTCCATTTACTATCTCTTCAATTCAACAATCAATTTTAGAATCATCTTCTACACCAACATCATCACCTACACCACCAGTTATATCAACATCATCACCACCACCAGTTATATCAACATCATCACCACCACCAGTTATATCAACATCATCACCTACACCACCAGTTATATCAACATCTTCACCACCACCAGTTATATCAACATCATCACCTACACCACCAGTTATATCAACATCTTCACCACCTCGAGTAATAACACAATCACCAACACCACCTCGAGTAATAACACAATCACCAACACCACCTCAAATAATAACACAATCACCAACACCACCTCAAATAATAACACAATCACCAACACCACCTCAAATAATAACACAATCACCACCACCAGTTATATCAACATCAACACCACCTCGAGTAATAACACAATCACCAACACCATCTCAAATAATTACACAATCACCAACACCAGCAGCTATGACAATTAAACCATCTGATTATGTTGTAGGATTATCTCATACTGCATCAAATCAACCAAATCAAACAAATCAATCAAATCAAACAAATCAAACAAATCAAATAAATCAAGTAAATCAAGCAAATCAAGTAAATCAAGCAAATATGGAAAATAGAGGAACACCCCTATCAAGAAATAGTATAGTAACGGGAGTATCGCATGCAATATAAATTTAATATATAATAAATTTATTAAAAAAAATTAATGTATGTTATAAAAATTATTGATAAAAGTCAATTTTGGTGTTAAGTTCATTAGTATACATACCCATAACGAAAGTGAGATGATTTTGGAAGTAAGGATTGATAGGTAGTTCTAATAATTCTACTTTAAGTCTATCTAAAGATTTAAAAACGAAAGATTTATAATTATTAATTAAAGTTTCTAGATTAAATAATATTTGCTTTTTAAATTGTAATTTATCATTATACCAAATAATATTTTTAATATAATTATCGATAGTAATAAATTCTTTTTTATTATTTTTATTAATTTTAGGGAAAGAAATAAAACCATCAGTAGTAACAAAATCATTTAACTCTGTATAAATATTAGAAACAATAAAATCTGAATTATTAAGAATGATAGTAGAAAAATTAGGACAACAATTAGTATCAAAATCTTTCATAATAGTAGTATCACTAATATAAAATGGTATTTTTTTATTGATAGTTGAATTAATAAAAACAACACATTTAATGATATCAGTAAATTTACTGATAATATAATTTAATTTTGCATCAGTATCGATATCATTAATATCAATTAAAGAAGGATTAATTAAATCAGTTGCTAATAAAATATCTTTTTCAGGATTAATTTTAGTAGTATTTAAAGTGATAGGTTGTCCCCAAGAATTATAGAATTGAATTGATAATCTATTAATAACACCTAATAATGAGTCTTTATAAGTTTTAACAGCATAATAAGGATTACCTCTCCAATATAAAATACCTACTTGTTTATCAGGGAAAACAGTAAATGCCTTTGTTAGAATTGGATTTGTTCCCAAATTGTAATTATTTTCAATTTCTTTAATATAAATTTGTATAAATCGATCAGTAAATAAAGAACAAGTTAAATTATCATCAGGAATGTATCTATTATTAAGAATTATTTGTTTTTTAATTCTTTCATAATCATCTTTAATATAATGTTTATTATCAGTGAAATTAATATCTCTACAAAAATCCCAATCTTCATTTAATTTAAGACAATCGAATCTTGGTAAAACGACATTATCTAATCTAATAAATTTAATATTATCAAAATCACGTGTAATATATGGATTAAAACTTCTTTTAAGTCTATCAGTATAATTTATAATATAATTAGGATTATTGGTGAAAATAATTTCATTTTCAGTATTACATATTTGTTTATTATTTGATATTGATGGATTTTTATTAATTTTATTTGCTTTCTTTAAATCGTCTTTTAAAGAACTTCTACTGAGAGTAGAATTAATCCCACTATTTACAATTGGACCGAATGTAACAACATAATTAAATGGATCAGGATATTGTCTTACATCGCGATCCATTGAATCAATATTTAATCTAACTTCCATAATTGATTCTTTCATTAAATTTTCATTTAAATTTGCATATATTGTATTATCTTTATTTTTAGTATCTAACATTCTTGTAATTGGTTTATTTGATTCAAAATTTCTTTCAATATTAAATTGTGAATGATCTCTTAAATTTTCTAAATAACTACTATTTTGTTCATCATGGCCATTATATTGACTAAATGTGGTATGAGGTTTATAATTATTATAATTATTTACAAATTGTTGTTGATCATTAACACCTTTAGTTAATAATTTATTATTTTCATAACCAGATTGTGATATATAACTTGTATCAAAATTTAAATTTTGAACACCATTATATGTATAATTTGGTTGTATTCCAGATATTTGATAATTTGGTGGTGATGAATTATTATTAAAATTGTTAGAATTCTTTTTTAAATTATTTATGTTTTCCATAATAATATATGTATATAAAACTATTATATTATCTTTTTATATAAAATATATTTTTTGTTTGTGTTTATTTAAATATAAAATTAGATAAATAATAATTATATTTATAATATTATAATTAAATGCAAGAATATTTCTTTACTGAAGATAATATAACAAATCAAACTAAAAAATTAATTATCAATTTAGAATTAACCGAAGATCAACTTAATAAAGATGTTGTTCTTAAATGTAGAAAAATTATTCTTAATCATATGAAAGAAACTTTTAATAAATATGGTAATTCTAAACCTAATAATATCCCAGTTTCTGATTATATTAAACAATTAAATCGTAAAAGTTTAAGTGATTGTATTAAAGTAATTTCTAATAAAAAAAATACATCTGATAATAATTTTTCAAATCAAGCATCTACAAAATCTCGTAATAATCCACAAAATAATCAACAAAATAGTCCACAAAATAATCAACAAAATAGACCACAAAATAATTATATGAGACCAAATGAAGTAATGAATATGTATAACAAACCAACTAATTTAAATGATAAACCCATACATCCACAACAAAAATCAAATCCATCAAAAGATTTTCAATCATATGCTGATGCAGGTGGTTATGCATCATTCAATGCAAATCCATCAGGTCCATTTATAACGGCAACTGGTGAATATGGTTTACCATTAGAGATGCAAGAATCTCAAACAAGTAATGGTTATGGAACAGTATCAAGTAATGATGGTAAAAAAAATTTTCAAGATGAATTAGATAGAAAAATATCAGAATTACAAGGTAGATATAATGGTGGTGCTTCATCTATGGGTATGAGTATGTCAAATAATCAATATAATCAACAAAATAATCAACAAAATAATCAACAAAATTCTATGGGTTTTTTTGGTGTTCCACAACAAGGAACTCAACAACCTCCAATTGATCCAATTGTTGCTAAATTATTAAATTTAAATAATAATGGTGCAACTATACCACCACAAATGATGAATAATTCAAATTATCAAAATAATCAAAATTTTCAAAATAATCAAAGTAACCAAAACCAAAATCAAATAGCTCAATTAATGGCACAAATGAATCAAATACAACAATCCGGACAAATAAATCCTCAATTGATACAATCAATAATGCAACAACTTCAACAATTACAAAATTCAAATAATCAAAATAACCAAAGTAATCAAAATAATCAAAATAATCAAAATAGACAAAATAATCAAAATAAACAAAATAATCCTAATTCTGGTATAGATTATGCATTTACTTCATCAGGTGATGATATGGGTAATGATTTTAATGCAGCATTTGGCGATGATTCTGTCTATAATGGTGTTGATTCATTTAATGCCGCTTATCAACCACCTCAAAATTTAAATTTAGGTGGAGATGATAGTGACTTAACTAAAAAATTAGAACAAATGAAAATGGAAAGAGAAAAAACTACAAATTCTGTAAGTAATCAACCTAAAAATAATAATTTTGATCCTATGAAATCACCTTATCAATCTAATAATAATAATAATAGTAACAATAATAATAACAATAATAGTACTAATTATAAGGATCCCTTTTTTTTAGATTGATAAGGTGAT
>Ga0214923_10003637_pt1 | contig 19198 bp, 19 predicted proteins | sample LL1510_MetaG_FD_177993 | JGI IMG/M metagenome (GOLD analysis project Ga0214923, IMG submission 177993) | Freshwater microbial communities from Lake Lanier, Atlanta, Georgia, United States - LL-1510 | ecosystem: Environmental > Aquatic > Freshwater > Lake | place: USA: Georgia | collected...
TTTGTTTAATTCACGATTTGCTTGTTGTTGTGGCACCAAGTCTACTGTGCGTGATGCCCCTACAGTATCTAATGTAGCAGGTTGACGCATACTTGGGGGAAGATCGTATTCCTTCTTTTCTTCACTAACATATCCTGTATCTTCCATATAACATTCTTCAACATATTTTCGTAATTCTTCTAATGGACCATGCCAAATTTTACGTGGGATGCGACCTTCTTTATAATAATGATCACATAATGCCTCATATAATCCTTCATCCATTGCCCAACCTTCTTGACACATTTTATGCTCATGTGGATATGCTTCTAAAATTTCTTCTAGCATACTTTCCATAATAGGTTGCTTATCGGACTGTACATTTTCATACATACTTTCATCCTTTTTACCATGTTTTTTGTTATATTCATCCCATGCAGTAGCATAAAGAACACCTTCCCAACGATCACCATATTGCTTTTTAAAAGCTTCTTTACGACCTTTAATCCAATCTTCCATACCAGGAGGGGCAACTTCAGTAACTTGTTCTTCTTTTGTTAAACGTGCTAATGCTGCATCAATACCCGCTAATCTTTTTAATTCTTTAGGTGTATCATCAGCCTTATTATACCAATCACCTTGTTTGCCTGATTGAAAACTAGCAGCACTAGAGCGATCTACAACATCTTGTTGTGCAGCTTTAATATATTTTGCTAAAGATTGTTTGCTGATTTCATCAAGTTCTTCTTCCGCCACACCCTCTTCGCCTAATGCAGTAACTTCTTTATTTTTTACTGCTTGATCTAAGGCACGTTTTAGTGGATCATTAGGATCTTTAAAATCTATAACTTTCATACTTGCTTGTGTGTTAGCACCTGCAGGACGTGATGTAGCTGAACTTGATGCAGTAGAACCAATTGATGGTACTGCTACTTGACTTTGATCTAATGTAACCTCATTAATTTGTTTCTTTACAGCTTCAACTTGCTGAATAAAATTTTTCAAACTTAAATCCATGATATATTCCTTATTTCCTAGCACCTGTTTCGGGTCTTGGTGGTCTAGTAATCGTTGTCATTGGACTTTTGTTGCCCATAGTTGACATAAATTTCTTTTGGTCAAATGGATCAAATGCGGGTTTTGTTTTTTCTCCTGCATATGGCATTTCAATTTGATCTTTCTTTTCTGATGCACGAATACGTGACATATACTGATCGGCATATTCTTTACTAGCTTCTTTACCATTATCTTCTAATTCAGTATGATCTAAAATTGGTGTATGACTTGCTTGATTAGCATATTCTTCTGCTTCTTTTGTAATACTGTCATCATATCCTGCTTGAATCATACGCACCATGTTTTCATCATAATTTAACAAACGTGCAATTTGTTTTACCATGGGTTCAGTGCATGGGTATCTAAATTCTACCTCAATGATCCACACTGATTGATTTTTCAATTGTGGAAAACCATAAGGGTCTTTCTGAATTGGAGTGCTCTTAGGTTCACCTATTTTGACGGGATCAAATTTTTGCAGGTTGAACATAAACATATCTAACCAATTTTTATTACAGTCACCTGCAACTTTGATCTTATAATTATAAGTGCGAACACTTTCAGCTAAGTATTGGCGAAAAGTTTTCATAAAATAAATTCCTGTTTACTTATTTATCTTGATTGTTGTTTTTAACGCTATCGGTTTGCTTTATCAATTGTTTAAGAAGTTCATTTCTATCAAGAACATGACCTACACCTAAATTTTCTTTTGATATATTTTCTTCTTTTGCAGCAGCAATACTTAATTTACGATCTAATTCAGCTTTTTTTAATTGCAAATCAATCATTTTTAATTTTTTATTAATTTTAGAAGTTTTAGCTGTAATAGCATGTCCTAACATTGTACTAGCTACAGCAAATATTTCTGCGCTAAAACGACTATCAACTTGCATACCTAGGTTACTTAAATCTTGAAAACTTTCAACTGCTAATTGAGATAATTCATCAAATTCTTTATCACTAATATCTAATCCTTTAACTTGTGGTAAAGCATTTTCTATCTTTTCAATAGTTTCTAAAGTATCAGTAGAAATAAGATCAGTAGGTATTTTAGATTCTTCTTTCTTTTGTTCGGTAATATCATCTTTAGATTCATTATTATTTTCTGAATCTAATTCAAATAAATCAATTAAACTTTTAGTAATTTTTTTATCTCCATTAATTAGGATATTTATTTAGATGAATTATGGAACAATTCTTTCTCTGTCACAACTCTAAACTTAATTCCTTGGCTCTTACACCATGCATTAGCTGCTTGCCATTTAGCATGATTTAAAGCTACAGACAATTTATCTTTTCTTGATTTTGCTTCTGTAAGTAGTGTTTGTTTTGAAGGTTTTATTTCAACAACTTCTGCTATTTTTTGTCCAAATTTATTTTGATAAACCATAAAAATATCAGGTATATAAATAGTATTTTTACCTGTTAATGGATTACGATAAGGTATTTTTATTGCTTCGCTAGCCCATTGTAGTACAGCAGGATTATTATCACAAAACATAAAAAAAGACATTTCCCATCCACTTCGATATTTCGGCTTACCATTGCCTACATATTTTTGTGGATTTTTTAATTCATATATACCTTGTGCCCATTTTCCCATTATTGAACAATATTGCGAGCTACTGATGCCACAGGGACTAAAACGTTATTTACACCATACATAACTGCTTTATGTGGATTTATACTGTTTAAATAATAAGCCATTGTTAGTGTTATTTGCATAGTATTTTGAGCACCTTTAAAAGAATTTAATAGAGTAAAAACATCAGTGGCTGTTAAATATGCTATTCTAAATAAATTTACTGTAAATGCTTCTGATGTTTTTTGATCATCACAATATTGATTAAAAAAAGCATTTACTACTTCATATTGACCTGCAGGAGGTGAAATTTGCAAATCATAAAATGCGTCATAGATTCTTGTAGTAGGATCTTGTTTTTCTGATAAAATTGTGATTGGCATCAGTTTAATCCCCCGTTATCGGTGGCTCAGTATTTTGAGTTGGGTTGTTAGATGGTTTAAAGGCAGGAAACTTAAAATTTGATGAATTATTATTTATAACTTGGGTTACTCCTTGCGCTAATTCTGTCTTTGCCGCAGCCACTAAGTCTTTTGTATTTAAATTTTTAGAAGCAGTAATTCCTTTAATTGCTGCTCCGATTAAGTTACCATTACTTAAATCTTGCTGAATACCTAAAGCAGTATCGACCAAACCGCCTTGACCTAAAATACTATTTCTTGTACCTGCTTTAGTAATTGGGCTTTTTTCTCTATCATAATGCGATGGATCGCCAAAGTTTTTCACAATGTTACTTGGATTTTCTCCACTTATTGCACCATCAAAATATTTAACGTATTCATAACGAATTGACATGCGATTTTCCATAATACCTGTTGTTTGATAATAATCATAAGTATCATGTTGCCAATTATCAATTATTGGATTTACTAGCTGATACAAAGCAAAGTTATGTTGATTAAATCCATAAATATTAATATTCTTAAAAAATGGAACTTTACCTGTACCTAAACTTGTTGAGGTTGATGTTGGATTAAGTTCTACCCCGTTGTAACCCCATTGCTCTGTACCTAAATTATTACTATATTGATTAGCATTATTTGCGGCTTCATTATTAATATTGTTGGGATCATTTATGTTAAAACTATAATATGCATACCATAATTTTCTTATTAAATTATTGTTATCATCATTAAATGTTACTGTAACAGGATCATATTTTATTTTAGTTTGGATAATACGATGGCGATTATATTGATTCATATCATGTAAATCAAAAGTATATTTTGGTAACTCTATACTTTTTACTCCTAAACCAAAATTTTTATCATCAGGAAATATACCTGTTTGATTTATAAATTGCTCATTTATATCAAAGTACACATGAAATAACCACTTATATTTAGGTGAATAAGCATATCCATCACTTAAAAAAGTTTTGGCTGCATGTTTATAATCTTTTAAAAACTGGCGACCAAAGAGTTCTTCGGACGCACTCTGCAGCACTTGCTGAAAAAAACCCGCCATAAGTCTATTTTATATATTAACTACCAATACCACTGACGTTATCATTAATAGCTCTAGCAATAGCAACTCCTACACCTTGTTGAATACCTTGATTATTATCCGTTGGCGTTTGTACAGCATTATCATATCGTATAGTCATACTAATTGTTACAGGTTCATTTGTACCATAATTTAAAGTATTATAGTTAACGTTTTGAATAAAGCAACCATATAATTCCCAAGTCTCAAGAACATTTGGCGTATAGATTCCACCACCACCATCAAGAATTTGAATAGCGGTTCCAAATTTGTAACTTTCTCCTGCAGAAGCACTTGCTTGCTCGCTAAAATCAAATTGTTTTTGGATTTGCTCACCAATACGCATTGCAACTGCCCCTGCTGCATCATCACGTAAATTTAATGTAATTGCTTGCCATTCAGGTTTTCCTGCTAAGTATACACGACTGTTATAAATTTCTAGAGGAATTTCAGGAAAAGTAATTTGTGGACGTGTAACATCTATAACTTGTTTTGTTAATTCAGTTGTAGTTTTATCTACGCCTAGATTATTAAACAATACTCGAAAACGATATTGTAATTTTGGCATCAATAAACCTTGAGCATTTTCTGCTGCCCCTGCTATTGGCACTGTCATTTTTCCGATTGAAGTAAAGGCCATTTTAAATTTCTCCTTAGTAATATTTATATTATGTATAATTCCGTATTGCATAAATACTTTTTAATAGTTATACAAGGATATCGACCCAATATGTCAATTATGTGTAAAATATGTAACAAAGTTTTTTTAAAACAGATTACAAACAGTCATTTAAAAATTCACAATGTTAGTACTTTTGAGTATAAACAAATGCATGGTGAATTATCATCTTTAGAGTATAAAAATGAACTAAGTAAAAATAGAATGGGTATTAATAATAGTAATTATGGTAAAAAATGGACTGAAGAAAACAAAAAAAATTTATCGGAAAAAAATAAAAATAAAATACCATGGAACAAAAATAAGAAAATAGAAATAACAGAAAATATGAAACAAGGTATAGCTAGCCGTGAAGAAAAATATAAAAAAGGAATTTTAAAAAAAGCAAGTGGAAGAAAATTAGATGATGAATTTAAAAAAAGGTTAAGTAATAAACTTAAAGCATATGCTTTTACTAATTCTAAATTATTAAAAGAACGTGCAAAAAAAGCGGTTGAGACAAAAAAAGAAAAAAAATACGATTTTGGTTTACCGATGAGAGGAAAAAAACATAAAAAAGAAACGATTGAAATAATTTCACAAAAATCTAAAGAAAATAATATTAAAAAAACTGAAATATATTTCGAAAAAAGATTAAAATATATTGAACAAGCAAATTTACAATTAATAAATGAAGAAGATAAGTTATTGATGTTAAATTGTAAAAAATGCAACTCTGTTTTTTCTTTAACACGTCAATGTTTTACTGAATCTAAATTTAGAACAGATTGGTGTCAAGTATGTTATCCAATTTCTACTCCATTAAGAAGTAAAAATGAAATTGAACTTTTTGACTTTATAAAATCTTTATCAAATGACACTGTTAATTCAAATCGTCAAGTTTTATTAAAAAAAGAACTTGATATTTATGTTCCAACTAAAAAAATTGCTATAGAATTTAATGGTTTATATTGGCATAGTGAAGACATTTTAGAAAGACACGGAAAGTCAAAAACAGCAGATTATGAAAAAATGAAGCAATTAACATCAATGCAAATTAGATACATTGGTGTATTTGAAGACGAATGGATTTATAAAAAAGAAATTGTCAAAAGCAGATTAAAAAATATTTTAGGTTGTACAACTGAAATTATATATGCTAGAAGATGTAAAATTAAAAGTATTACATCAACAGAAGCATCTGTTTTTTGTGATAATAATCATATTCAAGGAAGAGGTAGAAGTAATATACGTTACGGTTTATTTTATAATGATGAATTAGTATGTGTAATGACTTTTAGTAAAAATAATTTATCTCGTAAAATCAAAGGTTGGGAAATAAATAGATTTTGTAATAAGATTAATACAACAATTGTAGGTGGAGCGAGTAAATTATTTTCATATTTTTGTAAAATTAATGATCCTGAATTTGTCATATCATATGCAGATCGACGATGGAGTGATGGTAAACTATATGATACGCTTAATTTTCAATATGTTTCATCTACTAAACCAAACTATTGGTATTTTTTACCTAATGAACTAAAAAGAATACATCGATTTTCTTTGCGAAAAACTAGTAATGATGATCAATCTTTAACAGAACACGAACTAAGACGACAACAAGGATATTATAAAATATATGATTGTGGTCATACTAAGTGGATATGGAAAAAGGGGCAATAAACCCCTTTTTAAATTAACAGACTATTTTATAATTAGAAACCTTCTTTTAACAAAAGTTTATAATTTATTATAGCTGTTGTATCTCCCCCGTATTTAAAATACGTACAGGAATGTAAATAAATTCAACTGCTTTTACAGGTTCAATAGCAACATCGATCCACAATTCATTTCTATCGATTCTAGCAGGAGTATTATTACTTTCGTCACAAACTACGAGGTAATCATATATTCCACGTTTTGATTGAATATCATTTAACAATGTTTGTACAACGCCTTTAGCTTGAGAACGAGTTATTGTATCATTTGGTTCAAATATAAATGGTCGAACTGCTTGTTGTAAACGCTCACGCAAGTAACATATTAAACGTGCAACATTAGTTCGATCCAATGCACTTTGACTATCAAAGCTATTTTTGTTACCAAAGTTTAACAATCCAATATTTGTAAAGAATGCTACGGGATTAATAAAATTCTGATATTCTACGTCACGCAAAGCTACACGATTTTTAGTTACAATAAATTCTCCTGTTTCGGCATTGATATAACCGATATTGGTTGCATTATCTACAATTCCTCTTCGTTGACCTGCGGGAGCAAACCATGGATATGCTATTGTATCGTTACGTAATATAGTACGCAAAAGCATGTAACTTGGTGGCAATGCAACCAATGCTCCTGATAAATCAGTACCTAAACAACTTGGATAATATAATCCCATGTAAGTATCACGATTAACTAGTCCTTGTTCACCACTTTGTGCTGCAAGTGCTGAGTTAGTTGCCCAAGCAAAAATATCATTTGCATTATCAGCTAAGCGCAATGGTGTATCACCTACAATATAAGCAGTCTGTCCACGATCATTATTTAATGTAATCATGTTTGGCTGCAATTCTGTATAATTTGGTGTAGCCATCAAGTTAAAAAATGTATCTTCTTCACGAACTTCTTGATTCGTATCAAGAGATGCTTTCATTGCTGCAACAACCATTGCTCTTTGTGCTTTACGACCCATATATGGCGCACCATTAGTTTGATTTCCACTTGTTGTTACCCAAGTGTAGCTTACTTCAGGAAGGGAGCCAGGCGTAGATGTTGGTGAAACATATGCGCCTGCATTAGGATAATTAGCACTTGTAAAATAATTAGTTCTAAACTGTTTTACATTGTAACCACTTCTACGTGTATTAAACAGTAGGGTTCCTCTTGGAAATCCAGAATAACTTGGAGCATCTAAATCAAGGTAATTACTTGTTAATAAACTCGCAATAGTTGGTACTGAATCACTTACAGGATTTACACCACTGTTTGGTCCCCACCGAGCATCAGCAAATACAATACCATTTTGCGTAACTTGATCTGTATTATCTATTAAAACCCATTGATTTAATCCTTCAACTTGTTGCCAACGGTTTACTAATGGATAATTTTCAAGATCACTTGTATCAATCCAAATATCTCCATAAACAAGAGGAGTACCATCACTTTGTGTTGTTGGTTGTTCAGCACTAATAATCGGTCCGTTGGGATCAGTATTTCCTGTAGCAGTTACACTCCATAATCCATTTGATCCATATTGTGCATTACGATATCCTACCCAACTAGAACCTGTATTAACCATAATATCAACTTGATCGACAACACTATAATACCAATTTCTATTATTTGTTGGCAATGTATTTGGTTCAACATCATTAGATTCATAATTAAATACTGCCCAATTACTACATGTTGTCATATAGATAGGATTCATAACTCCTGAATATGGTAATAAAGATGAAATTGCTCCACCTGATGCAATAACATATGCTGTAATCGGACTGTCTAGAATAAAAGACGATAAGGCTGTACCACCAAGTGTAACAATATCTCCCGTAACATAACCTGTTCCACCACTAGCAGTAATACTTGAAATTGTAAAACCTGTGTAAGTTATACTCACTAGAGTAGCCCCTGTCCCTGTTCCTCCTGAAATCGTTAAAGTACCTGCTGACGGACCTGAAGTAGTTATTATAACTTGGCTATATGGACCATACTTTACGTTATCAGGCGCACCTGACGTATTATACGTTAAACCTGCAATATCAACAGGAGAATTTGTATAACCATTATCATCAAGAATGATTTCTCCACCTTCTGTGTGAGTCAACACAATTGCCCCTGTAGGTGAAACAGAAGCAGTGGTGTAAGGAATATTTGCTGAAGTCCACGCTGAAACAAAATCTAAAGCTCCTTTTGCAGTTAACGTAGAAGGTAAACTAACTGTATATCTTGATGATAAACTTGAACTATTTGGTATACTTACATATACACCAAATGATGAAGCACTTAATCCAAAGTTTGGACTTAGGTTAGTTCCTGTAAAAACAGAAGGCCCTGATGCGATTCTACGAAATAGCTGTAGTGGGGCACGACCTTGACCAATTCCTAAACCATACTGTGCATAAATAGTACCTATCACAATATTTTTTCCTCCCGTAGGATCTAAACTAGTAGATGCTGCTTGATCACTTGGATATAAAGGACATGGAATACTTGTGAATACGTCTGTCAAAGTACTGTAAATGCTTGTAACTAAATTTGTACCTTGATTAGCAGCATTTGTTTTTATCCAAACACTGCCTGTAGGTCTTGGTGTAGGACCACTAGCTGTCCAATTCGGCTGTTGCGCATTATTCCCATAAAAAACTGTTGGTCTAGTGTAAGTTCCAACTGTAAATCCAAAAAGTCCCCAATTTGCTCCACTATTACCATCAGATAAAGTAATAGTTGTATCGTTCAAGGAATATTGAAAAATATTAACACGATTATTTACAACACTTGCTTTAAGATTAGGTACAGTAGTAATTGCATTGATTGCTGCTGCTAAAGAAGTTGCGGTTGTACCTGAACTAAATGTTGCTGAAAAAGTAGTGCCTCCTCGTACCACACTTATTGTTAACAATACACTACTTGCAGCCGTAATAGCACCACCCTGTAAAATCGGCACTGATAGTAGCCAAGTAGGATTCCCAACAGGCACCCAAGTATTATATAAATCATCCGTGGCTTTATTTAAATATGTGCCTGCTTTATACCAATAAGTAGAATAAGACCCAGGCGCCCCATAATCCGTCACGCCTGTTACAACTGCATAGTCACCAATATTTCCAATATAAGATTGGGGTTCTTGACTTGCACCTACTACATCATCTGCTGAATCAATTACTATTGGAGCTTGTAAATTAAAATTTCCTGTGGTTTGATTAAATTCCAACATTCCCCATGTGCTAATAGTAGTGTTTAACCAATATGTGCCATCAGATGGATTACCTGCAGGGCGACCAACCTGACCAACTAAACTAGCTAAATCAATGTTTGCTCTTAAAACATAACATAAATTTGTTGCTCCTAACACACTGTATGCAGTTAATAACCCATATTCATTAAGTTCATAACCTTGAATTGGTGTGCCATTAACAGTTTTATAGAAAAATGGATTCCCAAACACTGTTACTAAATCACGTTGACTTGTTATTCGATATAATTTATTAGCATTTGTTAGTAATGTTCCAACTGCAACACCTGTTCCCGATGGATTTGATTTGTTTTGTGCAGTTGCTATTAATACCATTGGAACAGAATTTGACCCTGATGGTAAATATTGGCTTTGATCAATAATTGTAACTTCTACGCCTGGTGAAACTAAGGGCATTATTTTTCTCCTAAATATAAAATATAAGATTTTTTCTTATTAATACTATTTAGGATAAACTACTAAAAAACATATCTTTAAGACTCTACTAGTAGAGTTACAATAATAAATAGCAAAATGAGACCATTTTGCAAAATTTGTAATAAAAATCCACGTGCTGCTGCTTACTATCGCAACGGAAAACGATATTTTAGATCACGATGCAGTATTTGTATTTCAGCTAACCGACAACAAATAAAAGCTAAACCAAAATGGGAAAGTAAAGGGTATAAGAAAAAACTCACATGTGATATCTGTGGGTTTCGTTCGCAATATACTTCACAAATTACTGTATGGCACATTGATGGCAATTTAAATAATTGTGAATTAATTAATTTGAGAAGTATATGTCTTAATTGTGTTGAAGTTATTAAGAGAAAACAGACAACATGGAAAATTGGCGACCTACAAGTAGATTATTAATTTTTTTATGTAAGTCATCAATGGTTGAATCATTTTCTATAACCGCATCAAATTTTAATCCACAATGACTATATTCACTAGCATGAACCTTCATATGATCTAATTCAGCCCTAGCGATTGCCCAACCCATGTTTTTGGGTCCCTCATTATAAGAGACTGCTGCTTCATACCAACTTGGATCAGCACCACGCTTAACTCTAACAACAATTCCACCTGAGCGATGTATAGCATCTATTTCATTTTTAAAACGACAGTCAGTAATCACTATATTATCATTAGTTTTTTGTAACTTACGCTCTACACTCGCTACCCATATTTCATCATGAAAATTATTACGGAATAATTCTGTACCCCAATGTTGTAATACCATTCTTGGTGTTAAGTTTGCAATGCCTAATCTATCAGCCCACCATGCATCTACTTGTTCACGCCATTCTCTACTAGATTTTGTTACCCCATCTAACATTTCACGATCCCAACCAAACACAGCAGCTACTGCATCCTTCAAACTTTCTGCAAATGATAAACGTCTAAAACCATGTTCATCAATTAAATAACTTGCAATGGTGTCTTTACCACTATCAATCAATCCGCAAATACCAACAATCATATTGCCCTCCATTTGACAATATTATGACAAATTATTTTTAAAATTCAAGAAATTAAGTTGTTTATGCAAATTCTCTTTGGATTTGTTCTCTTTTTTCACGATATTCTTGATATAACTCAATCTCTTTCATATTTACCGTATGATAATAATTACCCATCATATGATTCTTAAGCATACCTTCACTAAGCCATTGTAGTCTTTGCTTGAATTCTTCCAAATTAGGAGTTTTCATATATTCATATGAATTCATTAGTTCTTTTCGTAGTGCATTAAGTGCTTTAGCTTTCGTAATCATATATTATCCTTGAACCCAAGTTAAAGGTTGTGACCAATCTACATAACGTTTTAATTCATCAATCAATTCTGCAAAACCTTCTTTAGCCTCTGCTTTCATGGCAGTACCATTTAATGTAGTTCCACCCGTTGGTCCTGCGATTGTACCATATTTTTCACGTGCTTCACCTATGATCATTTTACATTGACACAATGTCCAACTTGTAATCCAATTTGCAATAGAAGGATCTTTTAGTAATGTTATCTCAGGTTTTAAATTATATGTCCATAATAATAATTGCTCACCACTACCTTTAAAATTACGAACAAAACTAATCTCTTTTGTAACAGGATTAAATGTAAAAATTACATATCCGCCAAACATACGTGCAGCCAATTCAATATAACCTGCATAAAAATCATATGTGGCTAAACCACCTGCATAATTATAATTAAGTAAATAAGTGTTCAAAATTGCACTTGAAAATGGATCAAAAGATGAAGCAGCAGGTCCTGTCTCTAACCCAACAGTTCTACGAAATACTTCTCTAACAGTAGTTACTTCTTGTGGTAAAATATAAGTATATTGATTACTTTCCACAGTAAGTAAACTATAAGATTCTTCATAAGCATTTTGCGCACGTTGACGATAGGTTGCTATTGCATATTGATATGCTGCTTCAAAATGTTTTGGATCTAATTCTAAATCAATAATACCGCCACCTAAGCGTAGCTGAATATTATTGAACAGTTGTTCTTTTTGTGTTTGTAGCGGAGGAAGTACAGGTGTAACTGACATATTATACTCTCTTATTATAAAAGTATTTATTCAGTTTTTGGTTCTTCCTCAATATCATACATGTCACCACATTTTGGACAAACAAAAGCACATGCTTGAGACAAATAAACAAATCCATTAACATGTCCACATTTGTCTTGTAAAATATCAAAAGTGTTTTTTTCTGTATTAGTCTGCATAATTTCAACTGCACGTGCAAAAAGATTCATTAGAAATCGCCTTCTTTACGATTTTCACTATAATAAGCATCAAATTTTCCACTTGGGTAACGTGATTCTAATTTGTTTACATTTTCAGCGATCACGTCATTTGGGTCTAAGTTTAAAGCTCTGCAAGCATTTATCCAATACCAAATTACGTCACCTAGTTCACGTTTCATATGAAAAACATTTTCTTCACTTAAAGGTTTACCTTGAAAGAAAATCTTTTTAGGAATTTCACAAAATTCGCCTGTTTCAGCAGCAAGACCCAATGCAGCAGTAAGCAATAGTGAAACATTAACGTTAGGACCGTGATGATTATTAGTAAAATCATAATTACCATCTAGTTCATCACAACGATTCATAAAAGTTGTGAGATCATTACTAGGTTTACTAGTTACTGCTTGTACAAATTCTAGATACTTATTAAGATCGATATGTTTCATTAATTAACCTTTAAAATAATTGTGGTATCGTTCATCCTACCATGGGGAATAGTCTGTAAAGTTTTAATATCTTTAAAAAACTTTCTTGAAGCAGGTTTGCTACACTTCATTAACTCTTTAATTTGATCATTAGGTTTGCGTAACGTTTTTGTTCCACTATTTACATTATCAAACCCAACAATTGTTGTACCTTTAACACTCATTGATTGAGCATGTTCATCAGCAACAAGATAAGTTAATTTACGCTTGGACACATCATACAACCAAATTTCTTTAGCATCAATTAATTTAGATGGATCAACACTTCTTAATCCTAATTGTTCATCTTTTAATTGAAATTTAAGTTGTCGTACTTGTTGCTCGGGTGTTAATACTTTCTTTTTTCTAGCAGGTAATTGAGTTTTTTTAATACTTATATACCCATTTAAGCTAGAAATAATAGATTCACAAAATTTAACAAGATTTTTAATTTGTGTTTTATTTAAATGTGAATATCCTAAAACTAATTCTTTATCTTTTTGATTGTAAACTATCTGAAATTCATCTAATCTTTTTTGCCATGTTTCAATCAATATTGATACATGTTGTGGCAATATGTTTTTCTCTGTTAATATACCTATAACATCAATATTAATTTGATTTTTAGTTCTACTTAACAAATAATCATCAAATGCACCTTCAATTTCTCCACATACTTCGTGTGTACGTTCACGCATAATATCTTGAATATTTGACTTATGTGTCTCTTCTTTTTTAATTATGGTTGGTTTAGCTAAAGTTTCAAGTAATCGAGTTACTTCATTAATTAATATAGTTGATTCATGACTTGTTAATTCTAACCCACGCATATTCATTCTTGCCAACCAACACAATGTTACCATAAATTCACTTTCATGTACATTACGCATTGCTACTGCATGTTTATCATTACCCAACCAATCTAAATATTGAATCAATATTTCTTTTGCATCCTTTTTGGAAAAAAACCGTGTGTACCATGTAAACGACCTTGCTAATGCGTGTGCCCTTAAATCGGGATCAGGTTGCATAATGAAATTGGGTTCATACCCATAATATTTTAAATCTGAATCTTTAGGGATTAAATCTTTAATTGTGTTTTGATTATTCAACTCTTTCCTCTTATATTTTTGTTTTTTCATATCTCATGTTCCAATGTACTTTATTTACAACAATTTAGTCAAAACATTCAGATAAATATATAAATCATGCCAAAATTAAGCTTGTGGAGAACACAAAAATCAAATGATTATCGATTCTTTGATAAAACCATCAAAGAAATGTACACTGTTGGTTCTACCGATTTATATATTCACAAATATATTGGATCAAATAATCCTGCAAATGATGACCTTACTACTCCTGTTTATGATAAGTTAGACCCAACTAATATACAAGATTTAATGTGGCTTGAAAACCGAGATAGAAAATATGATTCAAGTATATATCGATTAAGAGGTCATTACAATGTATCTAATATTGATTTTGATTTAAGTCAATTTGGGTTATTTTTAAGTAATGATGTAATTTTTATTACAGTACATTACAATGATATGATTGATATATTAGGTAGAAAATTAATGGTTGGTGATGTTCTAGAATTACCGCACTTGATTGATTATAATCCGCTTAATGAAACAATACCCGTAGGGCTAAGAAGATTTTATCAAATCACTGACGGTAACTTTGCTAGCGAAGGATTTAGCCAAACTTGGTTTCCACATATGTGGCGACTTAAAGCAGAACCATTAGTAGATAGTCAAGAATTTGCAGATATTTTAAGACAACCAATTAATACAGATAATTATATGGGAGATTGGAATGAAACAATTTCCTACGAAGTTGGTTATACAGTTTTATGGGGGGACAAAATTTATACACCTAAACAACCTGTACCTGCAGGAATTTCACCACCTGATCCTACATATTGGCAACTAAGTCCTCAACAGCAACTTACTGATATTATATCAACATATAACAAAAATATTGAAATTAATAACAAAAACTTGGAAGAAGCCGCACGTTTAGTGCCAAAAGGTGGTTACAATAGACAACAATTATATGTTGTACCAACTTACGATAATAACGAACCCGCACCTCCTGTCAATATTATAACTAATAGTTCTAATCCTACCCCTGTCAGAGGAAATATTGTGTATGTATCTAGTCCATTTTATTCATCAGCAAGTCCTGCAATATCAATTGGGGCAGCAGCGTTAAATAATTTAAAACAAATGGCTAAATTGTCTAAAGGATTAGCTAATCATATAGATAAATTTATTTCGGTATCTTTGCAAGTAGCACAAATTGAACCTGAACTTACTTCAAGTGGTAGTGGGCGTGTAAGTGGAACACCTGTGCTTGCCGCAAGAGTATTAGGTCCTGTGTCAGGACCATATGGCACTGCGGACAATACATATGTTAATGCAGATGAATATTTACGTTTTGAAGTAAAAGCAATAGGTAATCAAAACATAAGAGGTTCTAATATATTACACATTCAAAATACAACACAAGATCTATCAAATTTATTATTACTTGATGCGCCTGGGGCATTAGTGTATCCTTTCTTAGATGGCACTAGAGTTACTAACGTTATTGATAGTCAAACAGTTGAAATAAATTTCCCAATTCAAAATAATATTGAAAGTGGTCAATTATTGATTGTTTCTGCAAATTTTCCTGGAGTGATTACACAAGAGATGGATTATCGTGCAGATTCAGATCCACGATTTACGTTTATTCGTCGAACAAGCCCACAAAACTTTGGATATTTAGCAGGATATATGGCAGGAACTGATGAATTTCCAAATGGAGAAGCAACTAATGCAGGAATACAATTTCCTGCAAATCCACAACAAGGTGATTATTTTTTAAGGATTGATTATCTTCCACAAAAATTATTTAGATTTGATGGTACATTATGGGTTGAAATTAGTCAAAATGTTAGAACAACAACAGGATTTACAGTAGAAGATAAGTCACAATTGAGTTCCTTTATTAACAATAATGAAGTTGTTCAAACAACTAATGGTGGATTTATACCAAGTCGTCAATCATTAAGTAATGCGTTAAAAATACAACCTGATTTATAAAGGATATTAAATTGGCAGAATTTTTTTATGATAAGCAGGTAAGACGATTCTTAATACAATTTGCTAAAATATTGTCAAATTGGTATGTAGAAGATGGTTATGATCCTAGTGGTAATCCTATTTTGAAACGTGTTCCAATAATGTATGGTGATCAAAGTCGTAATGTAGCAAACATTATTAATAATAACAGTCCAAGTAATTTACCTACTGTGCCACAAATTACATATTATATTAGTGGATTAACTTACGAACAAAATAGAACACAAGATCCATATTTTGTAGATAACTCTATAATTAGACAAAGAACTTTTAATGATAATACACAAGAATTTGAAACTACACAAGGACAAGCATTTACTATAAAACGTTTGATGCCCGTACCATATCGTTTAAGTGTAACAGTTGATTTTTGGACAAGCAATTACAATCAAAAAATGCAATTATTTGAACAATTGGGTGTACTTTTTAATCCATCTTTAGAAATACAAAGTACAGATAATTTTATTGATTGGACTTCGTTAAGTGTTGTTTACCAAGAAAGTTTAAATTATTCAAGTAGAACCATTCCAATAGGCACTGCGAATCCAATTGATATTATGACATGGAAATTTTATATGCCTATTTGGATTTCTACTCCCGTTAAAGTACAAAAATTAGGAGTTATACATAAAGTTATTAACAGTATATACAAAGGCACTGCTTTAAGTGATATGCAAGATGATGATTTGCTTTTAGGTACACGACAAAAAGTAAGTCCTTATGGATATCAAGTATTATTATTGGGTAATACGTTACAGTTGCTACCTGGGAAACAACCACAATATCCAAGTAACAATACTTTAGAACTTCCATCTAGTCCAAATACAAGTTTGTATTGGAAAGCTTTATTAAATGTGTATGGGACGGTAAGGCCTGGGATATCAATGATTACACTTGAAAATCCATATATGAATACAGAAATTATGGGTACAATTGTTTTTGATCCACTTGATGATAGGTTATTAAATTTTACAATTGACCCTGACACTATTCCCGCTAATACACTTGATGCAATAAACAGAGTAATAGATCCTCTTACTCAAGGACCTAATGTTAACTTACCATCTCCAACTCTTGGAACAAGATATTTAATTACTAATAATATGGGAAATGATTTAGCTTTAACTTTAATTTGTAGTGAACCAACAACACTAAGTATAGGTGCTACAGTTATTAAAGTAAGTGGTTTAAATTTATCAGCTAATAGTAATTGGATTGATAGCTTATTAAATGCAAGAACATCATCAGGACAAGGAATATTTGTTGTTGGAACTAAAATTATTTCAGTAGATACAGTATTAAATACAATAACAATTGATAATCCAACTATTGCAAGTCTTGAAAATGGAGATATTATATACTCAACTACTTATAATATGGCAAGTGCTTGGGGTAATATTAAAGCTAATCAAAATGATATTATTGAATACAATGGAACAGAATGGGAAGTATCTTTTAATAGTGAAGCAGAATTAGCTCCACAATGGGTAGTAAACTTATATACAAATGTACAATATCGTTATGGTAAAGATTCAGGTTGGACAAAATCATTTGAAGGATTTTATAATCAAGGTTCATGGAACATCGTTATATAAACAAAACTAACAATAGTGTAGGAATATTATTTTGTTCACTGAGTACAAATAGACAATTATTTTTACTGCGCAACGATAAAAAAATTAACACATGGGGGTTACCTGGGGGTAAGGTGGAACGACATGAAAGTTTACGTGATGCCTTACATCGTGAATGTCAAGAAGAAATAGGTTTTTGGCCTGATAAAATTAAATTATTTCCTATTGAACAATTTACAAGTGATGATAAAAAATTTGTTTACCATACATTCTATTCATTTGTTTGTGACGAATTTATTCCAATTTTAAATAATGAACATTTAGGATATTGTTGGTGTGATAGTAACTTTTATCCTAAACCTTTACATAGAGGATTGTTTAATACATTAAACTATGATATTATAAAACAGAAAATTTCACTAATACATGATGCAATAAAATAAACCCACTATAATGTGGGTTTATTTTTGTTAATATCACTGACTTGGTATTTGTAATATTTCTAAATTAGAACCTGTTTGTGGTGTTGAATTAGCAGCAATAAACGATACATGATAAGCTGTAGCATTTGCCATGTTACCAATATTGTTTGAATCAACATAATCAGGAGCAAATCCTTCAGCATGTGTATTTATAATACTGAAAATCGCTACGTTTGCATTTGCACCATCTATACCTTGAATAGCCATTTGCCCCGCTGATAAATTAGCTACATTGCCATCATCTACATTCGACAATATACAAATTTGTGTTCTTGTCGTATTAGCTAAATTTGCTACTAAAAACTTAGATTTACCTTTTTGACGAACAATATATGCATCACCTGCAGCATATGAACCACTAACATATTCAATATTGGCAATACATGCAATTGTATTTCCACCACTAACAGCACCTAAACCATTAGCACCACCAACAACACCTATATTCCCTAATTCTGTTTGAGCAGGAATACCAATATCTATGTTCCCTGTTTTTTGAATTTTAAGCTTTGCCATTTTTTATTTCCTTAGCTCGTTCTAGGAGCCATAACTACCCCATGTAATTATGAGTTCACTTGGAACAATTGTATTTATCTTAATTATGAACTATTTGACATACTTAACACACCACGCCAATTGCTACCATTATCTTCTGTAATGAACACCAAAACATCAACACCTGATGCTTGTAATGAAGGTGCAGCTCCTCCTGGCCATTTTGTACCTGTCATCCATGTCTGTGTGCCTGCTCCACCATTAGTTAATTCTAAAACAAAAATAGATGCAAATGAACTATTACCCGCTGTATTAGTCACAGTCCATTGGCAAGCTCCTGTAGCTGTAGCACTAACAACATCACCTAATGTTAAATCAATTGTTCTTGCTCCTGATCCACTGCCTAATGCGTTATGTTTATAAAAATTATTATATGATAATAAATTACCTAATACAGTTGCATTTCCTGTTACATTTGCATTACCTGTAATATTAGCACCTGTTCCTGTAATAACAAGCACATTAGCATTACCTACTGCACTAATATTTACATTACCATTTGCAGTAG
>Ga0214923_10003639_pt1 | contig 19191 bp, 26 predicted proteins | sample LL1510_MetaG_FD_177993 | JGI IMG/M metagenome (GOLD analysis project Ga0214923, IMG submission 177993) | Freshwater microbial communities from Lake Lanier, Atlanta, Georgia, United States - LL-1510 | ecosystem: Environmental > Aquatic > Freshwater > Lake | place: USA: Georgia | collected...
GCTCAGTATTCTTCCTTTTTTGATAATTAATGCTTATCATCTTTAGTGAATTAAAATATAAATTTAATATATTTTTAACTAATTATTTGGTTAATAATATAAAATTCTCTAAAAGCTTTTATTATTTAAAAAAAAATCGTTTATTTTAGGAATTTAATAAATATTATTTAGCGTTTAAATCTTTGTAAAATTTTTTTTAAATAATATAATGAGTTTAGAACTTAAAAAATTTGATATGAAAAGTATACAATTTAAACCTAATGAAAATAAAGGACCTGTTGTTGTTTTAATTGGTAAACGTGATACTGGTAAATCTTTCTTAGTAAGAGACTTACTATATTATCAACAAGATATACCTATTGGAACAGTAATATCAGGAACTGAAGAAGGTAACGGGTTTTATGGAAAAATGGTTCCGCGTTTGTTTATTCATAATGAATATAATTCAGCTATTATTGAAAATATTTTAAAACGTCAAAGAACAGTATTAAAACAAGTCAAAAAGGAAATGGAAACATATAAACGTACAACTATTGACCCTAGGGCATTTGTTATATTAGATGACTGTTTATATGATAACACCTGGTCTCGTGATAAATTAATGCGACTACTCTTTATGAATGGTAGACATTGGAAGATAATGTTGGTCATTACAATGCAATATCCGTTAGGTATTCCTCCTACACTTAGAACAAATATAGATTATGTTTTTATTCTTAGAGAGAATTATATCGCAAACAGAAAGCGTATTTATGAGAATTATGCTGGTATGTTTCCTACATTTGAGAGCTTCTGTCAAGTAATGGACCAGTGTACTGAGAATTTCGAATGTCTCGTTATTAATAATAATTCTAAATCAAATAAATTAAATGACCAAGTTTTCTGGTACAAAGCAGATAGTCATAATGATTTTCGTCTTGGTTCAAAAGAATTTTGGGAATTATCCAAAGGAATGCCTGAAGAAGACCAAGAAGAACAATATGACCCGACTAAAAGCAAAAAGAGGGGTGCTGGACCAAAAATTAATGTCAAAAAGACTGCTAAGTGGTAAATTTATTTGCTTGTTTTTTATATAATTTTATAAGGAAAAATATATAAAAAATTTAACTTTACCAAGGCTTCTTACTTATTATCATAATGACTAGTTGGAGGAATATTATATGTTGTTATAGACCCCATGTTTTTCAAAAATATATTTTCTTTTGTTACAATTTCAAATTTCGTATCAAATTCAAGGTCTTTTACCTGTTCATAAATATGTCTGTTAAATTGTATTGTATCTATTTCTGCGGTTGATTGTAATCGTGATGCTAAATTTACAGCATTTCCAACAACACATAACCTCGGTATTTCATTTCCCAATATTCCAATGCTAACATTTCCAATACTTATTCCAATTCTTATACATAATGGAATATTATTAGGTGTTTTTATTGTTTTAATTTCTTTTACAATATTTAATGCGAACATTATAATTTCTTTTACAACAATTTTATGATTGTTATAGTTTCTAAAAATATCTCCTACAACCATATAAGCATCACCAATAGTTTCTATTTTTTGTAAATGAGGGTATTTTTTTATAATATTATCAAAAGAAATATAAACATTATATAGTAGTTGAAAAATAATTTTATCATCATATTTTTGTGCTAGTTCTGTATAACCGACAATATCCGTAAAAAGGATACAAATCATATTAAATTGTTTTGCGTTTATGTTAGCGTTTATATTAGCATTTACATTAGCATTTACATTAGCGCTTGTGTTTTCTATATATTCTTTATCTAAATTAAAAGGCAGTATTTTCTTTAATAATTCTTGTTCTAATATGGATTTATTTTTAGGTATTTTTACTAAAAATAATTTTGTTGTATAATCAATAAATTGTTCACATTTTGGAGTTATAATAATATTATCATTTTTGTATACATTTATTTGTTTTAACATATAGGATACAAATTGAACAGACTGTAAATCCATATTAGTTATTTGCGATATTTTTTTTTCATTATATTCATTAACTATTATACATGTCATCATTTTGCTTATCATATCCGCAAATGAGTAGTATAAATTTATATTGTAAGTATTTGTTATTTTAAATGTATCAATAATATTCAAACATATAAATATACACCATATAAACAAATAAATGTTAGTAAATGTTAAATTCTGTTTTGTAAATAATGTTTTCATAAAATATAATAACAATAACCATGAAATTCCCGTTAAATAATAATATATTTTAAAATTCTTATATGGATAAATAAAAACGTTTATTAATGCAGGAATAATATGATATTGAATATTTATATCATATATTCTAATATAATTTACATCACAATACATTTTAAGCATTAATGGTGTAGCAAATAACCACATAATATTTCTACTAAACTCGTACTGGTATAAAGTAATATTGTCAAACAAAAGTGTGTTTAATGTATATTTTATATAAACCAATGCTAACACATTTAATAATTTAGTTGTTGAATTGAAAAACATACAGTTTTTAATAGTATAAATAGTATAAATAGTATAAACAACTAATGAAAATAAATGTAAGTTTGTTATTGAATATAAAAAATGACTATTGGTTTGAATGAGTTCGTTATTTAGTGTTGAAGAATAATTAGATAAATATAATTTATTTAAAATAATATCAGCATTACAATAAAAGAAAAAATATAATAAAAAATAAATCATATATAGTTATTATATTTCTTTTTATCCTTAAATTTTACACCCTTGAAGATTTAAAATGGGACAAACCCCACTAAAAATCAAAAAGGTTTGCTCTTCACAGAGCGTGTAAATTTTGGTTTTGGTAATTCGTCTAAACTACCTGATGATTTATTTGTTCTTGATAAATAATTTGGTCTTTCTTTATTATTTTTTATCGCATTATATATATAATGAAAAAAAATAAAACTAATAAAACTAATAAATCTAGCAAAATTAATAAATCTAGCAAAATTAATAAATCTAGCAAATTTAATAAATCTAGCAAAATTAATAAATCTAGCAAAATTAATAAATCTAGCAAAATTAATAAATCTAGCAAAATTAATAAATCACTTAAAAATCATAAAACTAATCAAGACAATTGTATAACTAAAAGCGGTAAAAAATGTTATTTTGTTGGGAAACCTTATTATGCCCATTTACAAAATGATTAACTTATTATTAAAATTATAATATAAAATATTATTTTATATCATAAAACATATAATAACATAATAATATACAAGACCTCAAAAATTATAAAAATCAATTAAATAGAATATTGAATTCCTACTAGTCCTTGATTATATATCAAAATATTCCAATAAGGCATAAATATATCCAAATATGGTTCACATTCATCATTTAATGATTTAAGTGTTATATATATTGTTACTTTATCAAATAAAGACATATTTATACAACCAACTATATTATTAGAATTATATTTTTCATCAATATTAAATCCATAATAAGTTAACATACCAACATCTTCATCATAAATATTCAATAAATTAACATCATAATTGAAAGCTGTTATACTACCATTTAATGTAATATTTATATTTTGAATTTCATGCTCGCAATCTCTAACAATAAATATTCCTTGATTTATAAAATCTATTCGTGTTTCTAATTTATAAGTATAATTATTTTCGTTTTGATAGTTTAATGGTATTTTAAAATGTTTAATATTTCTTATATTATGTTTTATTGGGTGTATAGTAGAAGCAAGTTGTTTTCTTTCTTCGATATCTAAAACATATTTATCCATAACAATTTCAACGTTATAATCGCAAACTTTATTAGTTAGTCTAACACTAATTTCACTAAATTTTAATTGAATTATTGGTATTTTATGATTAAAAAAATAATCATGCGAAAAATCAATAAAACAATTTGTTTCATCGTTTTTAGTAAAATAAATTAATTTATTACTTTTTATTAAAAATGAAAATGGTATCTTAAAATATGCAGACCCCATAGTAAATTCTAGTTCTTCATCCATTAGTTTTTTAATATTATCTTTTTTTACTATAAATCCTTTTATTTTTATTAAATCACCATATCTCAAACTTAATGATTTATTAAACGGAATAGTAATTATTTCTGGAGATGTATATTGTTGATTTTGTATCATTTCAGCATCTTGTGCTCCCTTGAAGGCAAACAAATTAAACATATTATATTAAATAGTATAAAGATTTCTTTATATTATTATAATATAAAGAAATATTATGAAAGATAATTTAGATTATTTTTATATAAAATCAAGTAATTATTATACTCCAGATTATTCTTGTGATATTAACTACCCTTATATTCTTTTTCGGTTAGAGATAAAAGAAGTTCTTAAAACAATTTCACCAAAAGGTCTCAATTTTAAAGATTATCACTATATTTTTAAAGAAACTCTTATTTTTAAGGATTTTAAAAATAATAACCAAATAAATAATTATGTAGATAATGAATATGCTGAGATTTTTATATGTAGAAATAATGAAGATAAAACATTATGTTTATTTGATAATTCCTCCTATGGACTAAGTCCAAAAAGCATAATTAATTTTGGAAAACACGATGATATGAATAATTTATTTATATTTTATAATGAAATTAAATTAGATGTTAAAACATTAGAAGATGCATTAAAAGAAATATTATTTATAGTATTAGTAAAAGAATATTAAATGAAGCTTATAAATGTTATGTATAGAAAATTTAAATAAAATTTAAATAAAAAATTGAAATAAAATTGATTTAAAATTTTAAATAATATAAAGACAATTTATACAAAATATGACCTCCAAAGGCGTGTTTCCATTTAAATATTTCTATACAAGAGTTTATCCTTTGCGTCGTGATGGAGAAAGCGATTTTACTGGTGTAATTGAAAACAAGATTAACAAAATTAATGTAACTGATTTAGAAAGTTATATTAATTTAGAATTAGATATTCAGGAAAAAATATTTAAAAAAATGGGTTGTGATGATGAACTAATACAAGAAGCAATTAATAAAATGAGATTAGCATATAACTCAAAAAAATAACACAAAATTTAAATATTAATTAAAAAAAACTATTTAAATATTTAAAACTAAAGTGTATTATTATGGAAATTAATTATGATGACTTTATAAGTAAAACAAAAATATTATATAGCAAAAATACTAATATTAAGGATGTTATCAGTGAATATTTACAAAATAAGGATAATGATGATGAGGATTTAAATATTTCTTATGATTATAAAGATAAATTTTTTATTTCTAACAAAGAGATTTTTTTTGATAATATCACACAAAAATATTTTTATGAATATAAACCAAAAAGAGGAGAGTGTGGAGATATTATAACCAATATGGGTTTTATTACACAAATACCAAATATAGAATATGCGTTTTATATAAGTAATAATTTATGTAGGTTAGATGATAAATTTTTATTTGTTTCATCTCAATTTGAAAGATTAACTATACATATTTATTTTGATAAAAAACCTTCAGAAAATGAACCATTTTGGTTTTGTTCTCGTAATTTTATACTTCAAAATAAAGATAGAAATTTATTTGCATGTAATAAAATAATTACTAAATATGGTTTTTATGAAAACGGATTTTATACCTGTACTTTTTTTCCTTCTCTTGGTGAAGAAAATTATTTAAAAAATGATACTTTCTTATTAGATGCTACACCATTAATGTAAAAAAAATGATTTAAAGCTAACAATATAATTATTATATTATTAAAAATGAATAATAGTTATGAAAAATTAAAAGAGCAAACTGAATTAAACAAACTTAAATATTTAAAATTAATTAAGGATTTAGAAAAAAAAGGGGCAATAATACCAGAAAAAGTAGATATAAATATGTCGTTAACTAAAATAATAAAAGTATATAAATTATCTTATATTGAACACGAAGATGAACTACAAAAACAAAAATTAAATACATTAATAAATATGGGTAAAACAATATTAGACAATATTGACCCAGAGTGGAAAATAAAATTAGAAGGTGAAAATGTTGGTATGACAGATAAATTAATAAAAGAATTTATAAAACAAAATACTGGTGATAGTATTTATGAAAATTAAAATATTTATTGCTACATAAACTTAATTAAAGTTATATTTTTTTAGTATCTCAACATGCCAATTATCAAATATACCTTCATATTTATAATACAAATTTTGGTGTTCTTTTTTATATTTTTTACATATTTTTTTATGATATTCAATCATTTCTAACATATAATTATTTGCTGTTTTAAAAGATTTATATTCTGTTTCGCTAATACATTTACATGTATATTCAAACTCATTATTATATTTATATTTTGCAAGTAATATTAATAAATCTATTACATCACCTTCCATATATCCATCAACTATATCCGGCGTTTTTCCAATAAGCGGAATACATCTTTTAATTTCATTTAGTTCTTTTGATTCGTCCATTTTTCTTTTGTTTTGTTTATTGTATATTTGTATTATTATAATATATCATTTATAATAATATAAATCAATTTTTTTTTATTATCCTATATTATGAACATTATTATAATGATTTTTAGAACACAAATTACATACATTAGTAAGACAAACATTACATAAATAAATACAATTTATAGGAGGTCTTTGTGCATTAGGCAATTTCATTATTTCTATATTTATAGAAGAAGATATATTAACTCCAATATTACCACAAGAAGGGCAATTAATTTGTGGAAATGTTGATATGGTTTGACAAAGTTGTTGTGACATTTAATATATAATTATATAATTATATTATCTTTAAATTAAAATAAAATAAATATAATATATTTACGAGTACATTATTTAATATTTTTTAAATATTTTTAGTTTTTTATTATCTAATATTTCTTTTGGGTTTTTTGGTCTTGGTTTCCAATTTAATAAATTATATAATCTATTTGCTATTTCTTTTTCTTCATAAACTTTATCACCATATTTATTCCAACTTGGAATATTAACATGCAATTTAAGTAATTGATGTATTGGATAATTACGAACAGAAGAACCCATCCAAGCACATATATCTGTGTCTGGTGTATATGGGTCTGAATAATCAATAACAATTTCTCCTTTTACACCCCTAAAATCAATAGCATAATGTTTAAAATGTGTTAGTTCTTCATCTAATTCATCCATAGGTTCATAATCAATTGTTTTAATATCATAATCATATTTTTGAAATAATTCTTGTAGAGTAGGACAAAATATAAAGTTCATATATGAACCTTCACACCCATCATCTTGATATTCATAAACTTCTTCTTCAAATTCATTATCATCGGCATTTCTATAATCAGTAATATCCATTGCTTTAAAAGTTTTCTTTGTAGTATCCATTATGTATTTCTATTATACTATACTTATATTTTTTTATTTCAATTTTTTTTTATATATGTAATATTTGATTAACTTTTTCAAATATTTCTTCACTTGATAAAAACTCATAATTACGAGAATGATATAATTCATCACAATTAGTATTATTTGTTTTCCATTTATTTAAATCTACAAATCTAAATAATTTTTCTTGAATTGTATCAGGTGTTTTTAACCATTCTGTAAAAAAATATTCTTTTCTCTTATTTAATTTATCAATTTGTCTAAAAAATCTTTGTTTTAGTGTATTTTCAGTTGTTAAAATAAAATAATTATATTTACTAAACAGATTATAATATACATCACTATTTTCCATTAATCCTAGACATAATTCTGCATCTAATCCTACAAAAATAATAGGTTTATCATCATGTGTTTTAATGTAATTATTAATATATTTTTGATAATCTCTTGAATATTCTTGTGGATTTGCTATTTGATATTCTGTTAAAAAATCTGTATGCAAATTATCTAAATCACAAACATATATTTTATTTGGATATGTCTCTAATAATCTATTACCAATAGTAGATTTTCCAGAACCTTGTGTTCCAGCTATATGAATTATTATATTTTTTTTACCACCATATATCTTTTTTGTTTTATTTTTTTTATATTTTGTCATATATAAAGTATCTATAGATTATTTATTAAGAAACTTTTTTAATGTAAAAAAAGTTCTTCTGCTTCCATATAAGTAATTACATTTTCAGTTAAACTTGTCGGTCCAGTAATAGTTATACTAACTCCATCAAAAAAAAACTTTTCTTTTGTTTTATAATTAACACCACTATCTTTTTTGTTTTTAATTTTTATTTTTATTTTATTTCCAATTTCATTGATAAAATTGCTTTGTATCATTATATATATAAAATATATAAAAACTTTGTATTATATATTAATTAAATGAGTGATAAAAATATTTATATATTAAACTATTTAAACGATTTAATTGAACTTGAACATCTACGCGATAAAAATAAAAACTTAAAAATATGGACTAGTGAAAGTAGATGGATTTTTCAAACTAATTTTGTATATTCATTTGATGTTAAAATAGCAGATAATGATAATAATATTATTATTATAAAAACAGATATAAAGGATAATATACACTTATTGCCAAAAAGTATTAACGAGATAATAAAAAAATATAAATTATTACAAGATTTTATTATGAATTATGATGATGATTATTTTTTATTTATTGATATTAAATATTTTGATAATTATATTGAAAAGTTTTTTATACAAGTTTTAAAACTAAAAGAAAATATATATTTTGATATAGATGCTAATTCATAAAGTGTATATTCCGTTTTATTCTGTAAATATAATATATTCACAATTTTATCTACTATTTCTTCTTGTTCTTTTTTATACAACTCACTTTTAAGACGCATTACAATATACTTAAAATAATAAATAAATTTTAAGTATGTTATTTATAAATTTTTAATTTTCTTCGTCTTGTTGATGGTTTTCTTTTTAACTCATAACCTTCTTTCAAATTATAAGCATATTCAAAGTAGTTTTTATAATTTTCTGGTTTCACTTTATCAATTGCCTTTTTCACATTCTTTTTTAATTCTTGAAAATTTGCTACATTTCTATCTTTTTTCAAATATGTTTTTATTTGGTTAAAGTATTGTTCTATTGCATCCGTCTTGGGAGTATATGGGACACAAAATAAATAATGATTACCACTTTTTGTTATAGCATTTTTGATTAATTCGTTGTTATGACTTCCAGCATTATCCAAAATAATAAGATGGTCTTTGTATTTTGAAAATACATTTTTTTCTAAAAAATCTAATAATCTTTCTTTTGTCATACCACCTTTTTCATATAATTCTTTTCCAACACATTTTGAATTACTTATTGCTACCAATAAAGTAAATTTACAAAAAACAAATTGGTTAGAAGTTTTTATTACACATCTTCTACCTAATTCACATCTACTATAAGTTGGTTTCAAATCAAAACCAACACTTGTTTCATCTAAACAAATAATTTTATTCATAGGAAATTGTTTAACCCTATTATAAAATTTATTCAACTCATTTTGTTTCTCAATTGGTTTCTTATATCTTTCTTTTGAAAAATGCTCGTGTCTTGTTTTATTATTATCTCTAATAATTTGTCCTAAATGTTGAGGTGTAATATCAAATGTAGGATATTTATTTTTTATCTCAATATCTAATTCATTCATAGTAAGTTGTTCGTTTTGTTTTAATAATTCTAACGCAGTTTTCACTTGCGGTTTAGTAATTTTATAAGATACAGATTTTCTATTTATTCTTGTAAGATTTTTAGAAGTTTTATATCTTTGTATCCATCTTTGTATTGTAGATTTCTTACAATCAAATATTTTACAAGTTTTTCTAATATTATCTTTGTTATTCAAATAATATTTAACAGCAGATATTTTATAGTCTTCGCTCTTATGTGTCATACTTATAATAAAAAAAGAATAAATATTGATTCCCTTAAGGGATTTGTCCCATTATAAATCTTCAAGGGTGTAATTATAGCATTGTTTTAACAATCATCAAAAGAAATGGTAACTGGATATTTAATATAACAATAATCTCTCCAATTTGTATTCGGATTATTCAATTCACACCAATCAAATAAAATTTTACCTGAATTAAGCTTGAAGGGAAACTGTTCCCATAAGTTATATTTAAAATGAAATAATAGATTCATTATTCCCATTTCATTTGTTCTACATAATGTATAAGTATTCATAGCATCTAGCAATTGATTTTTATCACATAGATGTAAAATATTCGTATCATAAATCCAAATACAATTTAAGAAATAAATTTCGTGTAAAATATTTTCACCAAAATCTGTTCTTATTTTTTCAATTAAATCTGTATTATCAAATGATAATTGGCAGTTGAATGTCTGATTTTCATATGATTTTCCATCTTTTGGAGCCAATATTTTACCTTTATAATCAAGTTCTAATAAATGCTTAACATCATCTAATACTCTTAATCCAGCATCTAGAAATATAATTCTAGACCATTTCATAAAATAATCATCAAAAACATGTAGTTTCTCCCATTGATTTAATTTGTTAATTTCTCTCTTATCAGAATTATCAAAACCATTATTACCTATTTTATTTAAGATAATTGTTTTATCGATTTGTGGAAATTTTACTTCAATAATGTTATAGAAATCCTGAAAGTTTTTATTTAATGAAAAATCAATTGTGATTAGTACTATATCGCCAATCCATTTACCTCTACTTCTTAAATCAATTATAGTTCTTTTTGCTTTATTAAAATATTGAATATCAGTTACAATTACAAAAGCGGTGTCATTATTTGTATTATTTGTATTATTTATATTATTTATATTATTTATATTATTTATATTATTTGTATTATTTAATATCTGTTTTTTAGATATTTCATAGTAAAACTTATTTACTTCTTCAGTCATTACTTTATGAACAGTTATAGCATTATTCAAGTCAAAATCATTATTATGTCTATCAATTAAAAAATTTCTATTATTAATTTGATTTATTTTATGTTCATTTTTTAATTCATTAATCCATAATCCAATACATAAATCATCACAAAATTGTTCTTTTAAATTTATTATAGGATAATAAGCTTCATTAATTCCTATTTTATTAATATAATTATAAATTAAATTATATAGACTATTTGATATGGCATATCCAGCTCCACCTGACATATATAAACAAAATTCTTTCTGTATATGGTCTAATTCGTGACCAATATAATATAATTCAGATGGATTATAATTATTTAGTAATTTTTTAAGTCTATCAGTGAATACAAATGTATCATCATCTATAAATATATACCAATCATATGTTAAAATGTTATTCATATTTTTAATAAAATGAATATATTTCCAAGTTATATTTTGACAGTCATCCATACAGTTCCACCCAAAATGTCTTTTATCAATATTAGATTTAGATGTTAAATAATATATATCATTTTTATCAGTATTACTAAAAAAAGTTTCCATTTGATATTTTACACGCGTATCTAAATACTTGTCACAGGTTGAAATAATATAACATATTTTCATTAAATATTATATTATTTAATTTTTAAATAGTAATTGGTGAATTTATTTTTTATTTGCGAAGGGACCTGATTTCAATTGACTTTGTCCATAATCAGATTTACCTATAACAACATTCTCATTTTCAAATAACTCTTTGCAAATATCAGCTGTTGAAATATTTTCTTGTTCACTGAAGATTTTTTCTTGAGTGCTTGTATTCTTTACACCAATCAAGTTGCCTTGCTCATCAATAGTTTGAGATAATGTATTGCCACTCTTTTCAGCATTCTTAATATTTTCATCGATAGCTTTTTGCTTAGTTTCTTTAACACGTTGCTCGAAAGCAGTTTTAGCATTTGATTCATTCTTTTGTTTTTCATGCATCAATTGATTTAACTCCTCTTCCATATATTCAACACGACCTGTTTTGTATGCTTCAGGATCCCAAGGCATCCACATTCCAACTGGACCTACTAATATATCGTGATTAGGGTCTATTTCTCTCAACATTTTACACCTTAATTCAGCTTCCTCTTGTGTAGGATAACTTCCTCTTATTTTTAAACCTCTTGTACTAGTCTGAAAATTATGATCAATATCAAATTTTTTCTGTAAATCTTCCTCATTGTTATCAAGATATGTTTTATAATCATCTGCTAAATTAGACTTAGCCAAATTCTTCTTCTCTTCTTCTACAAATTCCTTAAAGTCGTTACTTAGGTCATCAAATGATAAATTATACTTATATGAAATAAAATTAACGAATTGTAAAAATTTTTCAATAGATTTATTTAATTCCCAGTTCTTTAGGAATTCTTCAAAAAAGAAAATTTCCTTTTGCTTTAGAATTTTTTCTGGAGAACAAAAAGACATACAAACAAATTTTTGGCCAGCAATAGGTTTATCCTCTTCTAATAAATCAACATATTTAGAATTTTTTTCACCATTAACTTGTTTTCTCTCAAATCCGCCTTTTTTAGACTGTTTAGATTTAGAACGTTCCATTTTAATTAATTTAATTATTTATTTTTAAGTTTTTTATCGCAATAATTATTTTTTCTTTTTATTTATTATAATGAACGGTTTAATTAACGTTGGAGAACTTGTCAAGAGAATTATTAAGTATCTTGTTGAAGGTTTAATGGTCGCTATTGCTGCTTATGCTATTCCTAAACGTTCCTTGAATATGGAGGAAATTATCTTGATTGCCTTAACTGCCGCCGCCACATTTAGCATTCTTGATACCTATGTTCCATCAATGGGAGTTACTGCAAGATCAGGTGCAGGCTTTGGAATTGGTGCAAACTTAGTAAAATTTCCTGGTGGTTTCTAACCATAAATGATAAGGAAAAATACATTTCATAAAAAAATAAAAAATTTTGCTTTTATGAAATAACTTAAACATATTTTCATAATATAATTATGAAATATAATAGTGACACACTAATAACATATTGTAATGAAAACAATATAATTCTTATAAATGATTATAGTAATAAAAGTATATCAAGAGAAAGTTATATTGAGTTTAAATGTATTGAATGTTTTACTCAGTTTACTAAAAATTTTAGACAAATTGTTAAAACAGGTGCTTATTGTCAAATATGTATGAGTAAACATTCAAGTGATAAAATAAGAGAATCTAAAGTAAAATATGATGTAAATATTTTAATGGAATTTTGTAATAAAAATAATATTTTATTGATTGATGATTATTCAGATAGGTTTATTAACAGAGACAGTTTAATTGAAGGAATTTGTAAAAATGATTGTTGTGAAAATATTTTTAATAAACCATTTAGAGAGTTACTAAAAATAAATGGTTACTGTCAAGATTGTAGCAAAGAAAATGGCAAAGCAAAAATAATACAAACAAATTTAAACAAATATGGTGTTTATAATCCTATGAAAAATGAAGAGATTAAAGAAAAATTAAAGAAATCGGTCTTTAAAAAGTATGGTGTTAATCATAATTCACAATCTGAAATAATTAAAATTAAAAAACAAAATACATTTATAAAAAACTTTGGTGTTGATAATAACTTAAAATCAAAAGAAATAAGAGAAAAAATTAAACGAACAAATTTAATTAAATATGGTGTGGAGAATCCGCAACAAAATTCTGACATCAGAAATAAGAATTATGAAACAAATCTAAAAAAATATGGAGTAAAACATTTTTTACAAACAAATGAATTTAAAAACAAAGTAATACAAACAAATCTAAATAGATATGGAGTACCCCATCATTCACAAAATCCACTAGTAGCAGAAAAAATGTTATTGAACGCATATAATAAAAAACAATACATGTTACCATCAGGTAAAGTAATATATATTCAAGGTTATGAAAAATTTATGTTAGATTATTTATTATTAGTTCAAAAAATTCATGAAAATGATATATTCACAAAAAGAAATGAGGTTCCTGAAATTTGGTATAATGATAAAAAAGGAAAAAAATGTAGACACTATGTTGATTTTTATATTAGATCACAAAATAGATGCGTTGAAGTAAAATCAAACTTTACAAATCAAGAAAAAAATAATGTATTTGAAAAACAAAAAGCAGCAAAAGATTTAGGACTAAAATATGAAATATGGATTTTTAACAAATCGGGTGAACTTTTAGAAAAATATATTTAAATCTAATAATAATATATTATGGCAAAAAGATATACTAGTCATAGAAGGCATAGAAGACATAAAAGACATACACATAAATCTATGAAAGGTGGTGCGTTTACAGAACAAGAAAAACAAGACTTAAAAGCACAAGGTTTTACTAATTCTAACATAGACTCACTCGAAGATTTTAATGTAAGATATGATCAAGTTGAACAAAAAATAAATAGTTACAATGGTAATCCTGATGATATGGTTGATCATGTAATGTATATTATTTTTAATGAACAAATGAATGATCAAGGATTTAATAATGAAATTATTCCACATAATGATAATGACCTACACGATTTAAATGACGATGATTTAAATGCTTCATTTGAATCGCATGGTTCAAATTTAAATCAATCACAAGGTTCATTACATTTATCTGATTTGGAACAAAATAGTAGAATGAGTGGACATACAACTGATCCAGATGAATCTTTTGGCGGAAAAAAAAGAAAATCACGTAAAATTAGAAAACATAGTAAAAAAGGAAGAAAAACTCGTAAACATAGACGCAGAAAACAAAGAGGAGGAACGTGTTATGGAAGAGGTGTAGGAGCAAATTCATATGATCCGAATTATTCTATTTATAACACAAACGAATTAAAATTATTTCCTTATAAACCGTAAAAAAAATTGATTTAAATTTTATATAATATTTAATATTTAATATTTAAATCATAAAAAACAAGTAAAATATGGGTTCAGGTATTAGTCTTTCGAGAGAACAAATTATTCAAATAATTAAAAACACAATAAAAGATGAATTTGAACTAAAAGAAAGAAACAATCCTAAAAGGAGCGATGATGGATATTTATTATACGATACTTTTGATGATGAAGAAGTATTCAATAAAAAAATTAGATATTTAGATTCTTTACTTAGAAAATATTCTCAAGAATAATTGTTCTAAATAGTTGGTACAAATTCCCAATCTAAATCTTCACAAATTTTCTTCCAAATAACGTCTTGTTCCATCCTTTTTTCAGGGTCTTTAAGCATAGGGAAATGTTCTAAATATTTAGTTTCACCTAAAAGTTCACAAAGCTTATATGCTGTATAATAATAGTTTAGAAAATTGACTCTATCGTCAGGACAATATTTTGAATAAGGAGCTTGTAACTCAATAAAAAGATTACATAATGTTTCTTCAAGTTCGTGCGACATAATTGGTGGTCTAATTCCTAATTTGTCTTTAATAAATGGAATATGTTCATAATATTTATTATAACCTAATTTCTTAAGTATTTCTTTTGTTTTGATATTTGTAATTTCTGTTATTTCTATTCTCTCTTTTTTTATTTGTAATTTAATATTTTCAATAACATCAGGGTGTATTTTTGTTATTTCTTTACCTTGAAATTGTGCTAAAATTTCTTTAAAATGATTTATACGTTTATAAGCATAAAAAGATACTTCTTTTGGAGGTTCTTTATATGAAGGTTTTTCATTTTCAATAAGATAAGGTATACTTCTAGAACAAATATTACATATTAAAACACCGTCTTCTTCAAGAGGAATTAATTCTCCTTTATTACAAACTTTACATATGTCAGTTTGATATACAAAATTATTAATATCTAAAAAATCATCACTAACATTACTCAAATATTTGAGGACAATATTATTTGTATCTTTATTTAAAATACTGATATCTTTGTTATCATTATTTTCTTTTATTTTAAAAAAATTATTTACAAGTTTTGATTTATTTGTGACAGTTTGTGTTTTAATACCAGATGATATATTTTTTTTATTTTCAAAATACTCAAAAATATATTTTGAATTATCTAATAAATAATCTTTCTTTTTACATTTCATTTCTTTAATAATTTCTTTTAATTCACTAATCCTATCATTTATTTCAAGTTTTTCTTCTATAGAAAGAGAGTCATTTTCTTGATCTATTTTTTGTTTTAACATATATATTTCACATTTATGTTCATAAATATTGTTTTCATCTCTTGAAAATTCATTTAAAAACTCTTTGTGCTTTGTATCAATAGTAATTGCCGACTTTTTATTAAACTTTATCTTTTTACTTGATTTTGGTTTAAATGATGGCATAATCTCTTTTATAATAAATAGTAATTTATTTAATTATTAATATATTTAAAATATTTAAAATATTTAAAATAATTAATTATAAATATTTTAAATTGAATAATATTTATAACTACATAAAATTTTTAATATTATATATTATATATACGACTATGTCAATTTCGTACGAAGAATACAATGAATTAATTGGAAAGCATAAAGGTGTAAAAAGAAACAGAATGCGTCCAGGTTGCTACTATTATATTGAAGATACTTCTAGAAAAGAATATCAATATAGAGATGTATATCATGGAAAATTTTTACGAATAAACAATTAGCAAGAATTAAACAACAAGAAGGATAAATTAGTAAGAGTTTTTGAAGATGTAGAATATGTTGTTAATCCATTTGATAGGGAAGGAGTACCATTCGGATTTGCGGGGCGTGAATTTAAATACATACTTGATAATTCCAGACCATGTGAGGAAGATGTAATTAATAAAAAAAATACGATGGCTGAACTAAAGACTGATTTAGATGAACTCAGAATTAGACCAGTTGAAGAAAATGAAACAAACATAACTTTTATTGGAGAAGATTATAGAGAAGCAAACAGACAATTTCAGGAAAATAGAAAACGTGAAGGAACAAATGGAGGAAAAAAACGTAAACACACAAAAAAACATAAAATACAGAGACATGCCCGTAAAAGCTCAACAAAGAAAAATCGTAAATAATGATTGAAAACAATGTACTAATTATTTATATTAAGAGACAATAAATTTTGTTTATAGTGAGATTTATGTCTTCTTTAAATTTTTTGTAATTGTATTTCAATATTTATTTTAAATTTATAATATATTTTTAAAGCATATTAAGTTAAAAAATATCAAATGTTTTCTGAATTGTAATTAATGGATATAAAACTTAATTTAAATTCTTTAAAAGATTTAGAAAACGAAAATATAAAGGTAGATGTTATTAAATTCCAAAAAATGTTATTTCTTTTTAATTCAATTGAGGAAGGTTGGTCTGTAAAAAAACATTCCGGTTCTTATATGTTTACGAAATCACACGAAGGAAAAAAAGAAGTACTCGAAGACTCTTATTTATTAAAATTTATGAAAAGCAATTTAGATTTAAATAAAATAATTTCATAGTTATTTTTTTTGTAAAAACCGATTAAATTAATTGATTAAATTAATTTAATTTAATTTAATTAATTTAATTTCCAAAATATTTTTTTCTTTAGCATATTTATAAAATGGGAGGTGGATTAATGCAACTCGTCGCTTATGGTGCTCAAGATGTTTACCTTACAGGTAATCCTCAAATTACTTTCTGGAAAGTTACTTATCGCAGATACACTAACTTTGCCATCGAATCAATTGAACAAACATTCAACGGTCAAGCCGATTTCGGACGTCGTGTCCAATGTGTTATCTCCAGAAACGGAGATCTTGCTTACCGCACTTATTTACAAGTTACTCTTCCCGAGATTAACCAACTTATGGGTCTCGGAAACTACACTACCGGCCAAAACACCGGTGTTTATGCCCGTTGGTTAGATTTCCCCGGTGAGCAATTGATTGCTCAAGTTGAAGTCGAAATTGGTGGTCAAAGAATTGACCGTCAATATGGTGACTGGATGCACATCTGGAACCAACTCACAATGACCAGTGAGCAATTGCGTGGATACTTCAATATGATTGGTAACACCACTCAACTTACCTTCATCACTGATCCTTCATTCTCTGATGTCGAATCTCCTTGTGACTCTTTGGCTCCTCGTCAAGTTTGTGCCCCTCGTAACGCTCTTCCTGAGACAACACTTTACGTTCCTCTTCAATTCTGGTTCTGTACCAACCCTGGTCTTGCCCTTCCTTTGATTGCTCTTCAATACCACGAAGTCAAGATTAACCTTGATATCAGACCTATTGATGAGTGCTTGTGGGCTGTTACAACTCTTAACTGCAACCAAGGTCCTCCTATTAACCAAGCCAACCAATACACAGTTGGTCGCCCCGTCCCTGCCACAATTGCCTACAATCAATCTTTAGTTGCTGCTTCTTTGTATGTTGACTACGTCTTCTTAGATACTGATGAACGCCGCAGAATGGCACAAAACCCCCACGAATATTTGATTACTCAACTTCAATTCACTGGTGACGAATCTGTTGGTTCATCCAGTAACAAGATCAAGCTTAACTTCAACCACCCTGTCAAGGAGCTTATCTGGGTCGTTCAACCCGATCAAAACGTTGATTATTGCTCATCTTTGACTTGTGATGCTCTCTTGTTCAAGGTTTTGGGTGCTCAACCCTTCAACTACACTGATGCCATTGATGCTCTTCCTAACGCCATCCACGCTTTCGGAGGTCCTGCTGCTCTTGCTCAAGATTCTCGTGCCTACATTGATGCTTATGGTCTCTTCCAAGATGCTGGTGCTCTTGATTACCAACCTGCCAACTACTTCCCTGGTTTTACAGGATACTGGCACGGTCCTTCCAACCCTTATAACGAACCCAATCTTGGTGGTCCACAAGTTCCTTTGAACACAGCTGGCCTTCCCGCCTCTATTGTTCAAACTTTAGGTTCAGGAACAACTGCTCCTCACCTTGACAACTCTGGTGTCTCTGATGCTGGTACTTTCGTCCTCTCTGAAACCTCTTTGGATATGCACTGCTGGGGCCAAAACCCCGTCGTTACCGCTAAGCTTCAACTTAACGGCCAAGATCGCTTCTCTGAGCGTGAAGGAACCTACTTCTCTTGGGTCCAACCTTACCAAGCCCACACCAGAAACCCTGATGAAGGTATCAATGTTTACTCATTTGCTCTTCGCCCTGAAGAACACCAACCAAGCGGCACGTGCAATTTCTCACGTATTGATAATGCCACACTTCAATTGGTCTTGTCTAACGCAACTGTTGAAGGTACCAAGACTGCTAAGGTTCGTGTCTATGCCACTAACTACAACGTTCTCCG
>Ga0214923_10003640_pt1 | contig 19189 bp, 13 predicted proteins | sample LL1510_MetaG_FD_177993 | JGI IMG/M metagenome (GOLD analysis project Ga0214923, IMG submission 177993) | Freshwater microbial communities from Lake Lanier, Atlanta, Georgia, United States - LL-1510 | ecosystem: Environmental > Aquatic > Freshwater > Lake | place: USA: Georgia | collected...
CTGCTTGACCATCTCCAAGTTCTGCGTGAGCATCAGCAATATTTAAATCACACCAGCTGATCTCAAAGACCATTTTCTCGCCTTTGAAGATCTCTCTAGCTTTAAGAGCGTAGGTGATTACCTCATCAAATTTTCCTAACTCGTGATAACAGTGCGCTACTGAGAAGAGGTCTCTGGCATAAAACTCTGAGATCCCATCAACTTCATTGATATGAGCTGCCTCAACATAACTCTCTAGCGCCTTCTGCCAATTACCTTCTTCGCCATACCAACTTGCTTTAGTTCTTAAAGTATCTATAAGGAATGGATGATTGCTCTGACGTAGTAGATCAATCGCCCCATCTAAAGCCTTAGTGGCTTCATCAACTCTTTTTAATTCTTTTAACGAATAACCAATTCCGGTTATCGCATTTGCCATTGCGATTGATGATGCTTTAGCACCCATCGCTTTATATATCTCATGCGCCTCTTCTGCTAGCGCTAGAGCTTCAGTTCCTGATGATCTATAGATCGCTTGCTGCGCGAGCTGGATAAATAACTCCGCCCGTTCTTCACCTTCAGTATTTGGTAATTGCTTCCAGAGTTCTTGATCCTCTGTCTCTTTATTATCTATAGCTATCAACCCCCTCCATCATCTTTATTTCAACTATATAACCTCCCCCTGACAATCTGAGCGGTGATCAGGGGGAGCGGTACATTAGTACATCTGTTCTAATCTGTCACTACCCTTATCTAAAGCCAGGAAAGCTCACCACTGCATGGGCATGCATCGCCCGAAGGAGATCTACCTCCTCATAAAAGGAGATAGTTGAGCTCCACCCGCAGGCGCAGTATGCCTGGTAGTAATGACTTGGAAGCTGGCAAATAACATTTGCATGACGTAAATCAGTACTACTCATAGCCTGCCTAAGTGCTTCTGGTTATGGCTATTAACAAAAGCTTTTGCCTCCTCATTCCTAATTTCAAATACAACCTCTCCGCACTCTTGGCAATAAGCGTTATAGAGGTAATCGGATTTGCTTTGAATGTATCGCGATCCCACTATCAAAGCGCAACTAGGAGTTTTAAAGTCAACTAGGTTTCTATGGCCTCTAACGTTCTGCACTGGATCTAATAGAAGCTCCCTGCTTTTGTCTGCAATCTCTTCTGTAATAAACAAGCTTGGTAAATCTTCACCCTCCTCGATATATAGCCCGCAAGTACAAATGAACTTGTCAGCTACAAGTAATCCTGACTGAGTGAGGTAGCGAAAGTGCATTCCACTTTCTTGAGCGCTCTCAAGGTTTGCATAGTGAAGCCAAGCTTTATATCTGCCATATTTAGAAGCAGGATTTGCATGATCCATATCTTCCTTTAGCTTTAGAAGCTTTTCTTTTGGAACTTTTACTTCCAAATAACCAATAGATGACATAAATAGTCCTATCTGGACCCCTTATTTTTGAGATCCGCGCATTCCCAGAAGGCTTTCAACTGGGCCGGTCTTCCTCTAGGACCACCGCGCACGGGGCTCGGTTGGCGTCAGACTAGCTAAAGGGCTAGAACGTCTGATCTCTTTGACCTAAAGAGAATATTACCCGAAAAATAGAGGACCACCTAGAAGGGGGATAGGCGGTCCTCATATTTATTCGGAATTAATTGTTCTCACTCTCTGGGGTAATTAGTTCACGTAGCTCTTCAAGCATCGTGTCTATGTTCTCCTCGAACTCTTCCACATACTCCTGAGCTTTAATGATGTTGTTCTTAATTGGAGTATGGGCGTCCTTTAACTGCTTAAGAGTGCGAAACTCTCGCTCTAGATTATTTATAACTCGCTCAATTGCGTCGACGTCATATTCAGTATCAGCCGGAGCAATTGCGCGAAGTGCATAAGATCTAGCCCATAGATAGGCCAGCCTGACTAAGCGCTCATCAGGATTATCAGTATCTATTACGATGGCTAGCTTATTACCTTCGAACTCCTGCCAACTTGGCTGAAGATCTAGGTTTAACCCTCTGGCATCAGAGACAAAGATTCCGCAGACTGCATCGCGATTGCTAATAGCTGAGTTAAGCTCAATAGCAACCTTGTCACGCTTTAATCTACCCTTTGCATCTTTGAAGGTTTTATCAGTTTTTGCTTCCCAGACGATGTTTACTGGGACATTCGAGGTAACTGCGAGATTCAGAGTAATTACTTCATCTCCCACATTCTCTCCTGAAGGAGCAGGGGTATCCCCGGTGTAACGAGCATCATCGCCGTGAACAGCTGCCTCACGCTGGATTATCTCGTCAAGAATTTCTTCGAGGTCTCCACCTTTTTCGCGTGAATTTGCATAGAGCTCTTTCTTCTTCTCTTGAGCCCCAATATAACCATCAAGGATTGACTTAACGAAGCCAATGTCAGTTTTAATACCACTTACATGAGTATTAAGAGTTGTAGTCATTGAATTTAAGAGCTGACCAAGAGGCGTTTCAGCATCCTGAGGAGAGAGCATGGTCTTAAGTGACTGAGCGCTATCTGCATTAAGCAATTCAACGACTTGCTTTAACTTCTGAGCAATAACCCCGGTCTCTGGGTGAATGAGTTGATCTGTAGATGTCTGGATTGTTTGCATTACGGAGGCAACAGTTCCATCAAGTTTCTGGACCGCCATTTCTGCAGACTTTCTAACATTTTCAGTCTCTAGTGTGCTGCCAGCCAATTTCTTGACATAGAGCGCGTAATTCACCAAGTCAATGAAAGCCCAAATTTGTAATTCTTGAGTTTCAAAGGTCTTTAAATATGTTGCTAGTTCAGCGTTATCGATAACTACATCAGAGATAGCTACTTGGCCATCACTGACTTTAATCGATCCCTGAACACCTGAGGGTATTGCCCTCAAATGACTAGTTGTCATTTTCTTTTCCTTTCTTACCTTAATTGCGTGGAAATTTTCCACTAGCTGAAATTTATTCTGAGCTTGTAGTTTCGTAAACATGAAACTCCCGAACTCTCAGGAAGTTATCCACAATTTATTTCAGTAGATAAATTCTAAATCTAGGCACTGACAAAGCGTAAAGATGTGGATAAGACAAAGCAGACTTGTTATAAATCTGTTACTTGTCATCTGATAGGGCTATTTGACTCAAGACTAGAGGTTGAGAACTATTGGTAGATGCCTAGATATTGAATAGAAACTCTTATAAGGCTATCTTTTACGCGTGCTCCTTAGTGATGATAAAGCTCAAAGGGCCCATGTTATTGAAGTTTTCTGGTCCTGATAAAAATGCTGCCACGAATATTCCCCCCGAATCCAAACTTTCGTAGTTCGGCTGAGGAGGATGTTTTCAAGGCTGTAGTTTCTGGGCTGAGTGAAAGAGATGTTGTCTTCTGTAATCTGGAACTAAGCACGCATGATCGTGGTGAAATAGAGATAGACCTCGTCATACTCCTTGCTGATAGAGGCTGCATGATTGTTGAAACAAAGGGTGGCCACATCACCTATGACGGCGAAAATTGGGTTCAATCTGATGCAAAAGGTTCAAGAAATATAGATCCAGCTCAACAGGCTCGCAAAAACATGTTCTCCTTTAAAGACTACATACGAAATCGTTGGTCGCAAGGAAATCTCAAAACTGATTGGATTGTTGCTTTCCCTGGAAACCGAATTCCAGATGTCAATGATAAGAACTTGCCTCGCTCCAAAATTGTGGATAAGCAAGATCTTGCAAATATTATGTCCACGATAAAGAGCAATTTAGATTCTCAAATTGCTCCAGCACCTAGTTCGGCTCTTTGGGTGGATGCTGCAGTGCGCCAATTGACTTCACTTGCAGCAGCCGATGCTGATAGAGACAGTGTTTTAGGCGGAACACTTGATTACATAAAAACTCTTACTCATGAGAGAGCGCAATTACTAGCCCAGATCTCTGAAAATGATCGCTATTACCTTCGCGGCCCAGCAGGCTCCGGCAAGACCTGGATCGCTTTTGAGCAAGCTAAGCGCTGGTCTAAAGAAGGGCTAAAGGTGGGAATCGTTGCCTTCAATAGAGGCATCACCACCTATATGCAGAATAAGGTATTGGAACTAGAGGAGGCTGATAGACCGGCATGGGTTGGAACGTTCCATAACTTTGCCAACTACCTAGGAAGCACCGCTGGCTCACCTGGAAATTACGATGAAGAAAACGATGTTTACGCAGCGCCACTGATTGCCGCAGCAGAGAAATTAGAGACCGAAAGTAAATTCGATGCATTTGTGGTTGATGAGGCACAGGACTTTATGGCCTCTTGGTGGAAAGCACTTGACTTAAGCTTAAAAGAGCCTGGAAAGGGAAAAATGGCTCTCTTCGGAGATGATCAGCAAAAGATTTTTGGTCTTAGAAAAGGTCCCGAAGGATTCTTTGCTCGCATAAGCCTGGATGACAATATCCGCAATTCTAGACAGATAGGCGAACTAGCTAGTGGCTTCACAACTAGAGGTATCACAATTCGTGGCCCAAACTCATTTGCCATTGAATTTATTGAATGCGAAGAAAGCGAAGTGATAAGTAAGGCAGATGATGCAGTTGAGCGGCTAACAGATAAAGAGATCTGGCAACCAGGTGAAATAGCTCTTCTGACCACCAAAGAGCGCCACCCAGTACATGCAGCGTTCACAACAAAACAGAGAGATGTTTATTGGCAGGAATTTTGGACTGGGGAGAGCGTCTTTTATGGAACTGTTGGAGGATTCAAAGGACTTGAGCGACCGGTGGTAGTTCTAGCAATAAATGGCTTTCATAACTCAGAAGACTTTGAAGACTTTCTTTATGTTGGACTTACACGGGCGAGGGATAAGCTAATTGTGGTTGGTAGTCCCGATTTATGTAATCGAATAAGATCATAAACTCAAAAAATAGAGACAATGAAATAGATGATCAATAACTCGGCACTAAATCAGAAGGGGGAATAGGAAGCTATTGGGCCACCCTAGACATGCTTGTAATCGCCGAGAGTTCGACTTCTCAGTACCTGGAGCTATTCGCATGATGCTGTCTTCAAAATTGATTGATTTAAATGGTTACTTTTGGGTGTCTGCTATTCGTATTAGGGTAAATACATGGTTTTAGATAATGAAATCACTTGGCCTGAAAGTGACACCTCTGGAGGTCAATCGCCACCAAAAATAGAAAAATATCTTCGAAGTGAGATTTCTAGACAACAAGTCACCTTAATTGGTGAATTAGATTTGGTTCAACCTACTAATTATGCCGGGATTAACTGGTCACTCCTTGACCTCGCTAACTATCTCATTTCAAAACCGATTATAAAAAATACTCTTACAAATACGGATACTTGGTCTAATGGAATTTGGCCCTACCCAGGAACAATCGCAATTTGGTCAGTTGGTCACGCACAAACAGCAGAAGATGGGAAAGGGCTTTGGGAACTACTCGACGGCTATGCAACATCTCAAAAATCCAGAATGGCAGAACTTTTTTATCAAGCTATTTCAATAATGGGTCTTGAGACATTTCAAGATCAACTCGAGGATGCCCAAAAATATGTTCAACTTGCACGGATACATGCAATGATTCCAGACTTTGCTCTTGAAAGATATTCTGAAATCATCAATCGAGCAGTTAAATTCAATCGACCTCGAGTTCAAGTATTAAACGAAATAACTAGGGACGTCTCTATATCAAAGAGTGTGCAAAGACTTTTCTTAGGGAATCCATCAATTGGCTTAGATTTAATTGAGCGCTCTTTTAACTATGTTGCATACGGCTATCGTTTAGATTTACCTGATCGCATTAAAGATAAACTGTTACTAGGGATAAACTTTAGAAAGACTTCTAGGAAGTCACAAAGTTTTCCGAAAGTCATGTTTGTTGAGTGGGAACGCAAAGTAGAATTGAGAGACACCTTAGGTTGGAAAATTGAAAATGAGCTTGGAAATGAAGTAAATGAAATCAATATTGGGGCAGAGAAAGTATATGTTTCAAATGCGACATCAGATAAAATTGCGATATTCGATGTAAGTGCCGGATACGTGATTTTTGATTTAGATGGAAATTTGTGCGATGAGCGTTATTTGCCAAGTAATGGGGGATTTCTTTTGTGGAGTAACAAAGTGGAAATTGCCACCAAAATTCCACATTTGGATCCGGGGTTTATTACTGGATTGGGCTGGGAAGATTGGCAATATTCATATTTCCAAGATCTGTCTAGTCTTGAAATCAAAAGTAGCTCAGGAGTTACAAGATCACTTGTTCGTCGAAAGTCACTCTCGGTAAAGCTTTTAGCCATTAATCATCTCGTTGACCAAAATAGAAATCGTGTATTTTCTGAATATCCCATTTTAGAAGAAAAGCAGTTTGTAAAGATCACTGACAATCTTACTGATCAACAATGGAGTATTGATGGAGAAATTGGCCCCATAATTAGATCTAGCGGTGGAAATATAGATTTGACTCTATCGGCGGGGCTCGGCCAATCCCAGACTTGTAAAGGTCTAGTAATTCCGGGAATACAGGTGAGGGGCTTAGAAACGGCTCTCATTCTAAAAGAGAAAAGAATGATCTCGTTAAAATTTCCAAATGAATGGAAAGTAATTTTCCCGATACAGTTTCAAGGACAAAGCCAAATCGAATTAGAGGTCACAGGAGATCCTGAATCAGATGTCCATATGATTAAGGTTCTAGATCCTTCAAACTCAGTACATTTCTTGGGCGTTGAAATTCCTATCTTGTCATGGTCAATTGAGTATAAAGACCGCGAAAATGAAATGGTAGCTACCGAACTCGGACATAAGCTTGAAGATCGAATGAATGTTCAAGCTCTAATTCTGCACGAGGTAGATGAGTATGTTCCAATTTTGAGAGTAGGAGAAGTCTCAGTTCTTGGGCGTCGCCGGGGAAGAGACGTACGCTATGACCTCCGTTTCCTGCAGGATGACCATAAGAATGAGCAGACAAATATAAGTATTACTTGGAATTATGAAACTTTACAATTGATCTCTTTCCGAAAAGTTGAGTCTCGCCAGAAATTGATTATCAAAGATTTCAAAGACCTTTTGGATGCCTCCCTCAAAGCGGAGGTTATAACCTTGGAGTCTTGGAATAAATATCAATCAACAAAAGTAGCAGAGAGTAAACTTCTTAAAGCTAGAACTAGGTATTTGAGAAGAAGGCAGGTATGAGCCAATTTGAACCAATAGAAGTCAGCGAATCTGTAGTTGCTGCGGTTGAGAGGTATTTGAGAACAAATTTTAGACCTAGACGAGAATCGGTCGCGCTTGATTATGCGAGGGCAATAATTGCCAGCAAGGAAAGCCGAGAAATTGGTGGCGCCTTATTTCGAGAGATCAGACGTGAGTTTAAAAAAGGAAAATCTCTTGAAGAAATGATTGGTAAAGGATTGATAAATTTAGACCTGATCAAATTTACAAACCATAGTCTTTATGAACATCAGTCAAAGGCATTGGAATATGCCTCCAATCAAGGCAGAAATATTATAATTGCCACCGGTACTGGTTCCGGGAAAACTGAAGCTTTTTTACTTCCCATAATAAATTCGCTCCTGAATGAGAGAGATGCGGGTACTTTAGACGACGGCATAAGGGCGATAGTCGTTTACCCTATGAATGCATTAGCAACAGATCAGTTAGAAAGAATAAGGGTGGGACTCGAAAAATTCCCCGAAATAACATTTGGACGCTTTGTGGGACCCACAAAGAACACCAGAAAGGAGGCTGAGAAGGAGCGAGGAAACAGAATATCAATAGTAAACGAGCGTGCATCTCGAGACGAAATGATTGCTAATCCGCCACACCTTCTCATCACAAACTATGCAATGCTTGAAAGGCTTCTCTTACTACCGCGTTGGAGCAAGTTGTTCACGAATAAATTAAAGTGGATTGTGATGGATGAAATTCACAGTTATGACGGTAGTAAAGCCGTAGAAATCGCAATGCTTTTGAGGAGAGTAAAGAATCGTACAAGTGGTAACAACAGAGTTCAGTGCATTGCAGCTTCCGCTACTTTAGGCGACCCTAATTCTGAAAAAGATTCTAAGCGTGCAGCGGAGTATGCTTCAGTAGTTTTCGGTGAAGAATTTGTACCTGAAGATTTAATTAGACCAGTTTATACTGAAAACTCTACTGACTCAGACCCAGTTGATGTCTTTTTGCCTTCAAATAGTTCACTTATAGCAAGTTATAAGAAGGACACCTTCGGTGCTTACCATTTGTTTGTTCGAAATCCGGGTGGAGCGTTTATTTGCCTTAATAGGAGCCATCCCACAAAGTTTCCAAGAATAAGGCTTCAAAATCGAAAATTCTGTGTTGGATGTCTGGATATGGGAGTTGAGTCTAGACTCATTGAACTTGGATGCTGCAGAAAATGTGGAATTGAGTATTTAATAGCAAAAAAATTAAACACAAACGAGTTGGTTATTGTTGATGAAAACGATGAAAACGTGCAATACTTTAGATTAGTTGAATTACAGCTTGATGACTGGAAGACAAAAGACTTAAGCTTACGCACAGATGAAATAGATGAAGATGATCCACAAGCAAATCTGCTATCCACGGACATTAGATGGTGGTGTATTGCGTGTTCACGTCTTTCGGACTCACAAACTTGCATTTGTCTGAATATTAGTCATGTACAGGTGTCAGTAGCACTTAGTCCTGATAAACGTGGAAAATTAAAGTGTGATCGGTGTAAAAGCCCAGGGGAGAGAAGTCCTTTTGGACCGATTCTTCGACCAGTATCTGGAACAGATGCACTAACTGCTGTGATAACAACTTCTCTTTACGATAAGTTGCCAAGGAATAATAGTGAAGCAAGTAATTCTGGGGGGCGAAAACTTCTGGCTTTCTCAGACAATCGGCAAGATGCAGCATATTTTGCACCCTATCTTGAAGAATCTTATTTTGATCTACTTCGCAGAAGAGTGATTTATAAGGCACTATCTGATTTGGAGCAATCGAAATATTTAGAGACACCATATTCTCTTCACAACCTTGCAGCGGCTATGAAGAACTATGAGAGCGATCTTGGGGATACTGCTCCTAGAAATGAGTGGGCCTGGACCTGGATTCGGGGAGAAATAATTACAACGGATGTTGGTTCGACGCTTGGGGATACTGGATTAGTTAAGTTATCAATTCCGAAGTCTAAGCTTGTCAACTCAACTAATTACCTAAACTCCTTAGGTATAGATAGCGATCCAGCATGGCATTTACTAAACGCTCTCTTAAAGTCTGTTGCCTATGATGGAGCAGTAGAACTTCCTACCGGGGTAAACCCCGCTGATGAAATATTTGCTCCAGTTGAAAAGCCCCGTTACCTAGTTCGAATTGGAAGCACAGCGAATTCGAAGTCTTGGATTTCAGAGGTAAAACTTGGAAACAAGCGAACAAATATCATTGAAAAGGTGTTTAAGGTTGATCGTCCAGCTGCAGTAAATATTTTAGAAGAACTCTGGCAGACTCTAGAAAGAGACAAGATATTTCTTGACCAAAATAATGGGTTAAGGAGTATTAGTAACGATGCTTGGGTAGTAGAAATCGGAAAAGACTTATACAGATGTAGTTCCTGCAGGAGAGTCTCATATTGGAAACTTCCTAATGATCTTTGTCCAACTAAGAATTGTTTAGATGGATCAATGGAACTTGTGCAAATAAACGATGATAATCACTATAGAAACCTGTTTCTCTCCATGGATATCGCAACTCTAAGAAGCAAAGAGCACACAGCACAATGGACCGCTGAAGAAGCTGAAAGAGTCCAAAATGAGTTCATAGAAGGTAAAGTTAATGTGTTGAGTTGCTCGACCACCTTTGAAATGGGCGTCGACATAGGATCAATAGTCGCAGTTCTGTGCAGAAATGTCCCACCAACGCCAGCAAATTATGTACAAAGAGCAGGTAGAGCAGGCCGTAGACAAGGCGATAAAGCTCTAATAGTCACCTTTGCTCGAAAGAGAAGTCACGATTCTCAATACGTAGCAAATCCAATTCTTTTAATCAAAGGCCAGATACCAGTGCCAACAGTAAGTCTTGAAAATCAAGATTTGATTAGGCGCCACATCTACACTTTGGCCCTTTCACAATTTCTTCGGGAAATTGAGTTTCAAAGTACAAGATCTGATGATTTTTTTGCTGGTTCCAATGGAACCCATTCAGTTGCTGATCGATTTGTAGAGTGGCTCAATTCAAGACCTAAAACTTTGCTCGAAGAAATAAAAAGACTTGAACTCTCTGAAAGTGTAATGACTCGACTAAAAATCGATGAGTGGGGATGGGTGGAATTATTAACTGATAGTGATCAAAACGGACGGGGATCTTGGCTTTCGAGCATTGCCAGTCTTTATACGGAAGAGGTAGAGCACGTCAGTCAATTGATTGATGAATTACGCGCTAATAGCCCAGGTGGCATAGCACCTACTAGTGGACAGTTAATGCGAGCAAGCATACTTTCAAAGGTATTAGAAGATTTGCAAAAAAAGGAAATGATTCAACCGCTTGCCAATGGGGGAGTGCTACCAAAATACGGTTTTCCAGTTGACATAGCATCACTAATTCCAAGCTATGTATCTCCACAGCAGGCAAATAAAGTTGAGCTACAGAGAGATCTATCATTAGCAATTGCAGAATATGGACCAGGCAGCCAAGTCGTGGCAGGTGGTCATGTTCTAACAAGTAGAGGTGTTCGACGCCCAATAAATAACACATTTGGCTCAATGCAGTATGTTTCATACACATGTGATGTCTGCGGATGGTTCTGGCATTGTCTTGCGCCAGAGGGACCTCAGAGCGCAGTTGGACAAAAGACTCAATGTGAAATGTGTGGTAAATCATTCACTCGAGAGGACAAAAAATTCTTTATACAACCACGTTTTGGATTCATTGCATTCGTTGATAATCGTTCTGCTGGCCTGAATTCAAGACCACGAAAAGCTAGTGGAACAACTTCTTATGTCTCTTCTGGGTCTGAGTCTGATCAAGACTGGATTTCTTTAGGAAAGTTTAGTTACTCAATTTCCCATGATTCACAACTGCTTACGATCACTTCCAAGGAATCACTTTTTTGCCAGACCTGTGGTTTTGCCCAACCTCTTGAACAAGGGCGCCCTCAGAAGCACGAGGATCCGAGAAATGGCAGGACTTGTAATGCGACCAAGCCACTCTTTCCAATTCGATTTGGGCATGAATTTAAAACTGATGTATTCAGATTACGCTTCTCCGGAGAAAAAGAGCTTTGTATTTGCGATGACCCAGATTGTCTCGGAGCTCTTGAATCAGCGTCTGCAGCTCTGATCTCCGGCGCTGCTCGTATTTTAGGTATAGCAAATACAGATCTCAGTGGATCGACACAGCATTATGGAAACGGAGAAAATAGACTAAATATATTTGATACGACTCCCGGTGGAGTGGGTCTCTCGACTTCAATTGGCGAAAGAATTGAAGAAATAACGCAATTAAGTATTTTGTTGGTGAGTGGTTGCCAATATTGCGATTTAGATTCATCATGCTACGCATGCCTAAGAAGTTATTCTAATCAAAGGAAACATGAGCATCTCACTAGAAAGCAGGCAATTGCAACCCTACAAAAACTGATTTAAGTAAATTACTTTTTCAGCAGTTCGCTACTACGTTAAACTAGGTTCGTAAATAGCGCCTAGCCACATTATTTGTCAGTGCTCGGCTATACCCTGGGTATAGAAGATAAGGAGCCATATAGTTGAAAACCTGCCCCACCTGTAAATCAAGCAAGGGCCTAAGAAAGATTGCCTATGGCCTTCCTTCATCAGATCTTGATGAGAGCATCTATGTTTCAGGTGGCTGTTGTATCAGTGAATATGACCCAACACTTAAATGCATTGATTGTGGCTGGCTAGGTGCTTATAAATCATTTTTCGTCCCAGGCTTAACAGTCTCAAGGCTTTTTGAAGGTAAAGACACTTATTGGATCACTGTAGATATAGATAGCAAATGGCTTGGCGGCCTCTATCGCTATCTCCATCAAGAAGACTCAATCCTTGAACAGTATTGGGATAGAAAAGAAGGCACTTGGAATCACACAATCCGTCTAAGCAAGATGATCTCAGGAGGTGAAAGTTCACTAGAGAGAATCACAGAAATAAAGGCAAGGCAACTACTGCCAGAAGCCTTCAAAAATAGATTGGAGAGCAGATGAGGAAAAGCATCTATTTAGTGCACTCTGACAAATACAAAGAGTGGATCTTTGATGAGACACATCCAACCCAAGGAAGACGTTTTAGTAACGCCAGAGATCTACTTCTAAAAGAGGCAAGTAAAGATGGTATTGAAGTTATCGAGATACCACCAAGGCCTGCTACTAGAGAAGAACTTCTAAGAGTTCACACCTCTTCATATATCGATGAAGTCTTAAGCGAAGGACTTTCAGGGCAGTGGGATGGCCAGAGGCTGGATCTAGCTGAGCTTTCATCTTTATTTGTTGGTGGAACCCTTGTTGCTCTAGATGCTCTTCTTACGGGAAAAACTAAATTAGCAATCCACTTTCCAGGAGCCAAGCATCATGCTCAAGCTGATTATTCATCAGGATTCTGCATCTTTAATGACTTTGCCATAGCTGCAGATATTGCTACTAAAGATCATGGCCTTAATGTGGCGATACTAGATATCGATGGCCATCATGGCGATGGGGTTGAGAACTTAACTGCCGATAGTCCAAGAGTGATCACATTCTCGATTCATCAATTTGGAATCTTTCCCGGAACAGGCGATGAGAGTAAAGCTGGCTTCTTCTATAACTACCCACTAGAGGACAGAGCTGGAGATAAAGAACTTTTAGAGGGAATAGATGCATTCATAAGCACTCTAGGTGCAAGAGAGAGGATTTGGAGTTGGGTTCCAGATCTTCTATTTCTCACCTGTGGAGCAGATGGTCATAGAGAAGATCCATTAACTGGCCTTAACTATTCAGTTGAAGGCTATGAAGCTGCAGCAAGAAAAGTAAGAGAGCGCTTCAACGACATTCCAATACTTATGGGAGGGGCTGGGGGATATTTACCAGATACTAGGACTCCGGAGATATGGTCAAAAGTTGTTCAAGTTTTGACCGCTTAGCCCTCTGACACCTGATCATTCACTGTCATATCCATGTTAAGAGTGTCAGCAATTTCATCTAAAAACTTTAGACTAGTTAAGAACCATTCTGTTCCTCCGGTTCTAGCTGCGCTCCTATCATGATCTGCCGCTTCTAGGAGTGCGTGGAACTTCTTTTCTAGTACAACTAATTCTGGGCAAGACTCCCTTCGCTGATAGACGCGCAAAAGTACTGGCTCTTCAGGCAGTGCAGTAGTTCGAGTTTGCTCACGAAATCTTTGAATTACATCTCTATCGCTACGACCTACTTTCATAAGCGTGCGACCTGTTGTTGGGTCATAGGGATAGCGAAGGTAGTGCATGAGTGAGTAGACATACACACCAGATGAGTGTCTTGTCTCCAACACCTCAGTAACTCTTAAGGCACTGCTTTCTTCACTTGCTTGTAAAACAGGATTATCTATACGACTCTCAATTTCTAACAAACCGTCCTCTAAAAAAGTTTTGGTTTCCTTATTTATCCGCTCAGACCTAAGTAACCTTCTGAATAAAACCCCTACTTCTCTAAGCATCGATGGGGATTTTGGAAGATCTGCTTCTAATAGCGCACGAATATAGCGTCTGTAATTCCAAATGAAGTTTGGGTAGGAAGCGCCTCGAGATCTTTGGATTTCTTCGTCAGAAACACCCTCTTTTGTTTTTCGCCATATCTCGCCATACAAAGAGAGATCACCTTCTAAGAGCGCTTCCAATTCTTTCTGAACTAAAGGGTTAGGTTTACCCCAGGAAGACGTATGAGAATCCATTAGTTTGACTCCTTCTGATAAACCTAGTGTAAGGCTTCAAGTTCCTTAAGAATCCTCTCTCCAAGGTTCTCAGCCCATATTGCTCAGCTGCCGCAAATGCTGTTGAGGGCCGGACTTCCATTTTTATGGAGTTAAGTTGGGGGCTTCGCATGGGAAGAGAATGTACGGAGGACCGACAAGTTGAATAGTTTTTCTTCCTTTGGGTTACAAAGAAATATTTGAGGGATTCGAATTTCAAACATTCTGTGTCTGTGGAGAACTTGAAACAATTTAATCCGTAAAGTTCACCGTCCCTGGCTTCTAGACTGGTCTTACAGCCATGATTAGACACGGATTGTCCAAGTATGGCATGAGCAAAAAAACGACTCTACCTTTCCAATTCAATTTTGAGGATTCAAAAGTTCAACTTTTGGTAAATTAATAAGTTAAAGCATAGTGATAATCTGAGCTTAAGCCCTATTTGCATTCAGAATTTAGATTTCTAAACCACTCTGCAAATTCAACCCTTGTGAAGTCCTTCTTCTGCTCACTGGTAATTCCTTTCACGGGGTCAATTTCAAGCACTTTGATTGCTGTAACTCTATTCTCATGTTTACTACCTAGTTTTGCATAATTAACTAAGTAAAGAGTTGCATTCAAATCTTTTGTAGCTTGCCATAGGGAGATGAACTTTCTGGAATTCTTATGCCAATACTTGTTTGGATGTGAAGTATTTGGAGTGACTACTTGAACTTCTTCGCAAAGCAAAAACTCAAATATTAGATAACCTAATTTTGGGTGTTTTTGGAGACGGTCAAAATTAATGGCATAAGTTGGTTCACCTTGAAGCATTTCTCGTACAAAACTAAAGCCACTTTCATCGTCATGACCCAATGGTTTGCTCGTGCTCATAAGGCTAGGATTCCCTAGTTCCTATGATTTGGACACCAGATTATTGTCCAGATGGCTTAATGGTTGGGAATTTCTTCTAATTTAAAGGAGATTTGTCCTAACTGAGCCAAAAACATCCACTTGTCGGTCCTACCCAATATTCTCTTCCCATGCGAAGCCCCCAACTTAACTCCATAAAAATGGAAGTCCGGCCCTCAACAGCATTTGCGACAGCTGAGCAATATGGGCTGGGAACCTTCGAGCTTGGAAATCGTAGATATCTAGGTGGGAAGTCAAAGCTTCTGGATTTCATTCAAGATGAGGCGGTGAAGGCACTAGGAAAAGAACCGGGTTCCGTTTTCGATGTATTCGCTGGTACCGGAGTTGTTGGCTACCACTTTGCAACTCAAGGGGTTCAAGTCATCTCAAATGATTTATTACTGCACAACTACTTTGGGCTTCAAACTTTTATGGGCTCACAAAATATTGACCTGAAGCAACTAGCAGAGAAAATGCTTCACCTCCAAAATCTCTCTCCAAAGAAGAATTACTTTTCAGAGCATTTTGGAGGGAACTTCTTCAGCGAACAAAATGCCAAGAAAATTGGTGTTATACGAAATGAGATAGAGGTAATCGCATCAAATCTTCGCGAGAAAGCCGCACTGGTAACCTCCGTTATTTATGCAGCTGACAGAGTTGCTAATACTGTGGGACATTACGATGCCTTTCATCGCGGTCAAGACGTTCAGACTCCAATAGAACTCAAACTGCCCAATATCTTGCGATTAAAGACAAGCGCAAATGAGGCTTACTGTCAGGATGCGATCACGCTGGCACCTCAAGTCAAGGCCGAAGTTGCATATTTAGACCCTCCCTATAATTCGCGACAGTATTCTGACGCCTACCATCTACTCGAAAACTTAGCAGCTTGGGAAAAGCCTGAAGTTCACGGGGTCGCAAAGAAGATGAATCGCTCTCATTTAAAGAGTGATTTTTGTGGCAAAGCCGCGCCGCAGACCTTTGCAGAGTTAATTTCTAAACTAGAAACTCGATTGATAATGGTTTCGTATAACAACACTTCCAAAAGTTTGAACTCACGGTCGAATGCTGCAATTTCGGATGAAGAAATTCTCAAGTCACTCAAAAGCCGTGGAAAAGTTTCCGTAAAGGAGGTTGCCTTCAATGGGTTTACGACAGGAAAAACTAAGAAACGTGAACATGCTGAGCGCCTATTTATTTGTAAGGTAAAAGACTGATGAAAGTTTGGTCAATTAGTACATCAATACGTGACCCATTGAGGGTGCCTGACTTTCTACGGGCCCTCGCGCAGGTTGAGGGACGGGTTTGGGACCACAAATCGCAGGATGATTTTTATATATATCAAATTGCCCTTCGTGTGCGAAAGAAAATTAGTCGGGCGAAATTGTCCACTGAATCAATTCGATTGCTCGATAGCTCAGAAGATGATTTGTCGTATGAACAAGCACGTATGATTTTTGACGAAAATCAATATGTAGGGGATGGAATGCGTGGCCGTAATGACATCGCGTTATTAGTCGATTTAGGCCTTGCAGATAAGACCGGAAGTGTACGGATCACTTCATTAGGTAAAGCTCTATTGAATCATGAAATTGAGATGAAAGAAATTATGCTCAATTTTGCATTAAAGTTTCAAGTACCCCAAGCAGAACATTCAAAATATAAATCAGAATTAGGCTATGCCATTCGTCCGTTCTCTGGGACATTAGCATTGATTAACAAAGTTAATTCCAATTGGGCAAAATTAGGAAATGAACCTAAAGGTTTAAGTTGGGATGAATTCTGTCTTTTTGTTCCAACACTCATTAATTATTCTCAGATAGATAGTCAGGCTCAATTTATTGTTAATTTGCGCAATAAAGTAAAGGCCGAGAGATCGCCAAAGGCAAAAGATGAAATCTTTAAATCCAGCGTCCAATCTTTCCTAGAACCTCTACTTGAACGCTCTGAAAAGGCAACAGATAAGAAAGTTTTGAATAATCTGTTTGACTATGGCGATAATGCTTTTCGATACTTCCAACAGTCGATGTTTCTATCACTTCGTGGCGGTGGCCGATACGTCGATGTTTCTCCGCTAGCCGAGGCTCAAGTACAAATGTTATTGGATGAAGAGGAGTTTAAACCACTCAATTTTGAATCATTTAGCGTTTATGCAGATTACTTACAAGACTTAAATAGTTTTATTCCTCCCTGGTCAACTCCCGATAAGAGAAATGAAATTGAAAAAAGCCTTAGACGGATTCTTGTCGAAAAAGGAATCAAGCCAAGCAAAGTCATTAAGATTCAAACCCAAGCTGCCCTACCTTCAATATTCCGCGAAGATGCCGAGATCGCTCAATTGCGAAAAACTATTGTCGATTCGAATGTCCAAGACTTAGCGCTAGCGGCAACAACAGTAGAGTTCCTTGAAGAGTGCATCTCAGAGTTTGGTCTCCTGGGTAAGAGGCAAGATATTCCTATGGCAGAAGAAACCAGGATTAAGCAACCCACACAATTGGAGTATGTAACTTTCAAGACTTTCTTATCCATAAATGACTTACTACAAATTAAGCCAAATTACCCAGTAGATGATGAAGGCAATCCCACTTTCACTGCAGGGGGCAATATGCCTGATTTGGAAATATTCTATAGAGATTTTAATGCAATTTGTGAAGTTACGATGATGACAAATAAGACTCAGTGGATGATGGAAAGCCAACCCGTACAACGCCACTTGGCTGACTTTTCACTGAAGTACAGTGAAAAGACGGCTTTAGGCATTTTTATTGCTCCTAGTGTTCATCGAGATACGAAGAACAATTTCCATTTTGCATTTCACTACGGTGGCGACTCATTTGAATCCCTGAGGGTAATTCCATTTGATTTTGCTTCTTGGTCTGGGACAGTCAAAAATATTGCAGAGGCGCGAAAGAATGGAAAAAAAATATCCCAAGAGAATTTTTACGATTACCTGATATCTATGCTTCCATCCACAATTTCAAGAGAGACCACCGATGAATGGTGGGAGAGAATTGCAAATCCTTCTAACATATTGGAGTTCATTAAGTGAGTGGCCTTAAATTAAATACGATCCATCATGGTGACTGTCTTGAACTCTTGGACTTGATAGAACCAGGCAAGATAGATATGGTCTTTGCGGATCCACCGTATAATCTTTCTGGTAAGACTTTGAATCTGAAGGGTAATAAGACTGGTGGCGATTGGTTCAAAGTTAATGAAAAGTGGGATGTGTATACCGACGCCAAGTATCAAGAATTTTCTAATCAGTGGATCCAAAAAGCCACAACCGCTCTGTCAGATTCGGGCTCAATCTACGTTTGCTGCAGTCAACACAATATTGATGCAGTAATGCACTCGTTACGGTTAGCGGATTGCAAAATCAACAATATTCTTGTCTGGCAAAAATCCAATCCCATGCCGAATACAACCAAGCGTTTGTACACACACAGCGTTGAATTCATAGTCTGGGCTGTTAGAGGCAAAGGCTGGATATTTAATGCAGTGAAACTGCGAGACATGAATCCTGATAGGCAAAGAGATGGTAGTCCAAGAATGATGAGAGACGTTTGGACTTTTCCAGTTGTACAAGGCGAGGAACGCCTTCGGGGAGAGGATGGGCGAGCGCTTCACCCAACTCAGAAACCATTAGAATTAGTAAAGCGAACGATCGTCGCCTCTTCAAACGCAGGACAAGTAATTCTTGATCCATTTATGGGAAGCGGAACCACAGCTGTTGCTGCAAAATCTTTAGGCCGTTCATGGCTAGGAATTGAGCGAGAGAAACGATATATTCGTGCCGCTGAAACTAGAATCAAAGAGACGAAAGCGAAGAATAAGTCGTGAATATTTCTATATCAGAACTCATTCATCGAGGAAAATTGACAGAAGATTCAGTTCTTGTATGGCACCGCAAACGCGAAGGTAGTGTTCACCGGGCGACGATATTGGGAGTATTGATAAGGACGGCTGACGGAAAGTTACATAAAAGTCCATCTGGTGCCGCTAAGCACTTGAATGGTAACAAACCTATAGATGGTTGGAAGTGTTGGAGAATTGAGTCAAGCAACAAGTTGCTTGATGAGTTAAGAAAGGTTTGATCAACGATAGTACCGATTTATAAGTCGCGATTATCGAAGAAAACTACCAAACCACCGCTATTACTATCGCTGTTAGCGTTAATAGCACCATAGCTAGCCAGGTGTTCTTTGAGAAGCTCTCTTTCTTCTTTGCAACATATCCAATGATTAATACTGTTAGCAGGATTACTAGCTTTATTCCTACCAGGGTGTGATTTACAGCTTCCCACTTCATTGGATCTGCCTCATTTAAGGGATAGCGGATCCCCACAAGGCCTAGGCCTGTTACTAACGCTAATAAAGAGGAATGAAGTACTCCTTTATTAAGGCTCTTTGAGGAGGCTAGAAGACCCCCAAG
>Ga0214923_10003641_pt1 | contig 19186 bp, 32 predicted proteins | sample LL1510_MetaG_FD_177993 | JGI IMG/M metagenome (GOLD analysis project Ga0214923, IMG submission 177993) | Freshwater microbial communities from Lake Lanier, Atlanta, Georgia, United States - LL-1510 | ecosystem: Environmental > Aquatic > Freshwater > Lake | place: USA: Georgia | collected...
AACTTCACCAAGCCCATCACAATTATCGCATCTAACATAACCCTGGCTACATTCATCACAACTTAATGAACCATCTCCACCACAATTATCACAAGTATGATATTCTTCATCGTCTTCAATTTTACCATCACCACCACAATCATCACAACTTAATGAACCATCTCCACCACAATTACCACATTCTGTTTCCCCATCACCACCACAATTATCACAAGTTTCTTGAGGATTATTATCGGTAACTTCACCTATGGTAAATGTGAATATATTGTTTCTAATTTCATCAATAAGACTATCAACTCTTGTTGGTTCAAGTCCATAACTAACGGCGCTTGTGGTAAATGACAATAAAATAATGTCATTAATTGAAAATTTTGTAAAAAAAGAAGATGTGGTGTCATCTTTTACCATAAAATCAAAGAAAAAATGAGGGGATTTATTTTTTTTTATTCTCCCAAATTTTGTTGATAATTGTCTTAAACTTAATTTATCCATTTATAATAAATATACTAAAAAATATATTTTTAATATGGTTTGACATAATAGTAATTTTGTCGTAGATTTGCATAACTTTCAATATCTACAAAATATGACAGAAAATGAATACTCACCATATTGTCCTGTTTGTTCGGGATGCGGAGAAGAAGGATGTTGTTCTCCATTAATGTGTAAACAAAGTTCTGATGGGAGTTATTGTAACTCTTACTTAAAGGATTTGAAATTTGGATATAAGATGTATGATCATTTGATGGAATTAGTGGGTGATGATGAGAAATACAAAGAACAGATTGATGAACTTTGGGACAAAACTTATGACTTGATTTATAACTCAATAGAATAAAAATATGGTAATCTTTATTAGTCCTGACGAATTAGAAGACGAATACAAAGAAAGTTGGAAACTTGGGTGGATTAAGTCACCTCATATTGATTACGCAACAAATGCTATTCATGCTTACTTTGAGGACAAAGAGGTTATAATTTTTAGATTTAACAAATATGGATTTATTAATGATAATAGATATAATTTGTATGAAATCAGTGCCGGAAATGTTGGAATAACAATTAGAATAATTAAAAATGAAAAATATTAAATCGTTAGAACTGTTAAATTTTGAGGGACCCGTTCTTAAATCCTATAGAGCGGGTGAACATTTTGTAATAACCGATCAGTGGAATAAACTATGTGGAATTCTTTCTTCTGAAGAAATGTTGGATTTCATTAATGGTAAAGACACCATTTCAGATACCAGTGGTAAAAAATGGTTATATACAAAAGAAGACGAGGGTGCAAAACCTGATGTTGATAAACTACTAAATTTCTTAAATAATATAAATAATAATGGCAACACTGCAAACACAATACAAAAACTATCTTAAAAATAATCCACACTGTAGTTATGATGAGTGGCTTGATATTCTCAGTGATAAATTTTTAACAATAATCAGACACGATGAACCAAAAGTGTCTGACGATTTTCAAATCGGACCTGATGGGGCGTATGAACACACTGATATCTATCTAATAGATAGAGAAATTAATTTCAAAGACACCATAAATTCTTTAATTACCAAATTAGGTTCAGTTGAATACGATAACGGAGACTTATCAGATTTAGGTAATGAAATTGGAATTGGATTAGGTAATGTATTATCTGAATTGTCCGAAGATGAAATAAGTATGTTCATATCAGGTTTTAGACACGGAGTTAGTTTAACAAATGGAACTCACTCGTTGAATGATATATCGGATCTTTATTATGAGAAAAAAGAATATTGTATATCTAATCAAATTGACTTTTTAAGTTATGATGAATTTATTGTTAAACTTTTGTCTGACAAAGTGTTTGCTAATGAGTATAATGTTTTAGTTGAAAAGTCGGATTTAACCTATCCTGAAAGATATAAAATTTGGTTCAACAATAACTATGAAACCGGAATGGAATATAATGAAAGTATTGTTCCCGATTTTGATAATGAGTATTATGAAACAACGCCAACCAAACGATCAATTTTAACATATAAAGATACCACACTTGAATTCTATGAATAACAACAAGATTAATGAAGCTGGGTATAATGAAGCAACTAAATTCGGACCTTCAGAGAATAACCCACCAATGATGAATATGTTTGATAAAAAACACGATTGTAATGGACCTGAGTTTATAAAACCTTTACCACCAACCTATTCAATTCCTATCTATGAAAATGGTAAAAAAACCGAATGGAGTGTTGATGGAGTTGTAGGTGATGATATATACTTAAAACTATTAGAACTGGGTAATGGTAAAGATTTACCTAGCGTAATTAACACAAATACAAAGAAATAATGATACACCCTGAAATAAAATGTCCTTATTGTAGAATACAATTTGGTTCCGTTAAAGTTAACGAAGATGATGTTCAACATTTGGATATAGTTTGGAGTTCTGGTGCTGGACTTATTAAAAAATGTGAACAACCAGAATTGGTTACGTCAAATCTAAAAAGTGTTGATGAGCATGGAAATCCAACTTATACTGACGAGTTTCAAAATAAATTAACCGAATTAAGAGATAAGTTTGAAAATAATCCTGATGACATCACAAAAGAAAATTTTGATTTTGAATCATATATGATTGCGTTCGTTGAATGTATGAACTATGGTTATGTTGATGGTGAGGATGAAGATTATGATAGAGATAACATAACCAAAGAAAAATTAAAACAAATATGGGAAATGGGTTATAATCTAACTGAGGCACTTAAATCTTTTATTATTAAAAATAAAGAGCTATGATTCCAAAAATTAAAAGACGATGGGTTAAAGAAGAGAAAAGAATTGTTCGCCTTCTTTATAGAAAAGGGTTTTTGAAAGATTTCAAAATATCAGATTTATATTGGGCGGAATATAATTGGTTAAATAATAAAAAAAGAAAGAGTAGTTGTGGTAAATATAGTTTTCCGGTTTATATGCCTGAAGTTCATTATTTAACAACAGATTACTGGGGAGAATCTGACGAACATAGTATAGTATCAACGATTAAGGAAACATTATATTGGGGTGGAATAGAAACTGAAAATTGGGATCCAGAATTAGGTTATCCAAAAAGTAGTTTCCCAAAATTAAGTAGAAGACAATTCATTAAGTATTTGGAAAAATTACCAACCATAATTTCCGATAATAAGATTAATAAAATAATTAAACGATATTCATACAATGACTGATAATTTAACAATAATTACAAAAGAATTTGAGAATATGAAAGGACAATATGTTCTTTCACATTGTGAAGCTTACCGACTTATTGGTGTTGTTGATGATACAGAAGATTACTATTATTGTTTATACGATGGTAGAAAATTAAGACTAACAAGTTGTTTAACTCGTATCACACCATTAAAGGGTTATATTATAGATGAACACTATGAAGAAATGATTAGACTCGCAAAGTTAAATCATTATGATCAACCAACACTTTGGGGAACAAAAGACGAAAAAATAAAAGAGTATAACAAAGAACATAAAACTGAATTAACCAAAAATTGGGACGAGAATACAAAATTTATTTTGGGTCCTTATTGGGAATTAAATTAATAAAAATATGAGTAAACTAGATAACGACTATTGTAACCTACTTCAAGACATTCTTGAAAACGGGGTTACTAAAAAAGACAGGACTGGTACTGGTACCATATCAGTATTTGGAAGACAGATACGTCATAAAATGAGTGATGGATTTCCTTTACTTACGACCAAAAAAATGTATTTCAAAGGTATATGTGTTGAATTACTATGGTTCTTGCGAGGCGATATATCAATAGAGTATCTACTCAAAAACGATTGTAATATATGGACGGGTGACGCATATCAATCATACTTGAAGGAATGTGAAAAGTTAAAAAATGATGAAGAAAAATAATGACTTTTGTTGGTTTTTAGATATTTATTATAAAAGAAACCAAAATGTGTCTAAAAAATAAAATTGAAACAACACTGTGTGTGTTAAAAAATGGTGAATATAAAATATTATCTCAAAAATTGAGGGTTATTAATATATTATTTATTAATGAGATTGTTAATTATACCAGATTTTTAGATGAATATAATCCTAAATTAGTTGATAGGGTAAGATATATCTTAAAATCTAAAGATAGTATTAATACGTGTATTCATTGTGGTAAACCTATAATTGATTTAAGTAAAATGTTTTGTTCCACTAAGTGTAATAATAATTCTGAACAAACAAAAAATAAATTTAGAGAGAATTATCAAAATTTATCTGAAACGGAAAAAATAGTAAGAAATGACAAAAGAACTAAAACTGTTAATCAAAAATACGGTGGATATACTTTACAAAGTCCTGAACTAAAAAAGAAAATGAAATCAACTATGATTCAAAAATATGGTGTTGAACATTCTTTCCATAGTGACACGATAAAACAAAAAGCGTTAAATACTTGGATTAAAAAGTATGGAGTAGATAACCCATTCAAATCTAGTAATATAAAAGAGAAGATAAAACAAGTATTAAAAGATAGGTATGGTGTTGATAATTCAGCTAATGTTAATCCAGAAATTAGAGTTAATAAAGGTATTAAAACAAAAATTGAAAGAGGGTGGATAATACCTGACGAGTTTTTATCGGATTACCAAATTTACAGAAAAAAAGTTAAACGATTAACTGAAACAACATATAAAACATATAAAAATATTATAAACCCAAATAATTTAGAAAGAGTTACGAATGGAAAAAATGGATATCAGTTAGATCACAAATATTCAATAATTGAAGGATTTTTGAATAATGTAGAACCAAAAATTATTAGTCATCACCGTAATCTACAAATGATAGAGTGGAATAGTAATAGAGTTAAAAGTAAAAGATGTGATATTGATTTAGAACAATTAAAAAATGAAATAAAAAGTTATGAATAAAGAACATTTACATTCGGAAGGGAGACCTTACACAAAAGAAGAATTTGTTGAAAAAATTAAAACTGATAAAAAGTTTGCTGAGAGATTTGGAAATCTTGGAAAAATCTATGGGTATCAATGGCGTAATTGGAATGGAGAAATTGATCAAATATCCGAATTGATTAAACAAATAAAAGAGAATCCTGATTCACGCCGACTACTTGTATCAGCGTGGAACGCATCAGATTTACCACATCAAGTTCTCCCACCTTGTCATTATGGATTTCAAGTTTACACAAGAGAGTTAAGTTTTGAAGAGAGGCACGTTCTATGGGATGATGATGGAAAGAAAGCAAATGTCAGTCCTTTTATGCAAAACCAATTAGTTGAGATGCTTGACCGGGAAAATGTTCCTAAACGAGCAATCTCTCTAATGTGGAATCAAAGAAGCGTAGACACCCCATTAGGTCTTCCATTCAATATAGCATCTTATGGTTTACTATTAGAACTATTAGCTAAAATGACTAATATGGTTCCTGATGAGTTAATTGGTAATTTAGGTGATTGTCATATCTACTCAAACCAAATTGATGGTTGTAAGGAACAAATTGGAAGAGATTATACATTAGAGGAACGACTTAATATGGTTTCTGAGGAAATACAAAAAGAATTTAGTTGCGGTATAGTTAATTTACCTAATTTTCCAAACACTCCAGTTTGGAGTGATGGTGGAAAAATGTCCTGTTTAGATGATTTTGGAATACCTCGTAGAACGAGAGAACCATATCCATTACCCAAATTGGTTCATATGAAAACTGATAATTTCTATAAATCATTATCGGAAGATTTGTCATTACTCACACATTTAGATAATACTGATTTCACATTAGAAAATTATCAAAGTCATCCAACAATTAAAATGCCGTTGTCTAATTAATATAGTATGAAAAAATATAAAGATGGTAAAAACATATATTGATGTTGAATTTGATAATGAAATTGGTGATAGGGTTGGAACTTATAAAGGTGGAACTATAGGATGTGGTTATGAGTTAAAAAAAGATGAGACGCCTTTACAATGCTTACGAAGAATGGAGTCAGAAAGAGAATTTAGGTAAATCAAATATTTATTATTATGAAAGTAACTATAATTCATAAAGATTCTGATATACACGAAGATTATTATACATTCTATGATACTTTTATAAAGTTCTTACAAAAAGAATATCCATTAAAAAAGGATGTTCAGGTAATTTTTTTACAAGAAAGAGTAGGTAAAATGACAACTGGTAGTAGAGATGGTAAAGATCGTATAAAAGTTCTAACAAAAGATAGGATAAACCGAGATATTTTGAGGACATTAGCTCACGAGTGGGTGCATGAGTATCAGAGAACAATACTTAAACGAGATAAAGGACCTAATATTGGTGGTGAGAATGAAGATGAGGCAAATGCGGAGTCAGGTTCTTTAATTAAAAAATTTGAAAAAAGGTTTCCTAAAATGGAACCTTTAATGTATCACTGATACTTAATCCAATTTTTTCTATAATCTTTATTGTTAATACAATATTCGGCATAACCATTTATTTGAGGGTAGCCCGTATTATAATAACCACACACAATCCCCCAATCTTTATATTTTTTATGTAATTTATTAAGAAGGATCATACTTGTCTCAACATTAAACTCAATATCGTTTTTTAATGTTTTTACCGAGACATTTTTTTTATGAATACCACTAGCAGTTTTTGGCATAACTTGCATCGGTCCAACAGCTCCGGCTGATGATGTTCTATTGGGTTTATAATTCCAATCAAATGGACCTTGGTATGTTGTTTCTAAATACGCAATGTTATATGCAATGTGTTTAGGTATGTCATATTCATCAGAATATTTTTCAATGTTATCATACATTGAAAGGGAAGATGGGAGTTCCCCACCTTCCTTCTGATGTTTTGCAAACTCAACCATTACTTTTGTATTATAATAATCGTTGAGTTTGAAGGCACAACTGATTATTAAAATTGTGAGCAATATAGTGATAGTTAAAAGAATGTTTTTAATTTTCATAATAAATAAATTTAAGGTTTATTCAGGTAAATTGGGAATGGGATTCACCATTGTTCTTGCGTAAATTTGGAAAATAGACTTTCCAATAGAATCCTCATATACAATATAATTACCTGATTTTTTGTCAATAATCAATAAGTTGTTGTATTGATCTATTGCCAAGTTAACCTCAAACTTTTTTATTTCTGTTCTTTCTATCGTAATTTCGTCACCATTTGTTACCATTTTTTTGTAATAAAATCCAATAAAAAATGACGCTACACACGAAAGAACGATAATTGTGTAGATTGTTGCGTGTTTTAAAACATTCTTGGATGTATCAAGAATTTTTTTCATTTTTTCGTTCATAATTTTTTTGTTAATAAGTTGTTAAAAAATATTGGGTTTGAAAAACCAATCAAAAAATGGTGGGGTATTACAACCCCAATTATTCAGAAATACCAACCACTTCAAGTTCAAAAATGAGTGTTTTACCGGCTAATGGATGATTAGCATCAATAACAATAACATCGTTTCTCACTTCAAGAACTCTGACAATAACAGGACCTTGTGGGCTCATACCCTGTAATGTTTCACCAACCTTAACATTTTCCGGCATATTTTCTTTTGGAATCTCGGTAATTAAAAGTTCATTATACGAACCATATGCGTTTTCGGGTAAAATTTCAATTGTTTTAGTTTCACCAATTTCCATATCAATCAAACCATCCTCAAACCCTTTGATTAATTTTCCTTCACCCAATCTTGCGGAAAGAGGTTCTCTACCTTCGGCAAGGGAAGAATCAAAAATAGTTCCGTCATTTAGTTTACCTGTGTAATTGACTATAACGGAGTCACCGACTTGAATTTTTTTCATTGTTAATAAATTTGTTAATTCAAGTATAATAATGTTATCCGATAAAATCAACTGATGTGGTTAAAGCAATCTTTTCTTGTTTTACTCCGGTTAACTCCCATACCTCCTCAAATAGATACTCAACCCCTTCTGTATTAACCTCTTCAAATAAAGAAATGTCGGTAATGTAAAGTTTACATTGAATTGAGTAGTGTTTATCGTTTGTGCAATAATTTAAATTAGTAATCTCAATTTTACTACCTTTGCCATATAAAGACTCCAAATCTTTTCGGAAAACAATGTTTAACAAAACAAACAGACACTTTCTCATAATACAAAATATTTAATAATATGGGAAAATTTATAATTACAGAAGACGAAAAACAAGATATTTTAAATAAATATCAAGATAATACGGATGATAAAGTTTTTACTCACTTGAAAAGACATTATCCATTTGGAATTGAAAAAGTATTTAACAGAAAATATATTGTCGTTGATGAAAAAATGCAGTATTTACCGGGTAATAAAGATTATATTAAGGTAAAAATTAAAAATGAGTTAGTTGAGGCGTTTCCTAATATTCCAGTTCCAACATTAGTTAGAACAATAAAAAAATTTCTTTCATTGGTGTCGGCGCAATAAAAAAATTGTTACCTTTGTTGAAAATTACAGATAATGAAAAACAATAATTTCATAAACGATTTTCAAAGGGTAATCCAAGTTATGGAATCTTGTGTTACTGATACTCAACTTGTAGTTGCTCGTAATTACTTTGATTTATTTTTAATGAAATATAATAATAGTATGCCCGATGAATATAGATTGACTTTAATATTCCATTATAGTAAACTTGAAAAATCAAAAAGGTTCAAACTTTTAAAAAAAAAATAAACAATGAAAACTAAATTTACAAATACCTTCACCAAGTCCTTGAAAAAATTATATTGGCAAAATACTTTACCATATAAAGTATACTCTTTGTTTAGATATGATTTACCTCGTTTTTTTAAAAATGTATGGCGTTTTCGTAAAGCACTATACAATCACTATTGGTTCGATCATCACGGAACTTTAATGTTTCTTGAAACAGGACTTACTGATATGGCTGACACTATTGAAAAATATGGAATTGAAATAGATAGCCTTAGATTTAAAAAAGTTGAAAAGATGCGTAGAGTTGTACAAATCATTAAAAATTATAATGAAGACTTGTTCATTGAAATGGCTGAAAAAGAATTGGGTGAATTAGTATTACACGAGTGGGAATTTAAAGAAATTGATGATAACCCAGATTTATTTGAACTGGTTGATAAAGATACTCCTGAAGAAAAAGAACATAATAATAAAGTATTTGCTAGAGCAAGACAAATCCAAGAAGAAGAATGGTCTGAATTATGGGAAATACTAAAAGGACAAGATTACAATAAATTTGATAAAGACGAAGACTTTGATAAAGAGTTTGATGGTTCAGGTCTTCTTGGATGGTGGGATTAATTTGGTAAATTGAATTTTAATTCATATCTTTGCTCAATAAATTTTTAAAATGAAAAGAATTACATTCATATCCGACACTCATAGTAAACATAAACAAATTACTAAAGATTTACCTGGTGGTGATATACTCATCCACGCTGGTGATATGTCAACTATGGGTTATGAACACGAAATTAAAGATTTCTTGAAATGGTTTGCGGATATCAATAACTACCAAACTAAAGTATTCATTGCAGGTAATCACGATTGGGGATTTCAAAAAAGTCCTCAATGGTGTTCTGATAGAATTAATGAGTATGAAGGTAAATTAGATTACCTACAAGATAATTTATTAATTGTCGGTGAAGACTATGGAACGTCCATAAAAATTTATGGTTCACCTTGGCAACCAGAATTTTACAATTGGGCGTTCAATCTACAAAGGAAAGGTAATGAATTAGCGGAGAAGTGGGGACAAATATCCGAAAATACCGATATTTTAATTACTCACGGGCCGGCTTGGGGGTATGTTGATAAGGTAATTGGGGGATATGAAAATCTTGGTTGTGAATTATTGAGTCAAAGAATAAAAACCATTAAACCAAAAATACACGTTTGTGGGCATATTCACTCTGGATATGGTTATGTTTTTGATGGTGGAACACATTACATCAACGCATCTGTACTAGATGAAAGATACTATTACTCTAACAAACCTTTAACCGCCGATTGGGATCCAATTACCAATGAATTAAATTTCATATAAATAAAAAACCCCCATTAATTTGGGGGTATTTTTTATGATAATAGTGAATAAAATTCTTTGAAATGTTTTAATCGATCACTTAAACCTATTGTGCCGCCATTAACTCTTTTTGTTACAGCAGTTACAGTAGCGTCATCGGCTCCTTTATCGCAAATAGTCCAAAGTCCATTTGAATTAAAGAAGAAGGCTGCAGATGCTAAAGGATATTTTGTTGCAACTAAATCAGGATTAGAAATTAAATCCTCATTTAAAAACTCACCTAATTTTTTATAATTTTCTTTTCCTGTGGTTTGCAAAAAACCTCTGCCGCGGAATTTGAACCCTTCTTTCGTTGATTCATCACCATTACCCATTCTACTACCATAGACTCTTGAAGCGATTTTTTCAGGTTGTCTTGCGTAAGATTCAGATAGTGTGCCGGGAAAATATTTTGGAAATATTTTTTTCAAACCATCTGATGAGTAATTTAAGTTTTCATTAACTGTCTTGAACCCACCACTTTCGTGAGAACACTGAGCTAAGAAATGAGCCAATCTCAATGGAGTTGTAATGTTAAATTTTGCACAAGTATCGGGGATTTGTGCAATAACCGAATCGGGAACATGACCCTTTAATTTTTCTAAATTCATAACTATTTTTTTTCTATATAAATATTCACAAAATGTAAATAGTATATTTATTATATTATGAATATTAGCGTAAAAATTTCAACATTCTGTTTATCTATTTTAATGATTGTTTTCCTTATAATTAAAACAATTGTTTTACTTGAGGTTATACCATCAACTAACTTTACAAGATTATCTGAATATTTTTTATTCTTATCTTTTTTTCCATTTTTTGCAATCATTATTCATAATATTGTATTCAAATCAATGGTTGTAAAAAAGGAAATTGTTGAACTTGAAAATTTTATAGACGAATCAAATATCATTACCAAGGCGGATAAAAATGGTAAGATAACATATGTTAATAAAAAATTTACAGATGTGTCTGGATGGGAACTTGATGAGGTTATGGGTAAGGATCATAATATAGTCAATTCAGGGGCTCACCCCAAAGAAATGTGGAGAGAAATGTATAAGACAATTATCATTGATAAAAACATTTGGAATAGTGTTGTGACAAATAAAACCAAGGGGGGTGATTTATATTATGTTGATTCTTATATTAAAGCAACTTTTAATCAAAAAACGGGTGAATTATCAGGTTTTATGTCAATAAGACAAGATGTTACTGATGTGGTTAAATCCCTAAAAGAAATTGATAAGAAAAATACATATTTAGAACACGCAGCAAAGATATTAAGACACGATATGCACAGCGGAATTAACACATATATTCCAAGAGGATTGAGTTCGTTAGAAAGGAGATTAACACCGGAAATTATTGAGGAACTTAAAATAGAATCTCCACTTAAAATGATAAAAGAAGGATTAAAACACTCTCAAAAAGTGTATAAAGGTGTTTATGAGTTTACAAATTTAGTTAAACCAAACGCAGTCTTAACAAAAACAGAATGTGATTTAAATGAAATACTAACAAATTATTTAAGTAGTACCACTTATTCAAATCAAGTTGTTATTCATAAATTAATTATAGCAAATGTTAACGAATCGCTTTTTTGTACGGCAATAGATAATTTAATTCGTAATGGATTAAAATATAACGATTCTGAAAATAAACTTGTTGAATTGTTTATGGAGAATAACTCTCTATGTATACAGGATAATGGAAGGGGAATGACACAAGAAGATTTTAACAATTTGTCACAACCTTATGTGAGAAAGGAAAATCAAAAAGAAACGGGTTCTGGATTGGGATTGAATATTTGTATATCAATATTAAAAGAACATCAATTTAATATAACTTGTGAAAAAAATAATATAGGTACTAAACTGATGATACAATTATGAAAAAAGTAGTTTTATTTTGTTTATTTTTAGGTTATTTTTCCATTTCTAATGGACAAACATACCCCATTGAGACGATATTTAAGGGAGATTCGGTTGTGATAATAACAACTAAACAATCTAACGATATTAATCATTTGGTTGAAACTCTTCGTAAAAAAATACTCATCCTTGAAAGTGAAAAGACAATATTATATGACACAATTATCAAAAAAAATGAGGTAATTCAGTTTAAAAATACCTCTTTGGGTTCTTTACAATTCAAGATGGATTCTTTAAAGGGAAAGTCTGATTTATTGGTTGATTTTAAAAAAGACATTTTAAATTTGGCTTGGTATGGCTCTATATTATATAGACGAGGTGACAAAAGTTACCGATATATACCTTTAAGTGGATACGAATGGAGTATTGATAAAAATGATGTCATAACATTAATTCCAATAAAAGATAAGTCAAAGTGGAAAGTTTTTAAATTTGACGAATCCATTGACCCATATGATTTAGAGTTACATTTTTGGCCGTATGAATCAACAGAAAATAAATTAAAAATACAAAGATAATGAAACGAACTATATATATTTTATTCACATTTTTATCACTAAATAGTTTTTCACAAGATTCATTCAAATCAAAAACTATTCATACAACTTATGTATCACCTGATAAACTTTTTGAAAAACCAAAAGAAGAAGAAAAGAAAATTGAAACTGATACCACAATCAGTGTGGATGAGATTTTTGTTAATAGTCTCCCAAAAACATATGAAAATGTATCAAAAGAGGATATGAAAAAATTGGCGAAAGAATTAGATAGTAAAATTCAAATTCTTTTAGAGGAAAGAAAACAATTAACCAAAAATCACGCCAGTAAAGAAGTTATTGAAAGTAAAGATGGTGTTATTAAAGTTCTTAAAAAAGAAAAACAAATTGTTGATTTATCCATTGAAAAAAATGACTTGAAAGTAGAAACCAAAGATTTAAAAATAGAAAAAACAAAGTTAAAAAAATACTTGATAGTTTCAGGAATAGGAATATCAGTATTAGTTTTGGTTATTATTGTTTTATCTCAAAGAAAAACAATAAAAGTTCAAGATAAAGAAATTGAGAAGCAATTATTTGATATTAAAACAAAGAATACATATTTGGAGCATGCCGCAAGAATTATTAGACACGATATGCACAGCGGTATAAACACTTATATGCCTCGTGGAGTATCATCATTGGAAAAAAGATTAACTCTTGAAGATATGACTAGATTGAAAATAGACGGACCGATAAAGATGATTAAAGAAGGGTTATCTCATACCCAAAGAGTATATAAAAGCGTTTACGAGTTCACCAATTTAGTTAAACAAAATATCGTGATTTCAAAAGAAATGTTGGATATTAAAGAAATTTTAACGGAACATATCTCAAATACGGCATATAAAACACAAGTTGAGATTATGGAATTAGGTAGTTTATCGGTGAATAAAATATTATTTTGTAACGCGATTGATAATCTTATAAGAAATGGTTTGAAATATAACAATAGTGATGATAAGATCGTAAAAGTTTTTTTAGAAAACGATAATATTGTCGTACAAGACAATGGAATCGGTTTAAGTGAAGAACAATTCAATAAAATTATTAATCTAACAAAGAAAAATGATGATATTTATAATGAAGAACCTGGATTAGGATTGAATATTTGTATTGCAATTTTGGAAAGACACGGATTTTCAATAACTTGTGAAAAAAATGAAATAGGGACAAAAATGAAAATAAAAATATAAGAAAAAAAAAGAAAAATGATTAGTTCAATTATGTTAGTTGATGATGAAAATTTATTTCATCTTGTTTTTGAAGATGCATGTTCTCTGTTAGATATTAGTTTATCACTTAAAACTATGAATAGTGCTGATGATACTGAAAAATTATTTAAAAAATGGTTCAATGATAATGACGCGACTCATAAACCTGAATGTGTTTTTGTTGATTTGAACATTATAGGTTCATCTTTTGATGGGATTGAATTAATAAGAAAAATTAATTTTGAATACGGAAATAATGTTGTAATCGGAATTATCTCATCTTCAAATGAACCGGCAGAACAGGCAAAGGCATTACAAGCCGGGGCTCAGTTTTGGATAATTAAGTCAGACGATATTGAACCAAGATTAGAAGAATTTAGAAAAGATTATGATGGTTACAAAAAAAGAACCGCACCATTCAAAATTTATAACTAATGATAGTATTTGATAATAAATTAAAAAAAGAATTAATTACATTACTGGACGAAAAAAACATTGCGTTAGAAGGTAATTTAGTTAAAATGATTGACGCCGATGGTGATGATGACTTTCAGACATATCTCACGACTTGTATAGAAAAGGACAGAGAAACCAGAAAGAAAAGATTGGAAATAACGAAACAAGTCCAAAATCAAAACAAAGAACTCACCTTATTGAATGATGAGAATGTTAAAATTATGGAAGAACTCCAACTAACTCTTAGAGACATGGAAGATTCAAAAAATCATATTGAGTTGCAAAACAGAGAGTTAATTGCTTGGAAACAGGATAATGAACGAATGGGGTTAGAGTTAAGGGATGAAATGATTAAATCAGAAAATGCGAGAGTTGAGGCAGAAAATGCTAAAAAAGCCGCGGAATCGGATTTAGACTTACTCCAAAAGAAAACTCAAACCGAATTGATTGGTAAAATAGTGATGATTGCTCTTTATGTTATAGTTGGTGTAGGAGTTTCAACCACATTAATGTATGTATTTTCTATGATAACAAATAAAGACACTCAAATGATAGGTTCAACTTGGTCTAATATGTTCGGAATACTACTAACAAACGCATTCAGTATTATTGGAACAATAATGGGTGTGAAATACGCATCTGAAAAGAAAGATGAGTAATTAAATTTTCTTAATATTCAGAATTTTAGCACCTTTACCTTTGTTTTTAAGGGTAATTTCTAACTCATTTGGGTATAAAATACGATTTTCAAGTGTTGATTGGACATCAATTAACTTTTTTGGGACTTCTACTGAAACCAAATACTTATTTTCACCGAATTCTGAAACATAAGAGTGAGAAGATATTAAATCTTTTTTAGAGGTTGAATAATGGGAACCTAATTCGTCCTTATTAATATCATTCACATCATCTACGGATAAAATTCTAAATAATTTGATGGTTTCTGGTAGATTGTCTACATAATCAATCAAATAATCCAATTCAGAGACAGCACTTTCTTTATCAAAGCCCATCTCCTCCAATTTTTTCATAAGGCGTTTTTTATTTATCGCCTCATTTAGGATTTTTAGTAATTTCATATATAATAAATAGCCAATACAAGTTATTTTTTACTTGATTTCTTAATATTGGCTATTTTTCTATTATCCGACTTACCATTTTTGTATAAAATCTCAACTTCGGTTGGATTTACCATACTATTTTTACTATCATACCTCCAAATAGATATTTCACCATCAGTTTCGTAACGAACTTCCCATTTTTTGTGTTCAATTTCGGGTTTTATTATCTTTTTTGCCATACGCAAAGATACAATAGAAAAATTAGACTGCCAAATTTTTAATATGTCACACTTAATGCTCCATTTAATTCGTATGCTCTTGCTAATCTAGTTAAACCGATTCCGGCACCAAATCTCGGGAAGAATTTATGAGATAAAAACTCCTCAAGTTCCTTTTCAACACGATCCTTTCCAAATAATTCAAATAATTTTGCGGAATAACCACCATTTTCAATAGTGTAGAACATTTCCCTCATCTTATCAACATCACAACTTCTTTCTGCTGATCCAATAGTTTCTTGTCCAAATAGAATAACATCAACTTTATTAAATATATTATTAGTTCCGTGTTTCATATTCCAAAAAGGATTAGTCCTTAATGGAAAATGTTGAAGTGATACAACAGATCCTTTTTCTTCCCACATTTTTTGTTCGTGTTCATGCTCCAATATTTGAACATTGTCATACTCAGAACACATTTGTTCGTAATCAACATTTATAGGTTCCTCAAAACCTAAATAAGATAATAGCTCCTCTTCCAATTTAACTAATTCACTCATTCCACCTTTAGACTCAAACTCAAACATTGGGAATATAAGGGAGTGACGACCTGGAATTGGATTTTTTTCTTGTCTGTATGAAGTGGAAATACAAAATACTCCCTCCCATTCAGGATTTTTCAAAAGTTCATATTCCAACCACATTTGTCCTGTTTGAGGTAAAGGCCAAATTTCTCCACAATAATTGAATGTGGTAATTGAGTGTGGATTTTCACAAGCCGCAAGGATTGATAATCTACTTTGGGTGGGAACTTCTTTGAATCCCTTGTTGATGAAGAAAGTTCTTAATTTTTGAACTAATTCGTTGTAAATTTCTGTGTTTTTCATTTGTTTTTTTTTTATTTTATTGTTTATTAATGGGCAAAAAAAATCCTCCCGAAGGAGGACATTTCCTATATATCATATGTTTTATTTTTGTTTGTCATAAACTTCAAAATAAATAGTTGATAAAACGAAATAAGTCAATCAATATAATAAAATAATTTAAAAGAAATTTTGTCATATTAATTTAAACTAATACTGACAAATTGTCATAATAATTTGGTTGGTATAATTTTTAATAATAACACATCGGACTTGATTCCATTAAAAAAAATAATTAACATTAAAAAAAACTTAAAAACTATGTTACACATTAACAAATTGATTAACGACTTTTTTAACGAACCGAAGTTTGAGATACCATCCGTCTTTGGTGAATTAAAAACTGAAAAAGGGTCGGACGAAAATGGTGATTGGAAAAAACAAACTTACCAATCAAAGGATGGTTCATTAGAAATTGTTACTTTTTACCGAAGTGGTGTTAAAAATAACGAAGAATTACAGAACTTGGAGAATGATCTCAAAAATGCGGTGAATGACCACGACTTTGAAAGAGCTATTACTTTGAGGGATAAAATTAAAAGTCTTAAAAGTGAGCAAGATCAAATTTCAGAACTTGAAAAATCATTAGATAATGCTATTGATACTGAGGATTTTGAATTGGCGATTGAACTTCGTGATAAACTTAAAACTTTAAGAACAAAATAATTATGGGTAAGATTATTGGTATTGATTTGGGGACAACAAACTCTTGTGTTGCCGTAATGGAAAGTGGAACTCCCGTTGTTATCTCAAATAACGAAGGTAAAAGAACAACTCCTTCTATTGTTAGTTTTATTAAAGATGGTGAAAGAAAAGTTGGGGACCCGGCAAAAAGACAAGCAGTAACCAATCCGACTAAAACAATTTATTCTATTAAAAGGTTTATGGGTAACGGTTTTACAGATTCTGAAAAAGAAATTGTAAGGGTTCCATATAAAGTTGTAAAGGGGGATAATAACACACCAAGAGTTGAAATTGATGACAGAAAATATTCTCCACAAGAAATATCTGCGGTAATTCTTCAGAAAATGAAACAAACTGCTGAGGATTATTTGGGGGAAAGTATAACCGACGCTGTTATAACCGTACCGGCGTATTTCAACGACGCTCAGAGACAAGCAACAAAAGAGGCTGGTGAGATTGCCGGACTTAATGTAAGGCGTATTATTAACGAACCAACCGCCGCAGCACTTGCATATGGTTTAGATAAAAAATCTAAAGATATGGTAATCGTGGTGTTTGATTGTGGTGGTGGAACGCATGATGTTTCAGTTCTTGAGTTAGGTGATGGTATTTTTGAAGTTTTGTCCACGGATGGTGATACACATTTAGGTGGTGATGATTTCGATCAGATAATTATTGATTGGATGGTGCAAGAGTTTAAAGATGAAAATGGAGTTGATGCGTCAAAAGATCCAATGGCGTTACAACGGATGAAAGATGCCGCTGAGAAAGCTAAAATTGAATTATCATCAACCCCATCAACTGAAATCAATCTTCCTTATTTAATTCCTGTTGATGGTATTCCAAAACACTTGGTGAGAACCTTAACAAAATCAAAGTTTGAACAATTATCTGAGAAGTTAATTGAAAGAACTATTGAACCTTGTAAATCAGCATTGAGAAATGCTAAACTAAACCCTGATCAAGTTGATGAAATCATTTTAGTTGGTGGTTCAACTCGTATACCGGCAATTCAAGAAGCGGTTAAAAAATACTTCGGTAAGGAACCTTCAAAAGGGGTTAATCCTGATGAGGTGGTTGCATTGGGAGCAGCAATTCAAGGGGGTGTTTTGGCAGGTGATGTTAATGATGTGGTGTTATTAGATGTTACACCACTATCATTGGGTATTGAGACTATGGGTGGGGTATTCACAAAATTAATTGAATCAAACACAACAATCCCAACCAAAAAATCACAGATATTTTCAACAGCTATTGATAATCAACCTTCAGTTGAGATTCATGTTTTACAAGGTGAAAGAACAATGGCAAAGGACAACAAAACAATTGGTAGATTTCACCTTGACGGAATTCCACCGGCAATGAGGGGGACTCCACAAATTGAAGTGGTGTTTGACATTGATGCAAACGGTATCATTCAAGTTTCAGCTCTTGATAAAGGAACTAACAAAAAACAAGAGATTCGTATTGAAGCTTCATCAGGACTTTCAAAAGAAGAAATTGAAAGGATGAAAAAAGAAGCTGAAGATAATGCGGAATCTGACAAAAAAGCAAAAGAAGACGCTGAACTTATTAATGTTGCCGATTCAACCGCGTTTCAAATGGAAAAATCGTTAACTGATCTTGGTGAAAAAATTACTGAAGAACAGAAAAACGAAATTCAGGAGGGAATTAAATCTTTGAGAGAAACCATTTCCACCAAAAATGTTGATACCATCAAAAGTAAATTGGATGAGTTGAATGAGAAGTTCCAAAAAATTAGTCAGGAACTTTATAGTCAAACAACTGATAATCCAATGGATGGGTTTACAGGTTCCGATGTTGAATTTGAGGAAGTGAAGTAAAAAATAAAAACCCCTGATTTTTTTTCAGGGGTTTTTTAATGATTCAATTTTTTTTATTACCTTTGTGGTATGAATACGAAACTACCATATTGTAAAACCAGCGAATCGGTTAAAGGATATAATGACTCAAAAATTTCTTCATCAGAAACTAACGATTGTGTTGTCAGGGCAATTGCCTCATCTTTTGATGTAACATATGACGAATCTCATAAATTCTGTAAGGACTCTCTTAAAAGAGAAAATAGAAAAGG
>Ga0214923_10003642_pt1 | contig 19185 bp, 14 predicted proteins | sample LL1510_MetaG_FD_177993 | JGI IMG/M metagenome (GOLD analysis project Ga0214923, IMG submission 177993) | Freshwater microbial communities from Lake Lanier, Atlanta, Georgia, United States - LL-1510 | ecosystem: Environmental > Aquatic > Freshwater > Lake | place: USA: Georgia | collected...
TCCACCCTGCACGCCGCCAAGGGCTTGGAATGGCCCCATGTGATGCTGGTGGGCGTCAACGAGGGCTTGTTGCCCTTCAGGCAAGACACGCCCGTGGTCGAGGGCGTGTTGACGGAATCTCAGGCCATTCACCTGCAAGAAGAGCGCCGCTTGATGTATGTGGGCATCACCCGTGCGCAGCACACATTGGCCGTCAGTTGGGCGCGCAAGCGCAAAAAAGGCCGCGACTTGGTGGCAGGGATACCCAGCCGCTTCATCGCTGAAATGGGCTTGGACGATGCCACCGTCAAAGAAGACCCCAGGGCCAAATTGCGCGCCTTGCGCGCTGAGTTTGCCGCAAAGGCCTCGGCCCAAGCCGCGCACGACTGATCCATGCTCAGCAATACCACCGAGCAAGAAAAATATACGATACTTTAAAGTTCATACTTGACGCAAAGATGGTGAAAGTCAGCTCGTTTAAGAGCACCATCAGATGATTTGGCGCCACCTGGTGATCATGGTGGCCTGGGGCGGAATCGAACCACCGACACAAGGATTTTCAGTCCTCTGCTCTACCAACTGAGCTACCGGGCCGTCAGCAAATTGTAACACCGCTCAATGCGATCCCAGTGTGCTTCCAAGGCTGTGAAGCGGCCACTTTCACCTTCATCAACCACTTCATGTGGTCCTGAAACAAGCCGTTTAGCGTCATGTGAACACCCCACTATCTGGCCAGATAATGCAGCATGTTTTTTTCGCGTCAATCACCATCTTGGCTTCATCTTTTGCCGCTCGCGCTGCTGGGCTCATTCATTTACATGGCCTTGCACCTGTTGAATATTTGGGTGTTTGGGGTTTGGGAAGTCACACAAAACATCTCATGGATTTACTTGCCCTCTTTCATTCGCTTGGCCAATCTGTTGATCTTGGGTCCTCTGTGGGGCACTTTTGCCACGGGCTTGGGCGGTGCAGAGTTGATACTCCTGTCAAACCAAACCCTCAATGGCCTGGCTTGGTTAAATGTTCTGGCCTCTTGCAGCAGTGCCATTGCTGCCTATGGTTTTTATGTGTGGGTATGTCGTCGATCGGTCGCATTGTCCAATTTGAATGATTTACTCTTGTTATCGACCATATACACCTTGATCAACCCGAGCTTGCACTTTCTGTTGTGGCAATTCATGAATGCGGACTCCCCCCAACCACTGCATGACTTTGTGGCCATGGCTGTAGGTGATTTGCTGGGGGTGATTGTGGGTGCGTTGTTGTTTGTGTGGACTGTGCGCTCAACAGGCTTGGCGCAATGGGTGGCCCGCAAACTTCGCCAGTGAGGTGATTGGGGCCAATCGATAGCCGTCACACCAACACTTGATTGAACTTCAACTGGCTTGCCGCTTGCCTCTGGACAAGTCCACGCCCAACTGCTTGAGCTTTCGATACAAATGGGTGCGCTCTAAACCCGTTTTCTCGGCGACCCGGGTCATGGACCCGTTTTCCTTGGCGAGGTGAAATTCAAAATACGCCTTTTCGAATGCATCTCTGGCTTCACGCAACGGCACATCCAGATCAAAACTTTGATGATGGGCAGGTATATCCACGGGCACAGGCTCCGCCATGGACATGGTCGATGGCACCAACTCCGCCAATGACACCGTCACAGCTTGTGTGCGCAAGGCAGTCACAGGTGGAGAAGGCGACTTGCGTGCCAAGGCACCCTCCACCGCTTTGAGCAGTTTTTGCAGGGTGATGGGCTTTTCCAAAAAGGCTTGCGCGCCGATGCGGGTGGCTTCGACCGCCGTGTCTATGGTGGCGTGACCACTCATCATCACCACAGGCATGTTGAGCAGGCCCGAGGTCGCCCACTCCTTCAACAATGTCACACCATCGGTGTCGGGCATCCAGATATCAAGCAGTACCAAATCAGGACGTCCTCCCAACCTGGCTGCACGGGCTTGAGCGGCATTTTCTGCCAGTTCCACTTGATGACCCTCGTCGTTGAGGATCTCGAAAAGCAATTCACGAATACCAAGTTCGTCGTCCACCACCAAAATATTTGCCATATTGCCTGCTAAATCATGAGCTGATGCGGAGATTCTGTCTCGAATGATAACGATACTTGGGCCCCTTGCACAACACCATCAAGCTCGCGATTTTTCAAGTCAATCCTGGCGCCGTGTTCGTCCGCAATTTTTTTGACCACCGCCAAACCCAGACCTGTTCCACGCACTTTGGTGGTGATGTAAGGCTCAAAGGCACGCTGCAAAATATGCACAGCAAAACCGTTGCCGTGGTCAATGACGGTGAATCGAACTCGCCCAGATGTGGCCACCCATTGGGTGCGCAAGATCACACCCCAATGGGCTTTATGGCTTGGGGTGGCATCCTGGGCATTTTGCAGCAGGTTGTGGATGACTTGCCGCAGTTGCAAGGCGTCGCCCATCACCCGGGGACATTCGGGGTCGAGTTCGGTAAACACTGGCACAGAAGCGGTCTCTTCGCCATACAAACTGAGGACCTCCAAGACCAAGGCATTGAAGTCCAGCGGTTTGAGGTCGGCCACCGGCAAGCGCGCATAGTCGCGAAACTCATTGACCAAGCGCTTCATGGCATCGACTTGATCAACTATGGTTTTGATGGATTTGACCAAAATGGCCTGCTCGCTGTCAGCCAGCTTGCCAGTGAGTTTCATCTCCAGACGCTCGGCCGAGAGCTGGATCGGGGTCAGCGGATTTTTGATTTCATGGGCCAAGCGGCGTGCCACATCACCCCAAGCTTGTGCGCGCTGGGCTGACACAATTTCTGAGATATCGTCAAACACCAACAAACGGGCTTGGTTGGGCAAAACCGCTCCGCGCACCACCAAGGTCACACCTTGATGGCCAGAACTGGGCCCTTGGCTGGGCACCGCGGCCTGTCCATTTGGAAGTTCGAACGATTGTTGCCAGTGGTCCAAGCCATGTTGGCTTCGTTCGCCCACAAAACCTGAGAACTCCAGTTCAACCTGAGCGGCAAGGTCTCTCATGCCAGGCGCATCGCCAAGTGGCTTGCCTTCGTAAGCTGCCAAGGGCACGCGCAAAATGCGCGTTGCGCCTGGATTGGAAGAAATGACCACGCCGGATTCGTTCAAAACGATCACGCCAGCACTCATGTTGTCCAAAATGGCCTGCAGGTTGGCCCGCGCCAGATCGACCTGTTCCATGCTGTCGTCCAATGCATTGCGCGCTTGTGCCAACAGGGTCGTCATTTGAGCAAATGAGCGGGTTAATTCACTGAGTTCGTCACGGCTTTCAAAAACCGCTTTGGGGCTGAGGTCGCCCTCAGCCACTTCACGCACCCCCTCGGCCAACAACAACAATGGCCTGGCCAATTGGTTGCCCAGCAAAACCGCCAACAGCACCGCACCGAAAACCGCCAAAAACAATGTCAGGGTCAAGGTGCCGATATACATCCGGCGCAGTCCCTGGCGCGCCAATGCGCGTTCCTGATACTCTCGATAAGCCAGTTCCACCGCCAAAGCATTGCTGACCAAATTGGGCGGCAAAGTTTGTGTCACTTGCAGAATGCGGCTCTCGTCCAACAAGCCCAATCCGGGTGCCGCAACCAAGGCCAACACCTTGACTCTGGCGCGTTGGCTCTTGCCTGCAACCCCATCTTCCAAACCTTCCAATTGAAAAATAACGCCTTGGCTGCGCAACTGCCGCAACTGCGCGCTTGCAGGTCGCTCCGGATGAAGTTGAAACAAAGATGCACCCGCGCTGGCCAACGGTTGCCCTGAGGAACTCCACAAAATAATATCATCCGCTCCTAATTGATCGCGCAAACGCTCCAAGGCCAAGCCAGCGCTGACACTGCGAACATCGCTCAACTGACCTGCAGCCACGCGCGTTTTGCTGCTCAACTCGCTGGCCAAAGTATCCAAACTGGTTCGCCCGAGGTTGAGTCCAGCCTCTAAAGCGCCCTCGACCTGCACATCAAACCAACTCTCAATCGAGCGGGACACAAATTGGTATGACACCGCATAAATCAATACCCCCGGCAACATGCCCACCAAGGCAAAAATCATGGCCAACTTGGCCAATAGCCGCGAGCCAAATTTGCGACTGCGCCAACGGACCAGCAACCGGATAAAAGTCCAACCAATGACGCTCAGCAACACCACGGCCACCAAGGCATTGAGCATCAGCAAGGCATCGTAATTTCGCTCATACAAGACCTGGTTGTCAGCGGCGAGGGTTAACAAGAACAACAACACCAGGCCGAGTGCCACAACGACCGCCACGCCAATGGCCCATAGCCAGCGCCAAGTGGATTTGCGCGTACCAACTCGCTCACTCATCGGGCTGCATCTGTGACCAGACGAGAACTTTTGCTGATCGCCAATTCCCATTCGGGTTGCCCCGTGGCACCCATTTGAAGTGGCCTGGGTAACTGGCTCAGGTCCAGATAAAAACCAAATTCCAATCGATGCCCAGCGCCTGCATCGATTTGGGCTGTGTTGGCAATCTTCCAGCGCGTCAGGCGCCGCAAATTCGACATCACTTCCTCCAAACTGTCATAGCTTTGCATCAAAGACATGCCCAAGCCACTTTGCACAATGGGTTGTGCGGCAATTTGCACACGCCAACGTCGCGTCAAGGGTTGGTAACTGATTCGGACATGGCGCTGAACAGTCGCCACGAGTTTGTCCGACCAATACCAGCGTTCTCGATAGACCTTTGCATCAAATACAAAGTGCACGGCTATGCCTTTGAGCAAGGCCTCTTGAACCGCTGAGGACAGCTCCATATCGAATTGCGCTGACAGTTGGTAAGCATCTTCTTCCCGCTCTACTTGGAAAGCCGTGATGCTCACCTGGTTTTGGGCCCAAGCCCCAAACACGGAAAAACCCAAAGCGAACACCAAAAAGCAGGCACGCAACCACGCACAAATGTCCTTTCCATGGGACATGCGTTCGGTTCTAGTTTTTTTGCAGGAGTGCGTAGAAAAAGCCATCGTGATCACTGGGCTGATTGTCAGTGACAGCGGTACTCAGGCCGCCATTTTGCGGCAAGAGATGCCCTGCACAAGGCAAACCATGGGCTTGGGTGTTGTGTTGAAGAAACGCTTTGACCTGCGCCTCTCCTTCTTGCTTGAAAACCGAACAGGTGCAATAAAGCATCACGCCGCCGGGTTTGAGCAAGGGCCAAAGGGCATGCAACAGGTTTTGCTGCAGTTGTGCCAATTGAGCCACATCACTGGCTCGGCGCAACCACAGCACATCGGGATGCCGTCTAACTATGCCCGAGGCCGTGCAAGGCGCATCGAGCAAGATGCCATCAAACGCCCGTCCATCCCACCAGGCCCGGGTCTCTAAGGCATCTTCGGCCATCACCTGCGCCGACAATCCCAGTCGTTGCAAGTTGCTGGTGATTCGTTCACAGCGTGAGGAATCAATGTCCAAGGCCACCAGTTGCGCATCTGCCAGTTCCAATAAGTGGGCTGTTTTCCCGCCAGGCGCTGCACATGCATCCAATATGCGGCTGTCTGCACCACGCCCGGGCATTGCATCCAACAACAAAGGCGCAGCCATTTGCGCACCAGCATCTTGCACGGAGCACAAACCAGCTTCAAACCCAGGTATTTGCTCAACCGGCAAAGGTTTGTCCAGCCTCAAGCCAAACTGCCCCACCGGTTGGGACACCAGGCCTTGCGCAAGCCACTGCGCAGCCAACTCAGCGCGCGATATGCGCCGACCATTGACACGCATCACCATGGGCGCAGGCACCAAGTCTGCCCGTAATATCTGCTGCCATTGGCCCGGATGATCCTGCTGCAATTTTTCGATCCACCACAGCGGGTGGTTCCAGCGGGCTGGTAAGGCCTGATCGGTCAACTTGACCAAGGCCACATGTTCTCGCAAGAAACGCCGCAGGCAAGCATTGACGAAGGTCGCCTGGGCTTTCATCTGGGGACTTCGCTTGGCTGCCTCCACCGCTTGGTTGACCAAGGTAAATGTTTCATAAGGGGCAAGCTCAGGCTGCCAACACAACGCCAGCGACACACACAACAAGCCGTCTACCTCGGGCGGGGGTTTGCGCGGCGCCAAAATATTTCGCAATGCCTGTGCCCGTCCCCAATGCCGCAAAGTGACATACAACAAGGATTGAACGCCCGCACGCAGCCCGAGGGGTATGCGCAGCAACGCAGCGCTGGCCGAAGTGCCTTGCGCCACCGTGGAGAGCGCCACTGCAGTGGCTTGCAATTGCTGCCACAGCGGCAGTGGCTGCGCAACCATGCCATTGGTCACAAAGGGCTGGCCGGGTGAAATGAAAACAGCCTGGCCAAGAATAAGGCGGGAAACTGCTCGATCGCCGAGTTGTATGCCGCAACCGCTTGGTTGTATCGCTCTATGTCGGGTTGAATCAACACATCCAGCTCCACCCACTTGGCATTGATCTCCGCTGCCACCGTGATGTAGTACACGTCTGGGTGATTGAGGGCTTTCCAGGCTTGTGACAACTCCAGCATGCTGTCTCGCAAAGCACGGGCAGCCGAATGCGAAAACAACAAATCTTGCCAATGCGCCATCGCAATTGCTGTTTTTCGGGCAGCCGTTTGCAAGCGGGTCCAATGGGCTGCCCCCAGTTCAGGTGCTATGGACGACTGCCAGCCAAATGGCGCCGAGGCGGCAGCGGTCACTGCCAACTCAACCAATTCTTCATACCGCGTCAAATGCACATCAATCACATCGACCATTTGGCCGATGACCGCGCGCAGTCTCACCAAGCGGTTGTATGCACCCAGCGCCCAAAAAACCAACAGGGCCAAGTACAGCATGGACCACCCCGTGCTGATCATGTGCAACTCCAACTAGAAAAACAAAGGCCCACAAGGGGCCTTTGTTTTCTTAAGCAGATCCAGCCGCATCCTGGCCACTGGCGTCGGCCGGTTCAGCGGCATGATCTCCCGAACCCGTTGTGGCCTCGGCCAACTCAGCGGCCTCGGCTTCAGCAATGGCACGCCGCTCGACTTCGTCCATGGCATCCTTGACCTTTCGCGCTTGGTGATAAGCCATGCCGCTGCCTGCAGGAATAAGGCGTCCCACAATGACGTTTTCTTTCAAGCCACGCAGTTCGTCTCGCTTGCCCATGATGGCCGCTTCGGTCAACACCCGGGTGGTTTCTTGGAAAGAAGCCGCCGAGATGAACGAGTCGGTCGAAAGTGAAGCCTTGGTGATGCCCAACAATAAGTTGGTATAGGTCGCGGGCAATTTGCCTTCGGACAACAAGGTCTCGTTGGTATTGAGCATTTCAGAGCGCTCGACCTGCTCGCCTCCGATATAACCCGAATCACCCGGGTTGTCCACCACCACGCGTCGCAGCATTTGGCGAACAATCACTTCAATGTGCTTGTCGTTGATCTTCACGCCTTGCAAACGATACACGTCTTGCACTTCATCGACAATGTATCGGGCCAACTCTTCAATGCCCAGCAAGCGCAGGATGTCTTGCGGATCGGCCGGGCCGTCCACAATGCTCTCGCCCTTGTTGACCACTTGGCCTTCGTGCACCAGGATGTTCTTTTCCTTGGGCACCAACTCTTCCCAAACGGTGCCCTCAGGATCGGTGATTTGCAGGCGCATCTTGCCTTTGGTCTCTTTGCCAAAGGACACGGTGCCCGTCATTTCGGCCAAGATGCCCTTGTCCTTGGGTGAGCGCGCTTCAAACAACTCGGCCACACGGGGCAAACCACCGGTGATGTCACGGGTCTTCTGACCTTCCACCGGGATGCGGGCCAGCACCTCGCCGGATCCCACATCTTGACCATCGCGCACCTGGATCAAAGCGCCGACCTGAAAACCAATGGTCACCGAATGGTCGGTACCCGGAATCTTCACTTCTTTGCCAGAAGCGTCGATCAGCTTGACTTGTGGACGCACGACCTTGGTCGAGCCGCGGCGCTTGGGGTCAATCACCACCAAGGTGGACAAACCGGTAACTTCGTCCAACTGCTTGGCAACGGTCAGGCCCTCTTCCACATTTTCAAACCGAACCTGACCGGCAAATTCGGTGATGATGGGTCGTGTCAGCGGGTCCCAGTTGGCCAACACCACACCGGCCTTGATGTTTTGGTCGGCCTTGACCGACAAAATGGCACCATAAGGCACTTTGTGTCGCTCACGCTCGCGACCCACCTCGTCATGGATGACGATCTCGCCAGAGCGCGAAATAACCACCAAATCACCTTTGCTGTTGGTCACATAACGCATGGTCGGGTTGAAGCCGATCACACCATTGGACTTGGCTTCGACATTGGAAGCCACAGCCGCACGCGATGCCGCACCGCCGATGTGGAATGTGCGCATGGTCAACTGGGTACCCGGTTCACCAATCGATTGGGCCGCAATCACCCCCACTGCTTCGCCGATGTTGATCTCGCCACCTCGGCCCAGATCACGCCCATAGCACTTGGCACACAAACCGAAACGGGTTTCGCAATTGAGTGAGGTGCGCACTTTGACTTCATCAACGCCCTCGTTTTCCAGCAGGTCCAGGGCATCTTCATCGAGCATGTCGCCGGCTTTGACCAAGACCTGTTGGGTTTCGGGGTGTACCACATCATCGGTGGTGGTGCGCCCCAAAATGCGATCGCGCAAGGACTCGATCACCTCACCGCCCTCGACAATGGCACGCATCACTTGGCCATTGGCGGTGCCACAATCTTGCTCGGTCACCACCAAATCTTGTGTCACATCCACCAAGCGACGTGTGAGATAACCCGAGTTGGCGGTTTTCAGTGCGGTATCGGCCAAGCCTTTGCGCGCACCATGGGTGGAGATAAAGTACTGCAACACATTGAGGCCCTCGCGGAAATTCGCGGTGATGGGTGTCTCAATGATGGAGCCGTCAGGTTTGGCCATCAGGCCTCGCATACCGGCCAGTTGCCGAATCTGGGCGGCAGAACCGCGCGCACCCGAGTCCGCCATCATGTAAATGGAGTTGAATGATTCTTGCTCCACTGGATGGCCATGGCGATCGGTGATTTTTTCTTTGCGCAATTGGTCCATCATGACCTTGGAAACTTGGTCGCCAGCCTTGCCCCAGATGTCCACCACTTTGTTGTAGCGCTCGCCCACAGTGACCAGGCCAGAGACGTATTGCTGCTCGATCTCTTTGACCTCTTTTTCGGCCGCCTCGATGATTTGATGTTTTTCCTGAGGCACCAGCATGTCATCGATGGCAATCGAGATGCCAGCTCGGGTGGCCAAACGGAAACCGTTTTGCAGCAGCTTATCGGCAAAGATCACCGTCTCTTTCAATCCGCAGCGGCGGAAAGAGGTGTTGATCAAGCGTGAAATTTCTTTCTTCTTGAGGGCTTTATTGATGTTGCTGAAAGACAAGCCCTTGGGCAAGATTTCCGACAACAAAGCCCGGCCTGCGGTGGTATCGACCAGCGCCGTGTGGGCAATGAATTCACCGCTTGCCTTATCTTTGGTCCACTCGGTCAAACGCACACTGATTTTGGCGGTCATCTCCACCATGCCTGCATCCAAAGCACGCTGCACCTCAAAGGTATCGGCAAAGACCATGCCTTCGCCTTTGCCATTGATGCGCTCACGGGTGGAGTAATACAAACCCAGCACCACGTCTTGCGATGGCACGATGGAGGGCTCACCAGAGGCGGGGAACAACACGTTGTTGGAGGCCAGCATCAAGGTGCGTGCCTCCATTTGCGCTTCCACCGACAAAGGCACGTGAACCGCCATTTGGTCACCGTCAAAGTCGGCATTGAAAGCCGAACAAACCAAGGGATGCAGTTGGATGGCTTTGCCCTCGATCAAAATGGGTTCAAAGGCTTGAATACCCAAGCGGTGCAAAGTCGGCGCACGATTGAGCAACACTGGGTGCTCTTTGATGACCTCTTCCAAAATATCCCACACAACGGCTGTGCCAGATTCAACTTCTTTCTTGGCCGCTTTGATGGTGGTGGCAATGCCCATGGCCTCCAAGCGAGAAAAGATGAAGGGCTTGAACAATTCAAGCGCCATCAGCTTGGGCAAACCGCATTGATGTAGCTTGAGGGTCGGCCCCACGGTAATCACCGAGCGGCCCGAATAGTCCACCCGCTTGCCCAACAAGTTTTGGCGGAAGCGGCCACTCTTGCCTTTGATCATGTCGGCCAAAGACTTCAACGCGCGCTTGTTGGCACCGGTCATGGCCTTACCGCGACGGCCGTTGTCAAGCAAGCTGTCCACCGCCTCTTGCAACATGCGTTTTTCGTTGCGGGCAATGATTTCGGGCGCTTTGAGCTCCAACAAGCGGCGCAAACGGCTGTTGCGGTTGATCACGCGGCGGTAGAGATCGTTCAAATCCGAGGTGGCAAAACGGCCACCGTCCAAAGGCACCAGGGGGCGCAAGTCGGGTGGCAACACTGGCAACACCGACAACACCATCCACTCGGGCTTGATACCTGACTTCTTGAATGCCTCCAACACTTTCAAGCGCTTGGAGTTTTTCTTGACCTTGACTTCAGAGCCGGTCAAATCGCCGCGAAGCCGTTCGATTTCCGTGTCCAGTTCAATGCCTTCGAGCAATTCGCGGATGCCCTCTGCGCCCATCTTGGCCACAAATTCGTCGCCGTGTTCTTTGAGCTTGGCATCATAATCATCCTCGGTCATGATGCCGAACTTTTTCAACGGTGTCATGCCCGGGTCGGTGACCACATAAGCTTCAAAGTAGAGCACGCGCTCAATGTCACGCAAGGTCATGTCCAGCACCAAGCCCAAACGGCTTGGCAAGGATTTCAAAAACCAAATGTGAGCACAAGGTGCAGCCAAATCAATGTGGCCCATGCGCTCGCGACGCACCTTGGTTTGGGTGACTTCAACGCCGCATTTCTCGCAAATCACGCCACGGTGTTTCAGGCGTTTGTATTTGCCGCACAAGCATTCGTAGTCCTTGATGGGTCCAAAAATCTTGGCGCAAAACAAGCCGTCGCGTTCGGGCTTGAAGGTGCGGTAGTTGATGGTCTCAGGCTTTTTGACTTCGCCAAAAGACCATGAACGGATTTTTTCTGGGGAAGCCAGCCCAATTTTGATGGCATCGAAATGCTCATCGGGTGTGAACTGCTTAAACAGGTCGAGTAATGATTTCATGAACGCTCCAACTCAATATCGATGCCCAATGAACGAATTTCTTTGACCAACACGTTGAACGATTCGGGCATGCCCGCTTCGATCGCGTGTTCGCCCTTGACGATGCTTTCGTAAACCTTGGTACGGCCTTGCACATCGTCGGACTTGACGGTGAGCATTTCCTGCAAGGTGTAAGAAGCACCATAGGCCTCCAATGCCCAGACCTCCATCTCGCCGAAACGCTGGCCACCAAACTGGGCTTTGCCGCCCAAAGGTTGTTGCGTGACCAAAGAGTAAGGCCCTGTGGAGCGCGCGTGCATCTTGTCGTCGACCAAGTGGTGCAGCTTCAGCACGTGCATGTAGCCCACAGTGGTTTCGCGCTCGAACGCATCACCTGTGCAACCGTCGTACAACTGCGCTTGTGTACGGTTGGCATTGAGGCCTTTGAGGCGAGCCACCTCATCGGGGTAAGCCAAGTGCAGCATGGCGCGTGTTTCTGCTTCGGATGCACCGTCAAACACCGGCGTCGCAAATGGAATGCCGTGTTGCAGATTGCCCGCCATTTCCAAGATCGCCTGATCACTGAGTTTGCTCAGATCTTCTTTGCGCCCGGTGTCGTTGTAGAGATGCTCCAAAAATTGCCGCATTTCGGCCATCTTGCTGTGCGATTGCAACATGTCACCAATGCGCTGCCCAATGCCTTTGGCGGCCCAACCCAAGTGAACTTCAAGCACCTGACCGACATTCATGCGGGAAGGCACACCCAAGGGGTTGAGCACGATGTCACAGGGTGTTCCATCGGCCATATAAGGCATGTCTTCCACCGGCACAATTTTGGATACAACGCCCTTGTTGCCATGACGACCGGCCATCTTGTCACCAGGTTGCAAGCGACGCTTGACAGCCAAATAGACCTTGACCATTTTCAACACGCCGGCGGGCAACTCGTCGCCTTGGGTCAGCTTTTTGCGCTTTTCTTCGAACGACAAATCAAAGCTGTGACGGGTTTGGGCCAAGGCGTTTTTGATGCTCTCCATTTGAGCGGCCACGTCTTCGTCGGCAGGCCGAATGTCAAACCAATGGAACTTCTCGACGCTGTCCAAATAGGCCTTGTCAATCTTGCTGCCTTTGGCCAACTTGTTGGGCCCTCCATTGGCTGTTTTACCTGCCAACAGTTTGGCAATCCGGTCAAAGGCATCGGCCTCCACAATGCGCAACTGGTCATTGAGGTCCAAACGAAAACGCTTCAACTCATCGTCAATGATTTGCTGGGCACGCTTGTCGCGCACAATGCCTTCACGGGTAAAGACTTGCACATCGATGACCGTGCCTTGTGATCCTTGGTCCACCCGCAGCGAGGTGTCTTTCACGTCAGAGGCTTTCTCACCAAAGATGGCGCGCAGGAGTTTTTCTTCTGGCGTGAGGGTGGTCTCACCCTTGGGGGTGACTTTGCCCACCAACACATCGCCAGGCTGGACCTCGGCACCCACGTAAATGATGCCGGAGTCATCCAATCGGTTGAGCTGTTGCTCTGCCAAATTGGGGATATCGCGGGTGATTTCCTCGGCACCCAACTTGGTGTCACGGGCCATCACCACCAACTCTTCGATGTGAATGGAGGTGAACCTGTCTTCAGCGACGACGCGCTCTGAAATCAGGATGGAGTCTTCAAAGTTGTAGCCATTCCATGGCATGAAGGCCACCAACATGTTTTGACCCAAGGCCAATTCACCCAAGTCGGTGGAGGCACCGTCGGCGATCACATCTCCCATGGCCAGTTCGTCACCGCGCTTGACGATGGGCCGTTGATGGATATTGGTGTTTTGGTTGGAGCGCTGGTACTTGATCAGGTTGTAAATATCGACGCCCACCTCACCCGCCTGGGTTTCGGCGTCGTTGACGCGCACCACGATGCGGGTGGCGTCCACATAATCCACCACGCCACCGCGGGTGGCCGTGACCACCGTGCCAGAGTCAATGGCGGCCACGCGCTCAATGCCCGTGCCCACAAAAGCTTTTTCCGGGCGCAGCACGGGCACGGCTTGGCGTTGCATGTTGGCACCCATCAAGGCGCGGTTGGCATCATCGTGCTCCAAAAAGGGCACCAGGGAAGCGGCAACCGACACGATTTGGGCTGGCGACACGTCCATGTACTGCACGCGCTCTGCACTCACCAAAATGGACTCCCCTTTTTCACGCGCAGACACCAATTCACCCGTCAATCGACCTTCCTTGTCCAATGCGGCATTGGCTTGGGCAATCACGTACTTGCCTTCTTCGATGGCAGACAAGTAGTCGATGTCCATCGTCACCTTGCCTTCGACCACTCGGCGATACGGGGTTTCGATGAAACCGTACTCGTTCAAACGCGCGTACAAAGCCAGAGAGTTGATCAAGCCAATGTTGGGACCTTCAGGGGTTTCAATCGGGCACACGCGTCCGTAATGAGTCACGTGCACATCACGCACCTCGAAGCCCGCGCGTTCGCGCGTCAGGCCGCCTGGGCCCAATGCAGAGACGCGGCGCTTGTGCGTGATCTCTGACAAAGGGTTGGTCTGATCCATGAACTGCGACAACTGTGACGCACCAAAAAACTCTTTGAGAGCGGCAGAGATGGGTTTGGAATTGATCAAGTCGTGGGGCATCAATGGCTCTTGTTCGGCCTGGCCCAAGCGCTCTTTCACCGCCTTTTCAATCCGTGCCAATCCGGTGCGGTACTGGTTCTCGGCCAACTCGCCAACGCAGCGCACACGTCGGTTGCCCAAGTGGTCGATATCGTCGACCTCGCCATTGCCGTTGCGCAAATCCACCAGGATTTTCACCACGGCCATGATGTCTTCATTGTTGAGCACCATGGGGCCTGTGCTTTCGGGTCGGCCCACTTTGGCGTTGAACTTCATGCGGCCAACGCGCGACAAATCATAGGTGTCGGGGTTATAGAACAAGCGCTGAAACAGTGCCTGCACCGCATCTTCGGTGGGCGGCTCACCGGGGCGCATCATGCGGTAGATGGCCACGCGGGCAGCAAATTCATCGGAGGTTTCATCGATGCGCAGGGTTTGCGAGATGTACGCGCCTTGGTCCAATTCATTGGTGTAGATGCACTGCAAATCTTGCACGCCACTGGTGCGCATTTTTTTCAGCAAGGCCTCGGTCAACTCTTCGTTGGCTTTGGCAATGATTTCGCCGGTTTCTGCATCCACAATGTTGCGCGCGACCACACGGCCAATCAAAAAGTCCTCAGGCACGCTGATGTGGGTGGTTCCGGTCTGCTCCAATTCGCGTGTGTGACGTGCGGTAACGCGCTTGTCTTTGGCCACCACAACCACACCAGACTTGTCGGTGATGTCAAACCGCGCTACTTCGCCGCGCAGCCGTTCGGCGACAAATTCCATTTGTGCGCCACTGTCCATCAAACGGAAGTTATCGTTGACGAAGAAATTGGCAAGAATCGACTCGTTGTTCAAACCAATGGCCTTGAGCAAAATCGTCACTGGCATCTTGCGTCGACGATCCACCCGGAAATACAACATGTCCTTGGGGTCAAACTCAAAATCAAGCCATGAACCGCGATAAGGAATGATTCGCGCAGAAAACAGCAACTTGCCCGAGCTGTGGGTTTTGCCTTTGTCGTGCTCGAAAAACACACCCGGTGAACGGTGCAACTGCGAGACGATGACGCGCTCGGTGCCGTTGATGATGAAAGAGCCTTTATCGGTCATCAAGGGCACCTCGCCCATGTAAACCTCTTGCTCTTTCACCTCTTTGACCACTTTGGATTGCGGTGTGGACGAATCACGGTCGTAAATGATCAGCTGCACCCGGGCGCGCACAGCAGAGCCAAAAGTCAATCCACGGGTTTGGCATTCGCGCACATCAAATGCAGGTTTGGCCAAGTTGTATTCCAAAAACTTCATCTCCACAAACCCGTTGTGAGAGACGATGGGGAAGGCGGCCTCGAAAGCGGCCTGCAGGCCTTCAGGGGTTCGCTTTTTGGGGTTGGTCTCGGCCTGCAAAAACGCGGTGTACGCGTCTTTTTGCATTTGCAACAGGTAAGGGACTTCTAGCACGCTGTCACGGGTGCCAAAGCTCTTGCGCACGCGTTTGCGTTCTGTGTAGGTGTATGACATGAGATCTCCGGGCTTGATCTTTCAGAGACTGTGTTCGGCATGGAAAACCCACACCTCAAACTTGGCGGCTGGCCACTACCAGCGTTGGCAGACGGCCGCGCATTGCACGCGGCCCGAACCAAGGCATCTTCCGCAGTCGGGTCAGAAGACACTTGAAAGCGCAATCCCTTGCCACGCTTTCAAGTGTGCTCTGAGAGCACACTTGGGGGCCGTATCACGCAGCCCCCCAGACACCAATTATTTGATTTCTGCTTTGGCGCCGGCATCTTCCAGTTTTTTCTTGGCGGCTTCGGCATCTGCCTTGGGAACGGCTTCCTTGACGTTCTTGGGAGCGCCGTCCACCAAATCCTTGGCCTCTTTCAAGCCCAAACCGGTGAGTTCGCGAACCGCCTTGATGACCGACACTTTGTTGGCGCCTGCTTCAAGCAACACCACATTGAAGTCGGTTTGCTCTTCTGCGACTGCAGCAGCAGCACCACCTCCACCAGCTGCTGGCGCTGCCATGGCGGCAGCGCTCACACCAAATTTCTCTTCGATGGCTTTCACCAAATCGTTGAGTTCCATGACCGTCATGCTGTCCAAAGCGGTCAAAAATGCGTCTTTATCGAATGCCATGTTGATTTCCTAACAATTGATCTAAAGATGCCATGCGAGCATGGCGCGTTGAATGTTTGCGCTGCAATGCCCTCAGGCTGCAGCAGCTTCGCCTTTCTTGGCCGCCAAAGCCCCCAACACCACGGCGGTGCGGGACACGGGCGACATGAGCAAGCCACACAACTGCGCCAACAACACCTCTTTGGAGGGGATGCTGGCCAGTTGCTTGACACCGTTGATGTCCAGAGCTTTTCCGGAAGTGGCACCGCCTCGGATCACCAATTTCTCATTGGTTTTCGCGAAATCTGCCACCACTTTCGCGGCAGCCACGGCATCCACAGAAAAGCCATAGATCAGGGGGCCGGTCATCTGGTCTGCCACCACTTCGAAACGACTGCCCGCCACTGCACGCCGCGCCAGGGTGTTTTTCAACACACTGAGCGATACGCCCTGGCTGCGCGCTTGTGAGCGCAGTTTCGTCATGTCAGCGACCGTGATGCCGCGGTACTCCGCCATCACCAGCGTCTGTGCTTGAGTGGCGAGGCTGGTCACTTCGGTGATGACCGCTTCTTTCTCACTGCGATTCAGACTCAAGGTCTACTCCTTCTGAATGTGTCTTGGGCCAAATGGTTGGCTTGCGACACGCTGGGTTTCAGCGACCAGACTGTCAGGAACAACTTGCGCGGCTCTTGGTCAGCGGGATCGCCATCTGCGTTGGCTGGTGGATTAAGCGCCGTTCACACGGCACGCCAACGGTCTTGGATGGCCTGGGCAAGCTTGAAAGCCTGCCCAGCCCACCACTCAGAGCACCGCTTTCGCGGCGCTCTCATTTCTACTTATGCCGCACTCAGGGTTTGGGTATCCACTCGGACACCCACACCCATGGTGGAAGACACGGCCAACTTGCGCAAATACACACCTTTGCTGGTGGCTGGTTTGGCCTTTTGCAATGCATCCACCAGGGCCACCAAGTTACCTTGCAACTTGTCAGAATCAAACGAACGGCGGCCAATCGTGGCATGCACGATACCCGCTTTGTCCACACGGAATTGAACTTGGCCAGCCTTGGCGTTCTTCACGGCGGTGGCCACATCGGGGGTGACCGTGCCAACCTTGGGGTTGGGCATCAAACCTCGGGGACCCAAAATTTGGCCCAAGGTACCCACCACGCGCATGGCGTCAGGCGCAGCAATCACCACATCAAAAGGCATGTCACCGGCTTTGACCATGGCGGCCAAATCGTCCATGCCCACAATGTCTGCGCCAGCGGCTTTGGCCTCTTCGGCCTTGGCCCCTTGTGCAAAAACAGCCACACGGGCGGTTTTACCGGTGCCGTTGGGCAATACAACCGCGCCACGCACCACCTGGTCAGATTTTTTGGCATCGATGCCCAACTGCACAGCCACATCGATGGACTCGTCAAACTTGGCGGTGGCGCACTCTTTGACAATCTTCAGGGCATCCGTGAATGGATACAACTTGTTGCTGTCGACTTTGCCGACAAACGCTTTTTGTTTTTTGGTCAGATGTGCCATTTAGACGCCCTCCACCGAGACGCCCATGGAGCGGGCAGATCCAGCAATGGTGCGCACGGCTGCATCCAAATCAGCAGCGGTCATGTCTTTCATTTTGGTCTTGGCAATTTCCTCCAGCTGTGCGCGGGTGATCTTGCCCACCTTGTCCACATGTGGCTTGGCCGAACCCTTGTCCAGCTTGATGGCTTTTTTGATCAAGGTGGCCGCAGGCGGCGTCTTGATGATGAAGGTAAAACTCTTGTCTGCAAAGGCTGTGATGACCACAGGCAAGGGCAGGCCAGGCTCAACACCTTGGGTCTGGGCATTGAATGCCTTGCAAAACTCCATGATGTTCAAGCCGCGCTGACCCAGGGCCGGGCCAATCGGGGGGGACGGGTTGGCTTTACCAGCTGGCACTTGCAGCTTGATGAAGCCGACGATTTTTTTCGCCATGCTTTTCTCCTAACGGGTGCAAACGCCTGGGACCATGGGGTCCACCGGGCTCCCCGGGGGTTGCGACTCTTTCACTGATCAGCCACCGCGCCGAGTCGAAAGGCGCAGCGGTTTTGGCTCAGGCCTTCTCGACCTCGCCGAACTCCAATTCGACTGGCGTTGAACGGCCAAAAATCGTGACCGCCACGCGAACTTTGCTTTTCTCGTAATTAACTTCTTCGACCGTGCCGTTGAAATCGGTGAATGGACCTTCTTTGACCCGCACCAATTCACCCACCATGAACTCCACCTTGTGGCGGGGTTTTTCGGCACCCTCTTGCATTTGGCTGACGATCTTGAGCACATCGGCCTCTGAGATCGGGGCTGGACGGTTCTTGGCCCCACCCACAAAACCGGTGACCTTGTTGGTGTGCTTGACCAGGTGCCACGTCTCATCGTCCATGATCATTTCAACCAGCACATAGCCCGGGAAAAAACGTCGCTCGGTGGTTCGGCGTTGGCCATTTTTCATTTCGACCACTTCTTCTGTGGGCACCATGATGCGACCAAATTTTTCCTGCATGCCAGCACGGACAATGCGTTCAGCGATATTGCGCTCAACCGCCTTCTCCATGCCCGAATAGGCATGCACCACATACCAGCGGAAATCGGGATGCGCAGGCGGCGCGAGAACGGCGTGGGCCAGGGATTCTTCGTCCATCATTTTTTCCATCCCAAAATCAAGTCGTAAAAAACCCACTCCAAGGTTTTATCGGTCAGCCACAAAAAGAGCGCCATGATGAACACAAAGCCAAACACGTATGCGGTCATTTGCAAAGATTCTTTGCGGGTGGGCCAAACCACTTTCTTAACTTCGCGCCAAGAATCCTGACCAAATCCGAGCAACTGCTTTCCGTGCAAGGACGTGAAAAAGACCACCACCGCCAGGACCAAGCAACCCAACAGGGCCACCCATTGCAGCAGCGCGCCCTCTGACCCCAGCAGGTAGTAGGCGGCAACGGCTGCCAAAACCAGCGCACCACCCACAGCCACTTTGAGCTTGTCGGCAGTGCCTGTCACGGTTTCAATTTTTGTGCTGGCCATATGCGGCAAAGGATTCCTGATTCAAGAAATTCAAATGATTTGAAGACACACAAGCCCACCATCGAGGCGGGCTTGCTGGCCAACCGATCCCAACCGATCAGTTGGCAGGGGCAGAGGGAATCGAACCCCCAACCTTCGGTTTTGGAGACCGACGCTCTGCCAATTGAGCTATACCCCTACTTTGTTCAACCAATCAGGCCATGATCTTGGCAACGACACCGGCGCCGACGGTTTTGCCGCCTTCGCGGATGGCAAAGCGCAAACCTTCTTCCATCGCAATCGGGTGGATCAACTTCACCGTGATCGACACGTTGTCACCCGG